>Ga0105148_100131_pt1 | contig 11505 bp, 10 predicted proteins | sample RS_199metaG_FD_91502 | JGI IMG/M metagenome (GOLD analysis project Ga0105148, IMG submission 91502) | Switchgrass associated microbial communities from Austin, Texas, USA, to study host-microbe interactions - RS_199 metaG | ecosystem: Host-associated > Plants > Roots > Rhizosphere | place: USA... | reverse complement strand
GGGGTGGACGACGCGCCTGTCGAATCCACTGCCCAACGCGCCGACGTTCGGGCCGGAAAAGGTCGAATCGTTCGAGATCGGGCTCAAGTCGCAGTTCCTCGACCGCAAGCTCCAGCTCAACATCGCGGCGTTCACCACGCAGTACAAGGGCATCCAGCTCAACCAGCAGATCGGCATCTCGCCGACGGTGGCAAACCTGGGCAACGCGCGGGTCAAGGGGTTCGAGATCGAGGCGATCGCCGCCCCCACTTCCTGGTTCACGATCAACGCGTCGATCGGCGTACTCGACGCCAAGTACACCTACATCTGCGGCGAGAACGGCAACGCCGCGGCGTTCTGCGGCGGCAACTCCGCCTTCGTGGCGGCCAACCCGTTCCAGGCGGGCGTCTTCAGGGGCGCGCCCCTGCCCAAGGCGCCCAAATTCAAGGCGAATATCTCGCCGCGGCTCGAAGTGCCGCTGGGCAACGGGTCCAAGCTCGTGTTACTGGCAGACTACACGCACACCAGCTCGATGCGGAACGACACCGAAGGTACCTTCCTGCTCATCCGCCAGCCGACCGACATCGTCAACGGCTCGATCCAGTTCAAGCCCGCGAACGAGCACTTCGACATCACCGTCGGCGGCACCAACTTGACCAACCAGCGCTACCTCATCACCGGCCAGGCACAGATCGCCGGTGGCGCGATCTACGGCACCTACAACCGCCCGGCCGAGTGGTACGCTCGGCTCGGCGTGAAGTTCTGATCGATTCGCGGCCCGCCAGAGCGCGGCCAAGCCCCGCACCAGCGCAGCTCCTCGTCACCGATATCAGCGTAGCAAAACCTCGCCCTTGGCCGGGCCCAGCCCGAACAAGGATTGAAGTCGGTGACGTAGGCGCTGGCGGACTGCTTGCTCTTGTAATGAAGAAGCAGGAACAGGGATTCTGCCAGGCTGGCATTCTGGCGGGCGCGATCTGGAATCCGCTAAACGGCCGCCAAACTCATAGAAGAGATATTCTTGGCCGTTCAGCCCTTTGGTAATGTGAGCAATTTGTCTAATTTCTTCTGGCGGCATTATGATCCTGATGTCGCTTAGAATGTAAAATTTCCCATAATCCTCGGCCAACGTCCTCAACTGCCTGATCGTCATGGCGTTCGATTTCGGCTGCAGACTGTTGTCCCATCGGATGAAATCCTGCTGGCATACCTTCCCCAAGCGTGTGAAGCGCATGCCATTGAGCAAAGCGACGCCTTGAGCTCTGTTATCGGGAATGGAAACCCAATGCTTATCCATGAGACGCGAATGGCGAAGCCATAAGGCGGCTTGAGCCCCATTGTCGAACGGATAGATTAAACTCACGATCCCGAGAAAAACACCACACGCGGCCGTTATAAACAGCCAAGCCGAAAACAGACGTGAGGGCAGGATTCCCATATCTCGCTCGCGCCAGTTCAGCGCAACGAGAAGCAGCGCGAGAAGAGATAGGTGACGGATCGGGAGCATATAGACGAACAGGCTGAACAGCAGGCAAATGCTCGCGAAACCTGCAAGGGCAATTTGATGATATCGCCTAGTGGGCCTCATCCACCAACCGGAGACCAAGGCAAAAAAGCCGACTACGCACGCAATAACGATGGGAAATGTCGTATTCCAGGCGAGGCCCTTTTCGCTGAGAGGCAGAGGTAGAAGCAGTTGGGCGAGGTTCGCTAGAAAGACAAAAGCCGTGACGAGCAGACTGTTGGAGGGAGGAAGCGCAGGCACGACATCTGGCGCCGGAATGACGGCCCAAGCGCCGCATAATGCGCTCGCCAACCACAAGACAGCGCCGGTCCACGACCAGTTTCGATCCAGCCAGAAGATCATGAGGCATATCAGGGATAGAACACCGAACAGAAAATCGACGGCGGGCAGAAGGACTACCGCCGCCCAAGCCCAGCGATGCTTGCGAAATGCCCAGGCGATCACAAAAAGCAGCACGCCTACGGAAAGGCTGCGGGCTATTGTCCCATAATCGATCAGAACAAAGGCGCTAAGAGCAAAGAAAAGCCTATGCAGACGGTCAGGGAAGCTTCGAAACAGAATGGTGGCCTGCATGGCAAGTGCGACGGGCAGCTGAACGGACACAAGCACCCAAGGTAGAGGTACAATTTCAGAAGCTCCGCGGAGTAGAAGGTAATAGAGCGGAGGATGACCTTCGTACCGCAAATTTGCGAGTAACACGCTGAAATTGGGCGACTGTGTTGCCATCTGTAGAGATTGCCATTCGTCAAGCCATGGCTCGTGCATTAGTACGAGGGCGGCTTGAAACAGCAAAATGAAGGCGGTGATGAGATACCAGGCAGCAGCGGTCGTTGACGCTGCAGTACTTCTTGCCATCTGCCCTCCTGCGGCAACAACGCGCCTGCGCTCGATGCTTATCTATTCTTTAGTGCGAATCAATATGGTTGATCTGCGCCACACATACTCACAGCCAGCCCCTTGAGTGAGCTGTGTTCTTTAGAAGGCGGGCAGCGAGTCCTCTTACAGCCATCCAGCGCCAGCAAGCAGCCCTACCGGCGCAGAGCAACAAAAGCTCATCGTTTCTTGACAGCCACGACCCCATATCCAAGGCAATCGTCTTTGGAGCCGAGACCCAAGGCCATAGTGAGGTGCGCCAAAAGCAGGAAGGTCAGCGCCAGCGGCAGTAGCGGTAATAGAAAAATGCAACTCAGCAGCCGAAAGCTGGACGGCTGAATCAAGCGAAGCGCCACGACTATCAACTTGTTGGCTATCACGGCGATGTCGTTGCCGCGCTCGTCGATGTTCACTTGATCAAATGTTTTGAACATGCCCTGCAGAGCGTATCGCGAAAAGCGGTAAAAATCGTACGGAGCATAATGGACGCGCGCAGAAAAGGGCACGGTAGCGATGAGCCTTCCTCCCGGCTTCAGGACGCGCTTGATCTCTGCGATCAACGCAGAAGGTTCAGGAGAATGTTCCATCACTTCGGTACAGAGCACGGTGTCGAACGTCGCATCAGGAAAAGGAATGGAGCGGCCGTCGAACGAAATCACCTCTTCGTGCCCCTGCATCTGGAAGGCGCTTGCTTGCGGCACGTCGATGCCGACATATGTCAGTTCGAGCGGCAGAAAGCTTCTGTACGGCATTTCGCCGCATCCCACGTCAAGCAGGCTGCCACGCAGATTGGGGAGCTGTGGTCCAAGGAATGTCCAGATCGTGTTCAGTTGAAGATCCACAAGACGGCGTAGCCTGAAAGCAATTCGGGACGGTGGCGAAGAACCGAAACGCACGGGAATGGGCTGAAACCGCTCGATATTATCTTGGGCTACATCAGACATGTGCAGATCCGATCTATGTCGGTGAGCAAGGGCGGCATTCGAGGAAAGATCAACCCGCTCATCTCGGCTTGATTCCCCAGCTCATGAAATTTCCCACATCAAGCGAAAGCCGCCGGCGGTCTAGCTTGGATCTCCGAAGCATTCCGGTGAGTGAGTTCTTCAATGCGTCGGGCAGCGGAGCCAGCCGCAACCAATAGCTGGGCCGATAGCTGTTGCGGAAGCTAGAGCCATCGACGGACGCATAGCCATGATGCTCGAGCAAATATTTCGCGCTCTCTGCCGAGAAGAGCTGCATATGCTCTATATCGACGATGGGAGAACGCCGACCGAGCAGCCGGTTAAGCCAGGCACGTCGATCATGGGTCACGCCGACGAACATCCCGCCCGGCTTCAACAGACGACGAGCTGACGCAACCAAGGCGCCTGGGTCCTGGACATGCTCCAATGTCATGAAGCAGCAAATGAGATCGAAGCTTTCGGGAGCGAAATCCGCCTCCTGGAAAAAGCGTTCGTGTATCCAGGGCCGCCGGTGAGGCGGCGCGGCGTCGATCGCTGCACTGGAAGGCTCGATTCCGATCAACTGCGTAAATCCGAAACCTTTGAGGCGTTCGAGAAATGCCCCGGTTCCCGTCCCGATCTCCAACGCCGCGCCACAGCTGTCCAATCGCCCAAGCACCGGCGTGAGTGCGCGAGCATATGCGTCGGCGGCGTCCTCCGCCTCTTCCGCGCTATCATAGTCAGCGGCATGGTAGCTTGCAGCGAGGGATGCGACGCTCGGTGGGCGATCCACATAGGCCAGGTCGCACGACCCGCAACGCACCATCGCGTGACTCATATATTCCGGTATCTTGCGGGAGGCAAAGCTGGATGTGCTGACCCGGCTTTCGTCACGCGTGTCGGATAGAAAAGGCTCAGCCTGATCTCTTCCAGCTCCGCAAAGGGGACACGGGCGAGTTGCAAAGATTGCTTCTTGTCTCATGACATCCGGATAGCGGATCTTGGTTGAGCAAATCTTAACCATATCCGGCGAACTTGCCGGCATGAAAGAAGCGCCTCCCATAGCGGCCGGACCGCACGACACAAAAGCACTGGCCCAGCGTATCCGGTGTCAAGCCCTGCATATGGTTACACAAGCCAGGGCATCGCATATCGGATCGGCGCTTTCCATCGCGGACATCATTGCGGTCCTCTATGGCCGCGCACTGAGAGTAAGCCCAGCAGAACCTTCTCATTCGGAGCGGGATCGCTTCATCCTCTCAAAAGGTCATGCATGCGTTGCCGTCTATGCGGCATTGGCTGAGACCGGCTTTATCGACCGCGCGCTGCTCGATACCTATGGCGTCGATGGCTCGATGCTGATGGCGCATATCAGCCATAAGGTTCCCGGCGCGGAATTTTCTACCGGAGCCCTTGGCCACGGCCTTCCCTTCGGCGCCGGCAAGGCGCTGGCGGCGAAGCGGAGTAGGCGGTCGTGGCGTACGGTTGTCCTCACCAGCGATGGAGAATGGGGCGAAGGCAGCAATTGGGAGGCGGCACTGTTCGCCGCCCATCACGGTCTCGACAACCTCATCTGCATTCTCGATTACAACAAGCTGCAGAGCCTGCGGAGCGTGGACGAGACGCTGCGGCTCGAACCGCTGCACTCCAAATTCGAAGCCTTTGGCTGGGCAGTTCGCGAAGTGGACGGCCATGACCATGGCGCGCTGATCGATGCGCTGGAGGGACCTGCCTGGCGGCCGGGCAAGCCGATGATGCTGATCGCCCATACAATCAAGGGAAAGGGCGTCAGCTTCATGGAGAACAAGGTGGAGTGGCATTACCGCAATCCCACACCGCAACTGCTTGCGGAAGCATTGGCAGAGATCGAAAGGGAAGTTCTGGATGCGTAACGCGTTCATCGAAGAGTTGGTGGCTCTCGCTGAGGCGAATGACCACATCGCTCTTATTGTTGGTGATCTTGGCTACAGTGTGATCGAGCCCTTCGCCGACAAGTTCCCCGATCGCTTCGTCAATGCTGGGGTTGCGGAGCAGAACATGACCGGCCTTGCCGCGGGAATGGCGAGCGAGGGGTATCATGTCTTCACTTACTCCATAGCCAACTTTCCAACCTTCCGCTGCGCCGAGCAGATCAGGAACGATGTCGATCATCATCGCCTGCCTGTAACTGTGGTCGCAGTGGGGGGGGGCGTGGCTTATGGCGCGCTCGGCTATTCGCATCATGCCATACAAGACTATGCATTGATGCGAGCCATGCCCAACATGGTGATTGCCGCTCCTGGGGATCCGCTGGAAACGCGGGCGTGCCTTCGCTGGCTGGTGGCCAATCCCGGCCCTTCCTACCTGCGTCTGGGCAAGGCAGGAGAACCATGTTTTCATGAAAGCGTGCCCGATGTGGCCCCCGGCAGATGGATCCTGGTCCATGAGGGCGACGGCGATATGATCATGCTATCCACGGGCGCCGCACTGGGCGCTGCGATCGCCCGCGCCGATGGACGGGCCGTATGGTCGCTGCCGCTCTGGAGCATGGCGGCCAAGGCGGACCAGCCTGCCCAACTGGCGCGGCATGGGCGAGTCACGACGCTCGAAGATCATCTTGCGGACGGCGGCTTCGGTTCCTGGCTAACCGAATCGGTCGCGGGCACCCCCGCCGCCGCATGTATTGAGCCGATCACCCTGTCGCCTGAGATTTGCGACATGGTTGCCAGCCAGACAACACTCAACCGGGTCGGCGGCCTCACTCTCTAACGCTTTCTTTACCATCCCTGTTCATAGGATATGCCCATGAAAGCGATCATCCTTGCAGGGGGCCTCGGCACCCGCCTCGCCGAAGAAACCTCGGTCCGGCCCAAGCCCATGGTAGAGATCGGCGGCAAGCCGATCCTGTGGCACATCATGAAGATCTACGCCCAGCATGGCGTGGACGAGTTCATCGTGTGCCTTGGCTACAAGGGGTACATGATCAAGGAATATTTCTTCAACTATGCGCTGCACATGTCGGATGTGACCATCGATCTGCGCCGGGGCACGACTGACGTACATCGCAATGCCTGCGAAGATTGGAAAATCTCCCTGGTTGACACCGGCGCGGAGACGATGACGGGCGGCCGTCTGCGCCAGGCGATGCATTATCTCGGTGACGATGAGGATTTTTGCCTCACCTATGGGGACGGCGTCAGCGACCTCAATATCGGTGCCGCAATCGAATTCCATCGGACTCACGGCCGCAAGGCCACCGTCACGGCGGTGCGTCCGGCAAGCCGCTATGGTCAGCTCGATCTGGACGGCGACCGCGTCGCCGCCTTTGCTGAAAAGCCGGTGGATGAAGGGGGCTGGATCAACGGCGGATTCTTTGTGCTCAACCGCTCCATCGGCAACTATCTTAGCAATTCAGACAGCTGCGTGTGGGAACGTGAACCCCTAGAGGCCCTAGCCGCTGACGGCGAACTGCGCTCCTTCTTCCATGATGGTTTCTGGCAGCCAATGGACACGCTGCGCGACCGGCAGATGCTGGAAGGCATGTGGGAACGGCACGAGGCACCATGGAAAACCTGGCACTAAAGCGCGGGGGCACCTCCCCTATCACGCCTGATCCTGCCTTCTGGGCCGGGCGGCGTGTGCTGGTGACTGGCCATACCGGCTTCAAGGGTAGTTGGTTGCTGGTGCTGCTTGATGTGCTGGGCGCGCGGGTGACTGGCGTTGCGTTGGAGCCTGACACAATACCGTGCATGTTCGATCTGATTGGCGGCGTGGCGCTTTGCGACCATCATGTCGCCGACATCGGCGATGCCGCCGCCGTCGAGGCGATTGTCGCCCGAGCCGAGCCGGAAATCGTTCTGCATCTCGCTGCGCAGCCGCTGGTGCGCGCCTCCTATGCCGATCCGCTCGGCACCTATCGCACCAACGTCATGGGCACGGCCCATGTGCTGGAGGCATGCCGTAAGACGGCGTCAGTTCGTACCGTCGTCTCGGTCACGACCGACAAATGCTATGCCAATGACGGCCGCAGGGAGGGCTATCGGGAAGATGCCCCGCTCGGTGGCCATGATCCCTATTCCAACAGCAAGGCTTGCGCCGAGCTGGTGAGCGCCTGCTGGCGCGACAGCTTTCTTGCAGAGCGGGGCATCGGCGTTGCCACGGCGCGCGCGGGCAATGTTATCGGCGGCGGTGACTGGTCTGCCGACCGTCTTGTTCCCGATGCGATGCGCGCCTTTTCCGCAGGACGCGCACCTGAAATCCGCAATCCGGAGGCCGTACGCCCCTGGCAGCACGTACTTGAACCGCTGACTGGCTATCTGCTGCTGGCAGAGGCGCTGGCCGCCGATCCGGCGCGCTTCGCCAAGGGCTGGAATTTCGGCCCCGCGCCCGCCGACATGACGAGCGTGCGCGAGGTCATCGACCTGCTGGCAGCACACTGGGGCGTCACTCAAAAATGGGCGATGCAAGCCGGCGAGCATCCGCACGAGGCGGCAATGCTGACGCTTGATTCCTCGGCCGCCGCTGAGGCGCTGGGCTGGCGTCCGCGCCTGTCGCTGGACGGGGCACTGGCACTCACTGCGCACTGGTATCGTGCGGATGACAAGAATGCAGCGACACGCGCGCAGGCGGAGGATTTCCTCGCCATGGTGCCGGCATGAGCCGCATCCTGGTCACAGGCGCAGGCGGCTTCGTCGGTGCGGCGGTGGCCGATCTTGCCGCGCGGCACCAGCATCAGGTGACGGCGCTTGTGCGCAATCCCTCCTCACCCCGCGTTTTGGCGCTAACCGGCCGCTGCTCCATCGCCGTCGCCGATCTGGCCGATCCCGGCGCCGTCAGCGCTGTGCTGGACAAGGCACGTCCCGACATCATCATCCATTCCGCGTGGGAAGGCGTAGGCGGCCCCACCCGCGCAGGGGATATCCAGCTCGACAATATCCGCACGACTGTGGGACTGCTCGACGCGGCAATCGCCGCAGGTGCAAGCCGCTTCATCGGCATAGGCAGCCAAGCCGAATATGGCCGCCATGATCGCCGAATCGACGAAAGCGCCGCGACCGAGCCTTTCCTTCTCTATGGCGCAGCCAAGCTTTCCGCCTACCACCTCACCCGCCAGCGCGCCGCCGACGCAGGCGTCGGCTTTGCGTGGCTGCGGCTCTTCTCACCCTACGGTCCCGGAGACAATCCCGATTGGCTGATCCCTTCGGTGGCCGCGCAGATGCTGGGCGGCCAACCTCCGCGCACAAGCCCGGGCACCCAGAAATGGGATTATCTCCATATCATCGACTGCGCACAGGGCATATTGGCGGCGGCCTTGGCGGACAGCGCCCAGGGCGTCTTCAACCTGTCGAGCGGCCGCGCCGAGACCGTACGTTCAATCGTCGAGCGCATCCGCGACTTGGCTTGTCCCGGGCTGCCGCTGACCTTTGGCGACATCCCCTTCGGGCCGAACCAGATCATGCATCTGGAGGGCGATTGCAGTCGCCTCACTGCAGCGACGGGCTGGAGCCCGCGCATTGCCATAGAGGATGGCCTGGTCACCGTGGTCGATGCATTGAGGCAAGCCGCATGATCGCCGCTGGACTCGATCGCCGATTTATCGGCTTCCTCGTTGCGGGCGGATGCAACACACTGTTCGGCTATGCAGTGTATAGCGGCCAGGTGCTGCTGGGCGTCGTACCCCATATCGCTGTGACCGTCAGCACAGTAGCAGGAGTGTTGTTCAACTTTCTCACCACGAGCGCGGTCTTCAGGTCGCGCGATCTGCGCAAGCTGCCGCGCTTCCTGGGTGTCTATGCGATCATGCTTAGCCTCAACATTCTTTTGCTGAAGGTAGCCATGCAGGCGGGGCTTGGTCCTCTCCTCGCGCAGGCGGTCATCCTGCCCATCTTCGCCCTCACCTACCTTGCCATGGGCCGTTTCGTGTTCGCGGCCGCGCCGGAGCAGACATCATGAAGACCATCTCCATCGTGACGCCCTGCTTCAATGAGGCAGATAATGTCGAAGCATGCCACAATGCTGTTGCTGCGCTCTTTGCTTCCGGCGCGCCGCTGGAGGGCTATCGTCGCGAGCATATCTTCGCCGATAATGACAGCAGCGACGGCACGCAGGACATTCTCCGATCGCTTGCGGCGGCGGACCCTTCGATGAAGGTGATCCTCAACGCCCGGAACTATGGCCCCTTCCGCTCCAATTTCAATGCGTTGCGGGCTGCCACGGGCGATGCGGTGGTCGTTTTTCTCCCCGCCGACCTGCAGGACCCGGCGGAGATGATCCCAGAGTTTGTGAAGCTGTGGGAAAGTGGCGTGGAGGTGGTGGCCGGCGCGCGCGTCAACCGGCAGGAGAGTTTGGCGCTGCGCGGTTGCCGCGCTATCTTCTACCGCACCGTGCGCAGTTTGAGCGACATCGACATTCCGCTCAACGTGGGTGAATTCCAGTTACTCGACCGCAAAGTGTGGGCAGCGGTGGTCAGCCATGATGATCACTATCCATACATCCGCGGTATCATCGCCTCGGTCGGCTTCCGCCGCGCGATCGTGCCCTACACCTGGGCCGCACGGCGCTCCGGCATTTCGAAGAACAATTTGCCGCGGCTAATCGATCAGGCTCTGAACGGCATTTTCAGTTTCACCAATGCCCCCATGCGCCTGTGCACCTTCGCCGGCGTTGCAATGGCCGCGCTGTGCCTGCTCTACGCTTTAGTTTCAGTGGGCGTCTATGTGGCTCGACCTGAGCTTGCTCCGCGCGGCACAATGACCCTGATCGTCGCCCTATTCTTCCTGTCGGGTATCCAACTCGCGTTCATGGGCATATTGGGGGAATATGTGACCTCGATACACGCACAGGTGCGCAAGCGCCCTCTTGTCGTAGAGCGGGAGCGAATCAACATGGCTCCAGTATTCAGCAGCGAGCCTGCCATTGATAATCCGGTTCATGCCCTCCAGCGCAAACTTGGCGCGGAGGCGGCGTGACGCAGAGTCTCGCCGCAACAGAAACGGCCAGCTGCGAGCGCATCATATCGGCGTCTGTATCCCTAAGGTGTCTCACGGCATCGCTGGTCGCCCTGTTCGCTCTCGACAATGTTCTGCTGCTTGGCCTGCTGGGTAGCCCGCATCTGCTGGTAGCAGGACTTGCTATCATTATCCCCGCGGCTCTCTCATTCCTCACTTATACGTCCATGCCCAGTCAGACACGGGTAAGCGTCGCAACTATTGCCGTGTGTTTCGTGGCGGCAGCCATCATCCTGATACTGGGCGGAGAGGGACGCCTCTTCTATGCGTCTACTGATTGGCAGGTCCGCGATGCTGTGCTCGCGGACATGGGCACCCACCGCTGGCCGTTCGACTATTGGCTCAACGGACGTGCGCAGCTTCTGCGCGCGCCTGTCGGCATGTACCTGGTTCCAGCGATCCTGGGGGGCGCCAGTCAGCTAGGCCGCGACTGGAGCCTGCTCCTTCAGAATAGCCTGATCCTCGGGCTTCTTTTTGCACAAGCATCTGCCCTGTTCGAAGGACGCCGGGCGCGCCTGATTGCTATCTTAGTCTTCGTGACGTTCAGCGGATGGGATGTGCTGGGCAACCTCATCCTTCAATGGACGGGCAGCGAAGCAAGATGGGACCATATCGAAGGATGGGCGGACGGTTATGAATATAGCTCGCACATCACCCAGCTATTCTGGGTTCCCCAACATGCTTTCGCCGGCTGGACGGTGGCGCTCACCTATCTCCTATGGCGTCGCAATCTCGCTCCCATCGGGTTGTTCGCGGCCAGCCTCCCGCTGGTTGCGCTCTGGTCGCCGCTCGTCCTGTTTGGTGCACTGCCCTTTGCCGCTTTCGCCGGCCTCCACGCCCTCGTGACCGGAGCATGGAGTGGACGAGATATCCTCTTCGCCATCGTCGCGGCCGCACTGGCGACGCCAGCCGTCATCTATTTATCGACCGACGCTGCTGCCATGGGAGGTGGACTGCTTCCCCCAAAGGCCCTTGTCTATACCTTGGTCATGCTGTTCGAAGTAATACCTTTCCTTCTGCCCGTTCTGCACGACCGAGCCAATGTAATCGATCATGCCACGCAGCTGATCGCAGCTACTTGTCTCTTCCTCATGCCCAGTTGGTCGATCGGCACGTTCGGCGATTTTCAAATGCGCGCGTCCATCATGCCGCTTGCGCTCGTGGCGATTGCTTTTGCCGATTGGGCGGCTCGTCTCCTCCATCG
>Ga0105148_100130_pt1 | contig 11579 bp, 8 predicted proteins | sample RS_199metaG_FD_91502 | JGI IMG/M metagenome (GOLD analysis project Ga0105148, IMG submission 91502) | Switchgrass associated microbial communities from Austin, Texas, USA, to study host-microbe interactions - RS_199 metaG | ecosystem: Host-associated > Plants > Roots > Rhizosphere | place: USA... | reverse complement strand
GGAATTTCTCGATCTCGGCTGGATCGCGGAGCCAGCCGACATTTTCCGCCTCAAGAAACATCGCGCCGACCTGCTGGGACGCGAGGGGTGGAAGGAAAAGTCGGTTGATAATCTGATCGCCGCGATCGAAGCGAAGCGGCAGCCCGACGCCGCGCGGCTGCTCTTCGGCCTAGGCATTCGCCATGTCGGGGCGGTGACCGCGCGCGATCTGTTGAAGCGCTACACCAGCCTTGCAGGCGTCCGGACCCTGGCGGAGCAGATCATCGCGCTCCGTGACGCCACGGCGCGGGCCGAGGGTGAGGAAGAATCGCGCTTCCGCAATCGGCTCGACAAGACGATTGCCGAGATGATCGGCGTTGAAAATGTGGGATCGGCCGTGGGCCATGCGCTCGCCGACTTCTTCCATGAACCCCATAACCGCGAAGCCTGGGAGGACCTGCTGTCCGAGGTCTCGCCGCCCGATTATGTCGTCGAGACCACCGCGAGCGCCGTCACCGGCAAAACCGTTGTGTTCACCGGCAAGCTGGAAACGATGAGCCGTGACGAGGCGAAGGCGCAGGCGGAACGGCTGGGTGCGAAAGCAGCCGGATCGGTCAGCGCCAAGACCGACCTGGTGGTGGCCGGGCCCGGTGCGGGAACGAAGCTGAAACAGGCCGCGGCCCTCGGTATAGAGGTGATCGACGAAGCGGCCTGGGCGGAGATTGTGAAGGCGGCAGGGTAGGAGAGGAGCGTCACTTTTGAGGGTGCCGGGCAGTTTCAGTTTACTTCTCTCCCGTTCGCCCTGAGCTTGTCGAAGGCCTTCACTTCTATTTCTTCAGTGCAGGAGGGGGCTTCGACAAGCTCAGCCTGAACGGTCCCTGACGGGCGCTCATTTCTTCACGCCCCAGCTTCCACCTTATCCTGCGTCCTCGTCTCGAAATCGCTCGCGTCATGCCGCTCGTGGAGCTGCTCTTCCAGCGGGCCATTGATGCGGTTGACGATGCGGCCGCGCTTCACGGCCGGGCGCGCGTCGATCTGCTTGGCCCAGCGCTGGACATTGGCATAGCTCCGCACGTCCAGAAATTCCGCCGCGCCCGTGTAGGCGCGATCGAGCACGACCGCGCCATACCATGGCCAGTTCGCCATGTCGGCGATCGTATATTCGTCCCCCGCCACATACTCGTTTGTGGCGAGCTGGCGGTCCAGCACGTCGAGCTGCCGCTTCACCTCCATCGTGTAGCGATCGATCGCATATTCGAACTTTTCCGGCGCATAGGTGAAGAAATGGCCAAAGCCACCGCCCAGCAGCGGTGCGCTGCCCATTTGCCAGAAGAGCCAGGAAAGCGTGGCGGTGCGCCCGGCGGGGTCCTTGGGCAGGAAGGCGCCGAACTTTTCGGCAAGGTAGAGGAGGATAGCGCCGGATTCGAACACGCGCTGTGGCGGTGAAACGCTATTATCCGTCAGGGCTGGGATCTTGCTGTTCGGATTGACCGAGACAAAGCCGCTCCCAAACTGGTCGCCCTCTATGATGTTGATCAGCCAGGCGTCATATTCGGCGCCCTGATGGCCTGCGGCGAGCAATTCTTCGAGCAGGATCGTTACCTTCTGCCCGTTCGGCGTGCCCAGGGAATAGAGTTGCAGGGGATGTTTGCCGGTGGGAAGTTCCTTGTCATGGGTCGGCCCGGCAATCGGCCGATTGATGTTGGCGAAGACGCCGCCATTTTCGTGGTCCCATGTCCAGACGCGGGGCGGTGTATAGCTGTCGGTCATTCAGCGGATGCTCCCATGATGCTATGTCGCACCGCAGGTAGGGAACCCACGCCCCCGCCGCAACCATGGCGGTGGTCGCAACAATCCCGCAAGCTGGCGCTGCCTGCGTGACAAGAGCAGCCGCAGGGCCCAGAACCTCGACGGCTTACCCGCCTTCGGATTGGTTGGCTCAAAAAATCTGCATCTGATCCCTTGACGGAAAAAATCGTCGTTCCATATTCCGCGTCGCTGGCACTCTTCGAAAGAGAGTGCTAACAGCACATGGTTCATTCGGGAGAAGGACTCGGCTCAGCGCGAAAAAGCGTGCCGATATCTCTTCCAAAACAGAGGGAAAGGCACTCAACATGGCATTTCGTCCGTTGCATGACCGCGTTCTCGTCCGTCGCGTAGAGGCGGAAGAGAAGACTGCAGGCGGCATCATCATCCCCGACACCGCCAAGGAAAAGCCGCAGGAAGGCGAGATCGTCGCTGTCGGTACCGGCTCAAAGGCCGAAGATGGCAAGGTGACTCCGCTGGACGTCAAGGCTGGTGACCGCATCCTGTTCGGCAAGTGGTCGGGCACGGAAGTGAAGGTCGACGGCGAAGACCTGCTGATCATGAAGGAATCGGACATCCTCGGCGTCGTTGCGTAAGCTGCGAACCGGACCGTTATTCCAGTTTCCCGCGGATTTCAGCCACTCAGAATGGTGTGAACTTCGCAAGATTTGCAATTCTCAGAGAGAGGTAAAAGATCATGGCAGCGAAGGACGTAAAGTTTTCGCGTGACGCTCGTGAGCGCATCCTGCGCGGCGTCGACATCCTGGCCGACGCGGTCAAGGTGACCTTGGGCCCCAAGGGCCGCAACGTCGTCATCGACAAGAGCTTCGGCGCGCCCCGCATCACCAAGGACGGTGTTTCGGTCGCCAAGGAAATCGAACTGAAGGACAAGTTCGAGAATATGGGCGCCCAGATGGTCCGCGAAGTCGCTTCGAAGACCAACGACATCGCCGGTGACGGCACCACCACCGCGACCGTTCTTGCCCAGGCGATCGTTCGCGAAGGCATGAAGTCGGTTGCCGCCGGCATGAACCCGATGGACCTGAAGCGCGGCATCGACCTCGCCGTCACCAAGATCGTCGAGAACCTCAAGTCCCGTTCGAAGCCGGTTGCTGGGACCAAGGAAATCGCTCAGGTCGGCATCATTTCGGCCAATGGCGATACCGTCGTGGGCGAAAAGATCGCTGAAGCGATGGAGCGCGTCGGCAAGGAAGGCGTGATCACGGTCGAAGAAGCCAAGGGCCTCGAATTCGAGCTGGACGTCGTCGAAGGCATGCAGTTCGACCGCGGCTACCTGTCGCCCTACTTCATCACCAACCCGGAAAAGATGCAGGTCGAACTGGCTGACCCCTACATTCTGATCCACGAAAAGAAGCTGTCGAACCTGCAGTCGATCCTGCCGATCCTCGAAGCCGTCGTTCAGTCGGGCCGTCCCCTGCTGATCATCGCGGAAGACATCGAAGGCGAAGCGCTGGCGACCCTGGTCGTCAACAAGCTGCGCGGTGGCCTGAAGGTCGCTGCGGTCAAGGCGCCTGGCTTCGGCGACCGCCGCAAGGCCATGCTGGAAGACATCGCCGTCCTGACCAAGGGCGAAGTTGTCTCCGAAGACCTCGGCATCAAGCTTGAGAACGTCACCCTTGGCATGCTCGGCACTGCCAAGCGCGTCACGATCGACAAGGACAACACCACCATCGTCGATGGCGCCGGTGATGCTGAATCGATCAAGGGCCGCACGGAGCAGATCCGCGCTCAGATCGAGACGACCACGTCCGACTATGACCGCGAAAAGCTGCAAGAGCGTCTGGCCAAGCTGGCTGGCGGCGTTGCCGTCATCAAGGTTGGCGGTGCTTCGGAAGTCGAAGTCAAGGAGCGCAAGGACCGCGTCGACGACGCGCTGCACGCAACCCGCGCAGCCGTTGAAGAAGGCATCGTCCCCGGCGGCGGCACGGCCCTGCTGTACGCAACCAAGGCTCTCGAAGGCCTCAAGGGCGCCAATGACGACCAGACCCGTGGTATCGACATCATCCGCAAGGCAATCGAAGCGCCGCTGCGCCAGATCGCCCAGAATGCGGGCGTAGATGGCGCGGTTGTCGCCGGCAACCTGCTGCGCGAGAATGACGAGACCCAGGGCTTCAACGCCGCGACCGACACCTATGAGAACCTTGTCGCCGCTGGCGTCATCGATCCCACCAAGGTCGTTCGCGCTGCCCTGCAGGACGCAGCTTCGGTTGCCGGCCTGCTGATCACCACCGAAGCGACCATCGCCGAACTGCCCGCCGACGACAAGGCGCCGATGGGCATGCCCGGCGGCATGGGTGGCATGGGCGGCATGGACTTCTAAGTCCTTCGCTCAAGCGCAAGGGAAGGGCCGGGGGAGCGATCCACCGGCCCTTTCGCGTTAACGGTTAAGAGTTGCCGCGACCTCGCCGCTCAAAAGGAAGCGAAACAGCGTCGCGTCCGAGGATCAAGGCCTTTTCTCAGGCCGCTTTCAAGCTCCATTTCGGCGATCTTTGTTGGGCCGAATTTACCAATTGGAAATCATGTTCCGCCAAAGATGGCGAGGACGTGTCACGCCTCTTCCGCCACTGGAGCGCAATATTGCGCACGCGCCTCGCGCCCGATACTCAGCAGAGCGCTGAGGTCCAGGACAGTCTCGTCAAATCGCTCTATGCGTCGCCCGCTTCCCTGATGATCGGCGCACTGGCCGGCGGAGCGCTCAGCTTCGTGGTCGCCTACCACGCGCATCGCATAGAGATCAGCGCCATCGCCGCGCTGATCTTCCTCGTCGCGCTCAGCCGCTCCATCTCCGCCGCTTATTTTCAGCGACAATTGGCCCATCAAGACCGTTTGGCGCAGCCTATCTGGGGGCTCGCCTATGAATTGGGCGCTTGGGGCTATGCGGCGCTCCTCGGCCTACTCGCCTTCGCCACGTTGACGCTTACTGACGACGCGTCGCTACATATCCTCAGCGTGTGCCTTGTCGCCGCTTACTCTGGCGGCATCGCTGGCCGCAACGCGGGCCGGACGCACATCGCCATCGGCCAGACCTGCTTTGCGCTGCTCCCCACCTCGTTGGGCCTGATCATTGCTGGCGGACTGGGCTATTGGGTGCTGGCGACGATGCTGTTCCTGATGATCTTCGCCATGGCGGAAATCACCCGGACCACCCATCGGATCGTCGTTGAAGCGCTCCAAGGCAAATATGAAAAGACTCAGCTTGCCACTAAATTCGAGCGGCTCGCGCGGTTCGATAGCCTCACAGGCGTGGAAAACCGCATGGCGATGCAGATGCGGCTGCGTGAGCTGTTCGACAAACGGCGATCCGATGAGGACGCGATGGCAGTGTTCTGGATGGATCTGGACAGATTCAAAGAGATCAACGATTCGCTTGGCCATATCATCGGCGACCAGCTGCTCTGCACTGTTGCCGCGCGGCTTTCACATGCGCTGGACAGCCGCGGCCACGTTGCGCGCTTTGGCGGTGACGAGTTCATTCTGATCTGTCCAGGCGCGGATCGGTCCATTGCGGAGCAGATTGCGGGTGATGTCATGGCCGAGTTCAGCCACGACTTCGACGTCAGCGGATATCATCTGACCGTCACCGCATCGATGGGGATCGCCGTTGCGCCCGACGATGGGCGGGACAGCGAAGAGCTGCTCCAGCATGCCGACATGGCTCTTTATCAGGCGAAGCATGCCGGACGGAACCGTCATGCACATTTCAACTGGTCGATGAAGGAGCGGCAAAACCGCACTTATGAGCTGGAGATGGGGCTCCGCAGCGCGATGGCAAATGGTGAGTTGCTGCTGCATTATCAGCCGATCTTCGACACGGTGACGGGCAAGATAGCAATCTGCGAAGCGTTGATGCGCTGGGACCATCCTGTGCTCGGACGGATATCGCCTGCCGAGTTCATACCTGTCGCCGAAAGCAGTTCGCTTATCGAGCCGATCACGGCATGGGCTTTGGAGCAGGCGTGCCGAGACGCCATGCAGTGGGAAGATCATGTACGCGTGGCCGTCAACATTTCCCCCGCGCTCATTAAGAGTGACGGGTTGCCGCGGGCCGTGATTGCGGCGCTGATGGGATCGGGTCTTAAGGCTCGGCGATTGGAGCTTGAGGTCACGGAATCCATTTTCCTGGAAGATAGCGGGCGGACCAGCCTGATCCTGTCGGAACTCCAGCGCATTGGCTTGCGCCTGGCTCTAGACGATTTCGGGACCGGCTATTCGTCACTCGGCTACCTGCGCGACTATGCCTTCGATACGCTCAAGGTCGATCAAAGCTTCATGCGTGGCGTGGGCGAAAAGGGGCGCGATCGGGCAATCGCGCAATCGGTCGCTTTTCTGGCCCACTCACTGGATGTGGAGACGGTGGCGGAGGGCATCGAGACCGAAGAACAGCTCCGCTACGCGCGCGAAATGGGCTTTACCAATGTGCAGGGCTTCGTCCTCAGCAGGCCGATGCCGGCCGACGATCTACTGGCGATGATGGACAAGATGAAGCGCGACAGGAGCAACGTGGTCACACTGATGCAAGACCGACGCCGCGCCTGAAGTCGAGCTTATTTGGTCAGCCGGGTCTGAGCCGAAGCGAGACGGCGCATCATGCGCAGATCCTTGGGATCGAGCTTGAGCGCGGTTGCAGCCCAATTTTCAACGATGTCCTTCAGTTCTGCATAGTCGAGCGGATCGACCCGGCGGCCTGCCTCGAACACCCCGACATGACCAGCATGATGGGGCCGGTTGCTGGAGATATAGTCCCGAACGGCCTGTTCACCCTCGCCATCTTCGGCGAGGATGGTCACGACGCCCATGTCGTACATCTCCTCGGCGGTATAGACTTTGCCAGACAGGATCATGCGTTCGGCCATGCGTCGGCCAAGTTTGCGGGCGAGGATGGAATATGCGCCCATGCCGGGGAAAAGGCCGAAGAGCATTTCAGGCAGGCCGAAGCGGGCGCTGCGCTCCGCCACTACCACGTCGAAGCAGAGCAGGGCTTCGAATCCGCCACCCAGCGCATCCCCCTGCGCCAGCGCAATGGAGATGAGCGGCATGTCGGCATTGCGCCACGCGCGATGCACCACGTCGATGCACGCATGGCCATATTTGACGAGACCCGGAAGATCGCGTCGCTCAATGCAGCCGGCAAACAGTTCCAGGTCGCCGCCCAGATTGAAGACGCCAGGGAAGTGGGAGCCAAGCACCATATATTTGAGCGGCAATGCGCCCTCATCGAACAGGCGCTTCGACTCGGTCTGCCACAAGCGGATGTCGCGCAGCATGGGCAAATTGTAGTTGGGCCGATTCGCGGGGGTCATGAATGCCCACAAAGTGTCGATTGGTTCGTCCCAGCTGACGTCGATCTGCCCCAGATCGAACAGCATCGAATGGCCGCTGTCACGCGCCTGAGGCGTGCTTTCCGTAACGGGAAAGCTGTTGATATTTTCGACAGGCAGATGCATCGGCGAAGCGTCCTCCACCTCATCTCGTGCCGGATTAAACCGTCCGGAATCAATCATCTGTGCCCCCGCATTTCGATATATGCTGAGGAAAACAATATTGTTCGGCCTATGCAACTGTCGCCGAGCGAAAGCGTGCCATGTTAACCCTTTTTGTGGGGCACTGTTGCTCCTAAGTCGCCGTAATGGCCGGGCTTTTATGGTAAACGTTGCATTAATGCAACAAACGCAACTGATATACGATCGTATAATAACTGCGCAGGGCTTTGTTAACCTTTATTAATTATGACAGGGTGCATGGACAAATATCGCACCGACCGACAGATTGTGACGCTCCTGCTTCATGATGAGGAAGGAGAAAGCTGGCGCCTCAACCTGGCCGCAGATTGCCTGTGCTTCATCGGCAATTATCGCCGGGTGAAGGGCTTCGACATCGACGCCGTCGTGGCTTTCGATGGAGTGCGCAAGGCTGGCTGAAAAAAAGCGGTTCTCAGTTCTGCGTGCCATGTTCTAGAGCGCGCAACGTGACTCAAACCCGCTTTTCATTCACCATCGCCGCGACGGACGGCAAGGCCCGTACCGGAACGATCCAGATGCGCCGGGGCGAGATTCGCACTCCGGCGTTTATGCCAGTCGGCACCGCCGCTACTGTCAAGGCGATGCGCCCTGCAGAGGTGCGTGCGACTGGCGCCGACATCATCCTCGGTAATACCTATCATCTTATGCTGCGTCCTGGCGCGGAGCGGGTCGCGCGGTTGGGCGGGCTTCACGGCTTCATGGGTTGGGAACGGCCAATCCTGACCGACAGCGGCGGCTATCAGGTGATGAGCCTTTCTGCCCTAACGAAGATCAGCGAGGAAGGCGTCGCCTTCGCGAGTCATATCGACGGATCGCGTCATATGCTGACGCCCGAGCGATCCATGGAAATCCAGCGTCTGCTGGACAGTGACATCGTCATGGCTTTTGACGAATGCACAAAAAATGGCTGTACCCATGATGAAGCGGCGCACAGCATGGAACGGTCGATGCGCTGGGCCAAGCGGTCGCGCGACGGGTTCGATGCAGGCGGGGAACATGCCGAGCGCGCGGGGCTGTTCGGTATCCAGCAAGGGTCGCTCGACGAAAATCTGCGTCGTGTATCGGCAGAGAAGCTGATCGAGATCGGCTTTGATGGTTATGCGGTGGGCGGCTTGGCGGTGGGGGAAGGTCAGCAAGCGATGTTCGCATGCCTCGACTACGCGCCCGATATGCTGCCTGCGGACAAGCCGCGTTACCTGATGGGCGTCGGTAAGCCCGACGACATTGTCGGCGCCGTCGAGCGGGGCATCGACATGTTCGATTGCGTGTTGCCGACGCGAAGCGGACGCAATGGCCAAGCGTTCACCTGGGCCGGGCCGCTCAATATCCGCAACGCTCGCTTTGCCGAAGACCTGTCGCCGCTGGACCCGCGATGCACATGCCCGGTCTGCGCAACATGGAGCCGCGCCTACCTGCATCATTTGGTGAAGGCGGGAGAGATGCTGGGTGCGATGCTGATGACGCAGCATAACATCCACTTCTACCAGGCGATGATGCAGGCCATACGCGACAGTATCGCCGAGGGCCGGTTCGCGAGCTTTTCTGCCAATTTCAGACGCGATTATCAGCGGGTGTGACCATCAGGGAATAACCGTGATGGCGATCGCATAATCGCCCGCCGTCGCGTCATGTTCCAGCGGTGCGCGCAGCTGACGAGACAGGCCCGTCAGCACGCGGCCGTAGCGCTCCTCGATCAGGGCGCTCATCGCGTCAGATGCGCGCAGTGCGGGCGAACTGATGTGAAGGATTGCTCGGTCGTCCCGCCCCGGTTCCAGCTGCACGGAGATGTGCATCCCTGTCTTGGGACTGGACAGCATCGCCAGCTCGACCAATTCGGTTAGCAGAAAGGCGACTGGAACGGCGACATCCTGGCTGATGTGCAGATTGTCGCTGTCGATCTGAATACCAAAGCGGCGCGCCTCTATTGGAGCAGTGCCGCGCAGGCTTGCCGACAGTTCACTGACGAGCGATCGCACGCCGACGCCGCGATGCTCCTCCAGTTCCGCATAGTGATTGCGGTGGACCACCGAAAGCGCATCGACGCGGCGCTGGATCGACGCGTAGGCCTCCACTGCCTCGGGTTCATGCGCGGCACGGGCATGCAGGCTGATGAGGCTGGCGATAATCTGCAGGTTGTTTTTGACGCGATGATGCACTTCGCGCGTTAATTTCCGCTGGGTTTCCAATCCTTCCGCCATCTCCGCTTCGTGGGTGGCAACATCCTCGCTGATCGCGCGGAATGTGTCGCCAAGCGCGACGATTTCCTGTGCGGGGGTCCGGATGCGGCGCATTGGCTCCAGCACCTCGCCGGGATGGTAGGCAGCCACGGTTCGCCGCAGCACCACCAAGGGGCGGATGAGCAGCCGGTTGACCACGAACCAGCCAATGGCTGCAGCCGCGAACCACATGACCAGTGGCAGGAACAGCGAAAGCATGCGAGCCAGCGTCACGGGCGGATCGCGGAGCGTCATGGTGAGCAGAATGTCGGGAGGGTCGAGCCTTGCAGACAAGCTGGTACCATTGCCCTGAAAATTGTCCTGCCGGCGGCTGACGACGAGGACCTGGTTACCTTGTTGCAAGCTCAACTGACGGTTTTCCAGCGCGGTGGTCGGGCTGGTGATCGCTTCCAGATGGGAGCGAGAATAATAGGCTAGGGCAGCGATCCGGCCATTGTTGCTGACGACGCGGCTGATCAGATAACCGGAGGCTGGCAGCAATTGCGCAGGGGCTTTGTAGAAGCGCGCGGCCGGGGGCAGGCCGGCGGGTTCCGCTTGGGACGATCCGCACAGGCGGCGGCCGCTGCGATCATAAATATAATATTGGCCGCCGTCGGGGTCGTGTGAGGTCAGGAAGATCGACAGCCGCTGGCACATTTCGAGGCCTTCGCTACCGGTCGATAATGCATTTGCGGTCAGCATCAACGCTGTCCGGTCCGATGCCAGATCTGCGGTCAGTTTGCGCGCGCTTTGCGTTACGGAGACGCGGAGTAGCGCTTCCTTCTCCAAATCCGCGGTCCGGATTGCCTGAAGCGAGGCAACGAGGGCGATGAGCCCGAGCGGCAACAATGCGAGGGTCAAGATGAGGAACATCTTGATGCCTGTGGAATGGATGAGGCTGTTCAAGCTGCGCATGAGCATTCAACTGGATGGGACAGGGGCGCCCCGGTCATGCGATAATCAAGATCGTGGGACGACGAGGTGAGGGGTAACTGCCGGGTTCGCGGCGGCAGCGCACCGGCTTGTCATTCCGTTATATTCGAAAAGCACCTGACTGCCCTCCGCCCCAGCTGGTCAACAGCTGTTAACCGTGGATCGATGCCTAATCCAGCTTTCGCAGAAGGTCGAGCATTTCGGAAGGAATATCCTCATCCACCGCGCGCTGATAGACAGAACGTAGCGCGCTGGCCACCTGTCCCTCATCCTTGCCAGGTGAGGCACGCCGCTTGGACGAGGCTTTGCCAGTCACGCCCGAGTCCGGGCTGGTGGCGCCGACATCTTTCCTGTCCCCTCCCTTCACATCCCGTTCCGTCGTTGAAGCAACCAAAATACGCCCCTCTGCAACGCTAGCATAGCACCGGCTTTTCTTTTGCGGCTTTCCGGCGCGGCGTCAATCGACAGCCGTGGACAGCGGCACAATCCGTTATCAGTAAAAAACGAACGGCTGTGAAACAAATCTGTCTGTCGATGGTTCCGTACCCTGAAGCATTTTTTGCCGCTTTTCGGACGGCGGCTGAACAGGGCGGGGGCTTGCCACATCGGCATCGGCAATCCATCCTCCTCATCAGCGAGTGTTTCATAGCAATTCGCCCTATGGGCTGGGAGAAGATTTACCGATGTCGCTTGGACAGCAACTGCACCCCCATCTTCCTTTTCTGCGCCGCTATGCCCGCGCCCTTACGGGCAGCCAAGTGCATGGCGACGCCTATGTTCGCGCGACGTTGGAAGCGATCGTGGCTGCTCCGGAGGAATTTCCGGCTGACGTCGATCCGCGCCTCGGACTTTACAAGACGTTCCACGCAATCTGGTCTTCTTCCCATCTGGAAGACAGCCCGGTTCTGTCGAGCGGCGATGGTCAGGAAGCTGTGGCTCAAGCACGGCTCGCCCGCCTGACCCCGCTGCCGCGCCAGGCGCTTCTGCTGACTGCGCTGGAAGGATTTACGGTCGATGATGTGGGTTATTTGATTGGGCTGGATGCTGCCGACGTAGAGGCGCTGGTCGAAGAGGCGCTGAGCGAGATTGAAGCGCAGACGCGCGC
>Ga0105148_100128_pt1 | contig 11606 bp, 13 predicted proteins | sample RS_199metaG_FD_91502 | JGI IMG/M metagenome (GOLD analysis project Ga0105148, IMG submission 91502) | Switchgrass associated microbial communities from Austin, Texas, USA, to study host-microbe interactions - RS_199 metaG | ecosystem: Host-associated > Plants > Roots > Rhizosphere | place: USA... | reverse complement strand
GCGGGTTTGCGGCCACAGTGGGGAGGCCTTTGAGTTGTCATCCCGGACCTGATCCGGGATTCGCTTTTCTTCTCGTCTGCACAAGGAAGCTAGCGGGACCCCGGATGAAGTCGGGGTGACGAAGGTAGGCATGACTGCAAACGACCATTCCAAGACATTCCCCTCCCGCAGGCGGGAGGGGCTAGGGGTGGGCGCGAGCGAAGCGAGCTTCCAGCTTAGCCGTTGAAAGTCGCCGCTGATGTCGCGTTAACCCACCCCCTAGCCCCCTCCCGCCAGCGGGAGGGGGAACGTACGCCATCCACCCTGCGCGGTCGTGCCAGCGGAAGTCAGGAGCCTGCTCGGCTCAATGCTTGCCCGGCTTGCTTGATGTGCCCGGTGCGGTGGGGTTGAGCAGTTGGACGCCAGCAGGCAATCCCGTGCCGCCCATGTCGATCTTCTTCGCTTCGGTGCGGGCGACGTTTATCGGGTTGTCGCGCTCGCGGATCGCGGCCTTGGTTTCTTCGTCCTGCGCCTCGTCGTTCGCGCTGTTGCCGCCCTGGCTCCAGCCGAGGATGATCGACATGCGGCGGTTGCGCGGGTCATAGACATTGCCCCTCGCAAAGGGTTCGCGGTCGGCGACACCTTCGATACGGGCGAAGCGGTCGTTGCCGATGCCGCTTGCCGCCAGCGTCTTGCGCGTCGCTTCGGCGCGGGCGGAGGAGAGCATCCAGTTGTTCATGCTCTGACCCGCGCTATAGGGCAGGCCATCGGTATGGCCGCGCACGATCAGCGGGTTGGGCATGCCGCGCACGACGCCGGCCACTTCGCTCACGAGGTCGCGGGCCTGTGGCAGCAGGCGGTCGGTGCCCATGGCGAACATCGCGAAATTGGCTTCGTCGATGAGGTCGATGCGCAGCCCTTCGCGGGTTTCGGTGAAGCGGACGTTGCGGCGCAGCTTGTCCATGCCCTTCTTGCGGGCCATGCGCGCTTCCAGTTCCTTCTTCACCGCTTCGAACTTCGCGCGGTCAGCGGCGCGGGTGGCCTTGCCGCCCTGGTCCTTCGTGCCGCTCGCGTCGCGGGGGATGGTGATGGCGAGATTACCCTGACCGCCGGTGGTCGGATAATTTTCCTTGCTGACCATGGAATCGCCGCCAAACAGGCCGCTTGAACCGGCCGAAGCCATCTTCAGTTCGACCAGAGTCGGCGTGAAATAGTCGGCAAGGCCCTTGCGCTGCTTTTCCGTGGTCGCGCCCAGCAGCCACATCAGCAGGAAGAAGGCCATCATCGCCGTCACGAAGTCGGCATAGGCGACTTTCCAGGCACCCCCATGATGGCCGCCATGGCCATCGACGATGATCTTCTTGACGATGATCGGCCGGGGTTCGGGCTCGTTCGCGCCGCGCTTCTTGTCGGACATGGCTTATTTGCCCCGCATGCCGTCGAAGACCTCGGCGAAGGCCGGCTGGTTGGCGTGCGTCAGGCTCGAACGCGCGGCTTCGATCACCAGCGGCTGCGGATGGCCGTGGAGCGAGGCGATGATGATCTGCTTGACGACATGATACATGGAGCCGTCCGCCTCGATCACCGCGCGGCAGCGGTTGGCGAAGGGGTTGACCATGCCATAGGCGAGCAACACGCCCAGGAAGGTGCCGACGAGCGCCGAACCGATCATGCCGCCCAGGATGGCCGGGGGCTGGTCGATCGAGCCCATGGTCTTCACGACGCCGAGCACCGCTGCGACGATGCCGAGCGCGGGGAGGGCGTCCGCCAGTCCCTGGAGATTGTCGGCGGGCTTCAGCGCCTCGTGATGATGCGTTTTGAGGGCGTTATCCATGACCTCTTCGACCGCGTGCGGGTCGAGCGTGCCGGAGGACACGACGACGAGGCGCAGCGTATCGCTGATGAGGTGGATGAGCGTCTTGTCCGCCATCAGGCGCGGATATTCGGAGAAGATGGTGGAGCTGGCCGGGTCTTCGATATGGGGTTCGAGCGCCACCGGGCCTTCGACGCGCAGCGTCTTCATCAGGCGCGAGACGAGGAAGATGCAGTCGAGGAAATCCTGCTTCTTATATTTGGGGCCCTTGAACACCTTGCCCAAGCCGCCGCCCAGCGCCTTCAGGTCCGCGCCCGAATTGCCGATGATCAGCGCGCCGACGGCTGCGCCGCCGATGATGATCATTTCATGCGGCAGGGCGTGAAGAACCGGGCCGATGTCGCCGCCGGTGAAGATGAAGCCGCCGAACACCATGGCGAGCAGCACGACCAGGCCAATGATTGCGAACATGAATACCCCTGAAAATTCTGCCCGCCGGACGATCCATCCGACGACGCAAGATGCGCTTCTGTCAGATGGTTAATGCGGAATGGTTAGCAGGAGGTTTAGGACGAGCCGATTTCATATCTTTTCGTCATGCCAGCCAAGGCTGGGATCTTGAGCGGCATGGCGCATCCTCTCCTGCGATCCCAGCTTTCGCCGGGATGACGGCGTGGAGAGGGCTATGGCCTCCTCAATCTTTAGCGGATCAGGTCGAAAAGCGTCTGCTGATTGATGCGCGCGAATGCGGATTGGGCGGCTTCCAACTGAAGCAGCTTGCTCTTCACCGAAGAAATGACGTCGGCAAGGTTGGTCGATTCGAGGCCTTGGCGACGTTCCTTGAGGTCCAAGTCGATGCTGGTCAGACGGTTGCCGGTCACGTCCAACCGATCGCTGCGCACGCCCTGCTTGGCCTGTTCGATGGTGACGTGGCTTTGCCCGGCCTTGATAGCGGTCAGCGCCGACTGGAGGTCAGCATCCGTCCCACCCTGCAAGGCGGTGAGGGCCTGGCCCAAAATGCCGTCGAGAGTCATTGGCGTGCCGCCGACATCGATTCCTTCCGAAACGTCCTGACGGGTGCCGACCACGGCAAGCTTCAGCCCGCGGCTGACGGGGACCAGGACGCTCTGCGTGTCGTCGAATACCGGTACGCCTTGATAATCGGTCTGGTTGAGCAGGGCGCCGATCGCATCGCGAATGCCCTTCACATCTTCGAAGATCGCGGTGCGCTGCGCGTCGCTGAGCGATCCGTTGCGGGCGGAGGTCACCAGTTCCTGCGCGCTGATGAGCAGGGTGTTGATCTCCTCCAGATTGGCTTCGGCATTGGCGGCGCGGGCGGTGCCATAGCTGACATTGGCCTGCCAGGACGATTGCTGCGCCTGCGCCTTGCCGATTTCCGACACCTGGACCCAGGCCAGCGCGTTGTCCGACGGCTTGGTCAGCGTGATGCCGGTCGAAATCGCGGTCTGCCCTTCGATGATGCCCTGCGACAGTTGCTGCTGACGGCGGATTTCGGCGATCAGCGTCTTGTTGGTGATGCCTACCATGGGTCAGCCCTTTCAGATGAGTTGCAGGATGGCGTCGACGGTTTCCTTCGCGATCTGAAGGATTTTCGCCGATCCCGAATAGGCCTGCTGCAGACGCAGGAGTTCGGCCGCTTCCATGTCGAGGTCGACGCCGCTCACCGCTTCGCGCGCGGCGATCGCCTGGTCGCTGCGGCCTTGCGCGGTCGTCTGTTCAGCCTTGATGGACGCGAGCAGGTTCGCCTGCGTCGCAATGATCGACGTCCAGCCCTGCTCCACGCTGCCATTGCCGCGCAATGCCGTCGAAACGGTCAGCAGGTTGCCGTTCAACGTCCCGTCGGCGGACTTGGCCGCGAGTGCCGCAGGATCGGTGATGAGGGCGGTGACACTCGCCGCAGTCGTCCCGGACAACAGCGCTCCGCCCACCGCATTGGCATCGGTGCGGCCCTGTGCGTGCCAGTTGTTCATGTCCGTCACGAATTGCTGCGCCAGCGCGTCGAGGCTGGTGCGGCGTTGCGATGTCGTGACGGCCGACGAGAAGAGGCCGCCGAGCGTGCCATTAGACGGCGCGGTCAAGGCGGTGCCAGCAGCCGTGGCGAGCCCCAGCGTGCCATTGGCGTTGACCGTCAGCGCCAGGGTGGTCGCGTTGTCGCCCTGCACGATCGTCGTGCCGTTGTAGGTTATTGTCGCGACGTCATGCGCGCCGAAACTGATGTCGACGTTCAGATTGGCCGACAGGGTGTTGAGCGCGGCGTCGCGGCCGTCCAGCAGCTGGGCATAGGCAGACGTGCCGGGCTGCGCGCGCAGCAGGCTGTTGTTGATTTCCGCCAGCTGCGACAATGACCGGTTGATGGTTTCGACTGACGCCGTCGCTTCGGTGGCGATGCCGCTGGAAACTTGCGCAAGATCGGCCGAGGTCCGTTGGAACGCTTCGGCCACGCGGCTGATGCTGTCCAGCGTGGTGACGCGCAACGACCGGTCGCTGGGGCTGGCGGCGAGCTTGTCCATATTCTGGTACATGCCCGTCATCAGCTTGCCGATGCCGGTATCGGTATCGTTGAGCGCGCCTTCCAGATCGGTCATCCAGCGCAGCCGGGCGGTGGAATTGCTGAGCGCCATGCCGCTGGAGCGCACCGCTGCGTCCAGATAGGGGTCGGAGGCGCGGTTGACGCCCTGCACCTCGGTGCCGCCGAAATTGGCGCGCGCGATATAGGTCGCCATGGTCGCGGTAGAGGAGCCCGACTCAACGGTCGTCAGCGAGCGGCGCGAATAGCCTTCGGTGCTGGCGTTCGCGATATTCTCCGAGATCGCGGCCATCGCCTGACGATAGGCCTTCGTGCCCGAAGCGCCGATGATGAATAGGTCGCTCATGCGCTCTTGCCCGGCGCTGGCGTGGCGGGCGCAGCAGGCGTGCGGCTTTCATACTGGCGCAGCAGCATTTCCGCGATGCCGAGCGCGCCCTTGTCCGCCATGGTGTCGGCGGTGCGGGCGTCGGACATGTCACGAAACTGTTCGGTCGCGCTTGAATCGAAGATGCCTTCGCCGCCGCCCGACTGGCGCATGGTGCCGATCATCTGGCGCAGGAAGATCGCCTCGAACTGCTTGGCGACCTTCTCCAGCTGCGCCTTTTCCGGCGATGCGGCGGGCTGAACCCCTTTGGAAATCGCATTTATCTGCATCACAGCACCACCAGTTCAGCCTTCATCGCGCCTGCCTGCTTCAAGGCTTCGAGGATCGCGACCATGTCGGCGGGGGATGCTCCGATGGCATTCACCGCCTTCACTATATCGGCCAGCGACGCTCCACCTTTAAAATTAACCATAGGTTTCTTTTCCTGATCGATCGAAATCGAGCTGGAAGGCTCCATGGCGGTCTGGCCGCGCGAAAAGGGAGCGGGCTGGACGATGCGCGGGCTTTCGTTGACGCTGACGGTCAGCTTGCCATGCGCGACGGCCGCCGGATGGATCTTCACCGCGCCGTTGATAACGACGGTGCCGGTGCGGGCGTTGACGATGACCTTGGCAGGCGCGTCGGCGGGCTTGACCTCGATATTTTCGATCATGCCCATCATCATGATGCGGTCCGTCGCGCCGGGGGCGGCAGTGATGTCCACTGACACGGCATCGGTCGCGCGGGCACGGTTGTCGCCGAAGGTGCGGTTGATGCCGTCCGCCACGCGCAGGGCGGTGGTGAGGTCGGCTTCTGCAAGGTTGAAGGTGAGCGTTGGCGCGGTATCGAAGCCGGTAGCGACTGCGCGCTCCACGGTGGCGCCGCCGGGAATGCGGCCTGCGGACGGAATATTGACTGAAACCTGGCTGCCGTCCGCGCCGGAAACGCCAAGGCCGCCGACGGCGAGGTTGCCCTGCGCCATGGCGTAGATTTCATTATCCGCGCCGCGCAGGGGCGTCATGATGAGCGTGCCGCCGCGCAGTGACTTGGCCTTGCCGAGCGCCGAGACGGTGACGTCGAGGCGCTGGCCGGGCTTGGAGAAAGCGGGGAGGTCGGCCGTCACCAGCACGGCGGCGGCGTTCTTGAGCGCGGGGTTGATGCCCTGCGGCAGTGTCAGGCCGAAGCGCGAGACGACGCCCTTCACGCCCTGGGTAGCGTAGTCCAGGCTGTCGTCGCCGGTGCCAGCGAGGCCGACGACGATGCCGTAGCCGGTCAGCTGGTTGGGACGGACGCCTTGAAAGGTGCCGAGGTCCTTGATCCGTTCGGCATGTGCAGCGGGTGCCGCAGCCAGTGCGAGGGTGGCAAGCAGAAGGCGGAACAGGCGGGTCATGGCTCTGCCGGTCTCCATCAGAAGGGGCTGATCATCGAGAAGAAGCGCTGCAGCCAGCCCTGGCGGCTTGCGCGGGCGATCTCGCCCTTGCCGGTGTAGATGATCTTGGCGTCGGCCACGCGGGTCGATGCAATGCGGTTGTCCGGGCTGATGTCGGCCTGGCGGACGAGGCCGCTGATCTGGATATATTCGTCGCCGCGATTGAGCGTCAGCGCCTTCTCACCCTTCACCAGCATCGTGCCGTTGGGATAGACCGCCGCGATCGTCACGGTGATCTCGCCATTCAGCGCGTTGGATTGGGTCGCATTGCCCTTGCCGGTGAAGCCCTGATCGCCGCTTGCCGCGATGTCGCTCGCGGAGAAGAGCTTGGAGAGGGGGCCGGTGCTGGGTGGCGTCAGGCCGATGCTGCCGCTACGGCTGGTGTCGGCCGAATTGGTCTTGGTCGCCTGCGTGCGTTCGACCAGCACGATGGTGATGATGTCGCCGACGCTCTGCGCCCGCGCACCGCTGGTGAGCGGTGTATAGCCCATCGACGCCTGGAAGATCGAACCGTTCGCCACCGGGACGACAGGAGCGGCAACGACGGTGGGGGCATAAAATTGCCGCTCGGCGTCGCGTTTTTTGCCGGCCATTGCCGGGGTGACGGCGAGGGCCACCAGCGAAAGCGCGAAGAGGGAGGAGGAGGCGAGGCGCATCATTCGGCTCACAACTGCTGATTGACGTACTGGAGCATTTCGTCCGTCGCCTTGATCATCTTGCTGTTCACCTCATAGGCGCGCTGCGTTTCGATCATGTCGACCAGTTCCTCGACCACATTGACGTTCGAGGTTTCGAGATTGCCCGAGCGGATGACGCCGCGGCCGTCGAGGCCAGCAACGCCCACCTGCGGCGTGCCGCTGGCGGCGCTTTCGGTGAGCAGGTTGCCGCCGATCGGCTGGAGGCCGGCCGGGTTCATGAAGCTGGCGAGTTCAATCTGGCCGAGCTGGGTCGGTTCGGTCTGGCCCTGCAACGTCGCGGTGACCGTGCCGTCATTGCCGATGGTGATGCCGGTCGCGCCCTGCGGCACGGTGAGCTGCGGCACGAGAGGGAGGCCGTCGCTGGTGACGACGACGCCTTCCGCCGTGGTGCTGAAATTGCCCGCGCGGGTATAGGCGGTCGTGCCGTCCGGGCGCTGGACCTGGAAGAAGCCGGAGCCCTCGATCGCCATGTCGAGCGCGTTGCCGGTCTGCTGCAGCGTGCCCTGCGTGTTGATCTTGCTGGTGCCCTGCATCGCGACGCCCGAGCCGAGATTGAGGCCGGTCGCAAACTTATTCTCGCTGTCCGAATTGGCGCCCGCAGCGACCATCTGCTGGTAGGCGAGCGTTTCGAAATCGGCGCGGTCCCGCTTGAAGGCGGTCGTGTTGACGTTCGCCAGGTTGTTGGCGATGACGCGCATCTTCGTGTTCTGCGCGTCAAGGCCGGTGCGGGCGACGTGAAGGGCTGCGTTGCTCATCGTCTTGAAACTCCGTGGTGCCGGTCAGGCTTGCAGAATGAAAAGCAAGGTTCGTGCCAAATTAACCATCTAGCCGCATGAGCGACGCGCCGCCGTCATCCAGCTGCTTGGCCGTGTCGATCAGCTTCACCTGGGTTTCCCAGGCGCGGCTCGCTTCGATCATCTGCACGAGCGCGGAGGTGGCGTTGACGTTGGACCCTTCCACCGAACCGCCCGTGACGGTCGCGAGGGGGTCGGTCGGCAGGACGCCCCCATTGGTTTCGCGGAAGAGGCCGTCCGTGCCCTTGGCGATGCTGGCGCCGACTGCGCGGACCAACTTCAGGCCATCGACGCGCTGCGGATTTGCCGGGTCGCCGCCTTGGGGCACACCCCAGATGCTGCCGTCCTGCGAGATGGAGACGCTGTCCATCTGCGGCAGGGTGATTGGGCCGCCTTCGCCAAGGACGGGGAGGCCGTCGCCGGTCGTGAGGAGGCCGCTGTCGGAGAGTTTGAGGTCGCCGCGGCGCGTATAGGCTTCACTACCGTCCGCAGCCTGAACGGCGAGCAGAGCATCGCCGTTCATGGCCACGTCCAGCGGATTGCCGGTTTCGATGACCGCGCCTTGCGCCATGTCGGCGGCGATCACCTGTTCGGACGCTTGCGCCCGCGTGTCGAAACCATCGCCCTTGATCCAGCGCGTCTCGGCATTGGCGATTTCCGCGCGAAAGCCAACCGTGTTGACGTTCGCGAGATTGTTGGAAATCGCCGCCTGCCGCGCCATCGCGCCGCGCATTGCGGTGAGTGCCGTGTTGACGAGCCGGTCCATGGGTAAGTCCTGTTTCTAACGCGTCGGGCTGAACGGGTTTTGCGGAACCCGGTAAAGCCCGCGCGGGGCCTGAGCGTAGGCAAGGCGCGGATGCGTAAGCATCTCTGCGCCTTGCTATTACGTGCGCATGTTGACGATGGTGGTCGACAGCGTGTTGGCTGCTTCGATCGCCTTCGAGTTCGCCTGGAAATTGCGCTGGGCCGAGATCAGGGCGACAAGTTCTTCGGTGATATCGACGTTCGCGCGTTCCAGCGCGCCCGAGCGGACCGAGCCGTAAAGGCCGCTGTTGCCGGTGCCGAAGCGGGGCGTGCCGCTGGCCGAGGTGGAGGTCCAGTGAGCATCGCCCATCTGGCGCAAGCCATCCTGGCTGTTGAAGGCGGCCATGGCGGTGGTGCCGAGATAGACGGTTGAACCATCGGCATAGACGCCGGTGATCTCGCCATCCTTGCCGACACCCACGCTGTTCAGCTGATTGCCGGTACCGCCTGCGGGCCAGTTGGTCGGGATTTGGAGGTCGGTGAGGTCGGCCGCTGTCAGGGTGCCAGCAGCCAACCCGGCCGCGATAGCAGCGCTGGGCTGACCCGTCGTGGGATCGACTGGAACGACCTGGACGCGCGCACCGGTCGTATCCACGACATAGCGGTCTTCGGTCAGCGACAGCGCGCCGTTACGCGTGAAGCTGACCTGGCTGTCGCCGGTGCGCTTCACGGTAAAGAAGCCTTCGCCGGTGATGGCGAGGTCGAGCGTCTTGTCGGTGCCCTCGATCGTGCCTTGCGTGAACTGCTGGGTGATGCCCTGCACGCGGGCGCCCTGGCCGGCGACCTGCGTGGTCGTCTGCATCGGCGCGGCGGCGAAGATGTCGCCGAACACGGCCTTGCTCTTCTTGAAGGCGGTGGAGTTCACGTTCGACACATTGTTGGCGATGGTCGCCAGATCGGTCTGGGCGGCCTTGAGGCCGGAAAGCGAGATGTAGAAGGACATGGCGTTGCTCCTTGGGTGAAAAGGATTTGAAGGATTTCGTGGGTGACGAGCTTAGGCGAGTGAAATGGCGTCCGACGGGCTGAAGCTGCCCAATGGGGTGATGAGCTTGGAGGCGCTGCCGTCGGCGGGCGACTGGACGGCGGCGATGGTGGCCCAGCTGGCGACGCGCGACGGCGTTGCACCGTTGACGCGGATCTTGAGCGCGTCGGTGGCGACCCGCTCTCCGGTATCATTCTTGCCGTCCCAATAGAAGTTGACGTCGCCTGCAGGCTGGTTGCCAAGGTCGATGGTCCTCAGGACATTGCCCGAACCGTCGAGCAGATCGACGGTCGCGCCGCTGGTCGCATCCTTGAAGCTGACCTGGCCGATATACTGGCCGGACGCATCGGGCGCGACGATGTTGCTCTGCACCAGCATTGACTTGCCGATCCAGCTGGCCGCGTCGCCAAGGCGCGAGCCGGTCAGCTGCGAGGCCAGCCCCTTCAGCGTCTGGTTCATCTCCGCGATGCCGCTGGAATTGGTGATGGTCGCCATCTGCGAAACCATCTGCGCATTATCCATCGGTTCGAAGGGATCCTGCGTCTGCATCTGCGCGGTGAGGAGGCGCAGGAAATCGGCCTGGCCCATCTCCGCCTTGCCCGTGCCGACATTCTTGTACGGATTATAGACCGAAAGGCCCGCGCTGTCGGTGACAGTGGAGGTCGTGCTCATTTGCCGATCCTTATGGTTTCGAGCATGAGGGATTTGGCGGTGTTCAGCACCTGCACGTTGTTCTGGTACATGCGCGCGGTCTCGATCATGTCGACCAGTTCCGCGCTGCTATCGACGGCCGCTTCCCACACATCGCCGTTCGCGTCGGCGAGCGGGTGATTGGGGTCGTGCCGCTTGGTTGGCTTGGCGTCGGTGGTGAGGACATTGGCGACCTTCACCGTGGACACGCCGGGCTTGTCGGTGACCGATTGGAACACAGGCTTGATGGCGCGATAGGCGGCCGCCTCGCTGCCGGTGACATTGCCCGCGTTCGCCATGTTGGATGCGGTGGCATTGAGGCGGACCAGCTGCGCGCTCATTGCGCGGCCGGCGATGTCGAAGACGTTCATGGGACCCGAGCCGCTCATCCTCATTCTCCCTTCAGCGCGCGATTGATGGTGTTGATGCGACCCTCAAGGAAGGAGAGGGTCGTGCGATATTTCACGGCGTTTTCGGCGAACAGCGTCTGTTCGGTGCTGAGTTCGACGGTGTTGCCGTCAAGGCTGGATTGAAGCGGGACGCGATAGCCCATGCTGTCGTCCACGGCCTTGCCGACGTCGGCGATCGAGCTGCCCTGCTGGCGCGTCGTCGCTTCCTTGAGCGCGGACTCGAAATCGATGTCGCGGGCCTTGTAGCCCGGCGTGGAGGCATTCGCGATATTGGACGCGAGCAGGGACAGGCGTTGCGAGCGAAGCGCCAGCGCCTTTCCATGTATCCCGAACAATCCGTCTTCCAGCGACATTTCCGTCTTTCCGTCTTTTTTGCCCCCGAGGGGCCTAAACTTTGCGGTTCGTCCGCCGTTCTGATGCCTGAAGGCGTGAACCGCGGGTGATCCGAACGGGTATCCGCAAGAGCCGTGCCAATTTGCGTGGGTGACGCATCGGCATGTGCTGAAACGACGGAAATCCGCGGGTTCGGATGAAGGCGGCGGCAGGGGCGGCAAGATTTTGCCGGTCTTGGGCAAGACTTTGCCGCTGGTGATCGGGGTGAATGGGGGACTGACTGATGATCGGACTTTTGGCGCAGCTTTTCGATCCCCTGACGCTGCTCATCATGATCGGCGGGGTGGGCGCGGTGGCGCTGTTCCAGAATGGCGGCCCGGCGATCGGGCGTGGCATTGCCGCGCTGGTGCCGCTGCTGCGCGCCGATCCGGACAAGGATCAGGCGACGGCGCGAGCGGCCTTACTGAAGATTGATCAGGTCGCGCAATTGCGTGGGCTTGCCTGCACCGACCGGGTGAAGACCGCCAACCCCTTTCTCGCTGAAGCGGTACGGCGCCTCGCCAACAGCGAAAAAACCGAGCAGTTCGAGATTTGGGCCGCGCAGGCGCTGGCCGACCGGGCGCGGCGCCATGCGGGCGCCCGCAACGTCTGGCTGTCGATTGCCGACGCTGCCCCTGCGCTGGGCATGGCGGGCACGATATTGGGCCTGATCGGCATGTTCGCGGCAATGGATGATCCGGCGGCTCTGGGGCCGTCCATGGC
>Ga0105148_100127_pt1 | contig 11706 bp, 11 predicted proteins | sample RS_199metaG_FD_91502 | JGI IMG/M metagenome (GOLD analysis project Ga0105148, IMG submission 91502) | Switchgrass associated microbial communities from Austin, Texas, USA, to study host-microbe interactions - RS_199 metaG | ecosystem: Host-associated > Plants > Roots > Rhizosphere | place: USA... | reverse complement strand
CGGGGCGGTCTGGTTGCTGGAGGATGGCGGGCAAGGGTCGCAGGGGCGACTGTTGAAGCTGACGCCTGCGGGGTAGTTCTGCCTCTACCGCCGTTCGTTTTCGAGCGAAGCTTTTATGTCATCCCAGCGGAAGCTGGGATCTCATGAGACTTGACGCATAGGTTGGCCCGAGACCCCGCTTTCGCTGGGGTAACGGGCGCAAATGTCAAACCAACCGGCTCTGCTTGACTGCTGCTTCGATGAAGCTCGCGAACAGCGGATGCGGGTCGAAGGGTTTGGACTTGAGTTCCGGGTGGAACTGCACGCCCACGAACCAGGGATGGTCCGGCCGCTCGACAATCTCCGGCAGCGTACCGTCCGGCGACATGCCCGAGAAGATGAGGCCGCCCTTTTCCAACGGATCGCGATAGCCCGCATTGACTTCATAGCGGTGCCGGTGCCGTTCGCTGATCTCGCTCGCGCCATAGATGCCAGCGACCACGCTGTTGCCGTCCAGCTTCGCCGGATAAGCGCCAAGCCGCATGGTGCCGCCCAGGTCCGTTTCGGCCGTGCGCTTCTGCAGGCCTTCCTTGCTCATCCATTCGGTGATGAGCCCTACGACTGGCTCTGAAGTCTCGCCGAATTCGGTGGTGGACGCATTTTCGATGCCGGCCGTGTTCCGCGCACCCTCGATGCAGGCCATCTGCATGCCAAGGCAGATGCCGAAGAAGGGCACCTTCCGCTCACGCGCGAATTTGACGCTGGCGATCTTGCCTTCGGACCCGCGGACGCCGAAGCCGCCGGGCACCAGGATGCCGTGCATGGGTTCGAGCCGGGCGGCGATGTCCGCGCCCTCTTCCTCGAACAGTTCAGCGTCGATCCACTTGATGTTCACCTTAACCCGGTTGGCGAAGCCGCCATGGGTCAGCGCCTCGTATAGCGACTTGTAGGCGTCTGGCAGGCCGACATATTTGCCGACGACGCCGATCGTGACTTCGCCTTCCGGATTCTGCTGCCGGTCCATGATGTCCAGCCAGCGGTCGAGCGACGGCTTGGGCGCGTCCTCGATGCCGAAGGCGCGCAGCACTTCCTCGTCCAGCCCTTCGGCATGATATTGCGCGGGCACGGCGTAGATGCTGCTGGCGTCCAGCGCCGGGATCACCGCTTCCTTGCGGACGTTGCAGAACAGCGCGATCTTCGCCCGCTCGCTGTCGGGCAGCGGGTGTTCGCAGCGGCAGAGCAGAATGTCGGGCTGGATGCCGAGCGAGGTCAGTTCCCGCACGCTGTGCTGCGTCGGCTTGGTCTTCAGCTCGCCCGCCGCCGCGATATAGGGGACCAGCGTCACATGGACGAAGATCGACCGGTTGCGGCCCAGATCATTATGAAGCTGACGGATCGCCTCCATGAAGGGCAGCGATTCGATGTCGCCCACGGTGCCGCCGATTTCGCAGAGGACGAAATCCAGATCATCCGAATCGGCCACGGCGAACGCCTTGATCTCATCGGTGACGTGCGGGATCACCTGCACCGTCGCGCCCAGATAGTCGCCGCGCCGCTCGCGCTGGATGATCGTCTGATAGACACGGCCCTGCGTCACATTGTCCGACTGCCGCGCCGATACGCCGGTGAAGCGCTCATAATGGCCAAGGTCGAGGTCGGTTTCCGCCCCGTCATCGGTCACATAGACTTCGCCATGCTGATACGGGCTCATCGTGCCCGGATCGACGTTGAGATAGGGGTCGAACTTCCGGATGCGCACACGGAAACCTCGCGCCTGCAGCAGTGCTGCGAGCGATGCGGCCATGAGGCCCTTGCCAAGCGAGGAGACCACGCCGCCGGTGATGAAAATATACCGCGCCATGGGAGTGGAGGCTTAGCCTTTTACAAACAAGTTGGGCAAGCGCGCGAATCCACGCGCGAGCAAAAAAAGATCGGAAATTTGAACGAAAAGTTCAGTTGGCGAGCGGAACCGCGCCGTTTGACGCCTGGCCATTGCTCGCCGCGCCCGCTGCGCCCGCAAGCGGATCAGCGCTGCCCGTGGCCGAAGCCGGAGCCGAGGGGGCCGCGGGCGCCTGCTTCACCAGGGACGTGTCGATATCGCTGGGCGCATGCTGGACCGACGCAATCACCGCCAGAACCACCGACAGCAGCACGAAGATTGTCGCCAGAACCGTCGTCGAACGAGTCAAGAAATCCGCCGCGCCGCGCGCCGACATCAACCCCGCCGGGCTGCCACCTACACCAAGGCCGCCACCTTCCGACTTCTGCATCAGAATGACGGTGACAAGCAGGGCCGCGACAATGGCCTGCACGACGAGGATGAAAGTGAACATGCGAGGAATCTGTCCCAATGGGTGCGTTGGGGAGCCCATAGCGACGAAGGGCGGCGGGGGCAACCGCGCTAAACTCCCCTCCCTTGGAAGGGAGGGGCCAATTTGAGAGTTAAGCCGCAGCCGCGATCACGGGCGCGAATTTCGCCGCCGTCAGGCTCGCGCCGCCTACCAGTCCGCCATCGACATCTTCGATCGCCATCAGTTCGGCGGCATTCTCACCATTCATCGATCCGCCGTAAAGGATCCGCATTGCGTTCGCCTCGGCCTCTCCGATCCGGCACGCGAGCGCCGCGCGCAAGGCTTTGTGCATCGTCTCGACCGCTTCCATCGTCGGGATCCGGCCAGTGCCGATCGCCCAGATCGGCTCATAGGCGATGGCCAGCCAGTCCGCCGCCGCGCCTTCGGGCAGCGAGGCGAGCAACTGCGCCGAAACGACGCCTTCCGCGCCGCCGGCGTCGCGCACCTCGAGGCTTTCGCCGACGCAGAGGATGACCTTCAGGCCCGCAGCCTTTGCCGCGAGCGCCTTGGCCGCCACATCGGCATCGCTCTCGCCCTGATCCTGCCGCCGCTCGCTATGGCCGACGATCGTCCAGGTCGCGCCCGCTTCGGCCAGCATCGATGCGGAGAGGCAGCCGGTATGTGCGCCGCTGTCCTTCATATGGCAGTCCTGCGCGCCGACGAAGGCTGCGCCGCTCACCCCGCTCGCCGGTGCGATCAGCGTCGCGGGAAGGCACAGGCCGACCTCGACCCCCGGATGTTCCGCGGCGACGCCGCCGATCGCCTCAACCTCGCCCAATTGAGCGCGAAGGCCGTTCATCTTCCAATTGCCGACCACCAGCTTGCGCCTGCCCATCAATCCATACCCCTTCAGTCATCAATCTGTCTTGCCAGCCGGGAACGGCCAACCTGCCGAGGCGGATGGACAAGAGCAGTCCATTTGTCCAGCCATGCCGGACTTGCCGCCGCGACGATCCGCCCCTAAAGCGGGCCACCGTAAAGTCTTCCTATTCCGGGCTTCCTTCATGCTTTCCAACTTCCGTCGCTTCATCCATTCGAAATTCGGCGCGCTGTTCGCGCTGCTTTTCCTCGGCATCATCGCGGCGGCGTTCATCATGGGCGACATCAGCAGCGGGAAGTTCGGGGGATCGCTGACCGGCGGCGGTGAAACGGTCGCGAAGGCGGGCGGCACGCGCCTCACCCTCACCCAGCTTCAGGAACGGGTGCAGCGCGTCTTTGAAAATGCGCGCCGCGCAAACCCAGGCCTGCAGATCAGCGAATTTCTGGCGCAGGGCGCTGCGGGCCAGATCTATGATCAGCTGGTCGCGGCGATGACGCTGAAGGAATATGCCAAGGATCAGGACGTCCACATTTCCAAGCGCCTGGTCGATGCCCAGATCGCGCAGATCCCCGCATTCCAGGACGCAGCGGGTAATTTCAGCCAGGAAAATTTCCGCCAATTGCTGCTGCGCGAACGCATTACGGAACAAGCATTGCGCGAGGATATCACTCGGGAAATTCTTGAACGGCAGATGCTCGCGCCGCTGGGCCTGGGCGTGAAGCTGTCCGACAGCATCATCCTGCCCTACGCCTCGCTATTGCTTGAGGCGCGTCAGGGCACGATCGCAGCCATCCCGGCCATGGCGTTCAAGGATATCAAAGACCCCAGCGACGCCCAACTTGGCGACTATTATCGGCGAAACGCAGCGCGCTTCACGATTCCCGAACAGCGGCGCATCCGTTACGCGGTGATCGACGGCGAACGCTTTGCCCAGGCCGCCCAGCCGACTGACGCCGAAATCGCCGCGGCCTATAACCAGAACAAGGCCAGCTATGCCGCGAAGGAAAGCCGCAGCTTCGAACAGCTGATCCTGCCGACCGAATCCGCCGCCAAGGCGATCGCCGCCGAGGTGAAGGGGGGCAAGTCGCTCGCCGCTGCCGCACAGGGCGCAGGGCTGGCCGTATCGACGCTGAGCGACCAGAGCCGGGAAGCTTTGACCGCTTCCTCTTCGGCCGCTGTGGCCAATGCCGCTTTCGCCGCCAAGCAAGGCGAGTTGGTCGGGCCGCTGCGCGGATCGCTCGGATGGGTGATCCTGCGGGTCTCTTCCGTGAAGACCACGCCGGCGCGCGCTCTTGCCGCTGTCCGCGACGAGATTGCCGCGACGCTGCGCAGCCAGAAGCAGAAGCGCCTGTTGAGCGAATTCACCGGCAAGGTGGAGGATCAGATCGCCGATGGCGGCAGCTTTGAGGAAGTGGTCAAGGACAATGGTCTGAAGCTGGAAACCACGCCCTTCCTGCTCGCGAACGGCAAGCAGGTCGAGGATCAGGCCTACCAGGCTTCCGCCGACGTCAGCCCGCTGCTGGCTCCCGTCTTCCAGATGAGCCAGGATGATGACGCGCAGCTTATCCCGATCACGCCTGATCAGCGTTATGCGTTGGCCGCACCTGCGGACATCCGGGCAGCCGCTCCTCCGCCGCTGGACAAGGTGAAGCCGCTGGTTATCGCCCAATATAAGCTGGCGCAGGGCAATGCGAAGGCAAAGGCTCTGGCGGAACAGATTCGGGCGAAGGTCGCCAAGGGCATGAAGCTGGCCGATGCTGTTGCGCAAGCAGGCGTCGCCCTGCCCGCCCCGCAGACCGTGGGCGGCCGCCGCGCAGACATAATGCGCGAAGGACAGCGTCCTCCTGCCGAGGTCGCCATCCTCTTCTCCATGGCCGCCAACAGCGTGAAAACGCTGCCGATCGGCCAGGATCGCGGCTATTTCGTGGTGCAGTTGAACGGCATCAAGCATGGCGATGCGGGCGGGCAGACCGCGCTGCTGAATCAGGTCCGTGGCCAATTGAGCGATGTCGTCGGCCAGGAATATGGCCAGCAGTTCGAACGGGCGGTGGAAAGGCAGCTTGACGTGACCCGCAACCCGTCGGCGGTCGCGAATGTGCAGCGGGCGCTCGCCAGCACCAACGCCGGCGCGCAGTAAGATGGCGACCGGCGTCGGCCCAGCGGGCAATGATGGCATAGCGGCCGCTCGCGCCGCACTCGCCGCTGGCAAGTCCGCGCTGGTGTGGCGCCGCCAGATCGCGGATACGGATACGCCCATCTCCGCCGCGCTCAAGCTGTTCGAGCCCGACCGCGGCGACTTCCTGCTGGAATCGGTGGAAGGCGGCGCTGTTCGCGGCCGCTATAGCCTGATCGGCCTGGCCCCCGACCTGGTTTTCCGCGCGCAAGGCCAGTCCGCCGAGATCAACCGCAACTGGGCGAACGATCGCGGTGCGTTCGTCGCGGAGCCCGTCGGCTCTCTGGAAGCGTTACGCGCTCTGGTCGCGGAATGCCGGGCAGAGCTGGACCCCGCGCTTCCTGCGGCGCTCGCCTGCCTGGTGGGCTATTTCGGCTATGAGACCGTGGGTCTGGTGGAGAAGCTCCCCCGCCCCGCCCCCAATCCGCTCGACCTGCCGGACATGTTGTTCGTGCGCCCGACCGTCATCCTTGTTTTTGACCGCCTCGCGGACGCGCTCTATCTCGTCGCGCCAGTGTGGAAGGGCAGTTTCAGCAGCCCCGACGCGGCAATCGAGCAGGCGCTCGACCGCATCGATGCCACGGCGGCTCGCCTTGCCGCGCCCCTTCCCTCGCAGCCGCCGCAGCCGGAGATAGCGGATGTGGAGGTGACTCCTGCGCTGGAGCCGGGCCGCTACAAGAGCATGGTCGAGAGGGCGAAGGACTACATCGTCGCAGGCGACATATTCCAGGTGGTGCTGGCGCAGCGTTTCACCAGTCCCTTCACCCTGCCCCCGATTGCGCTGTACCGCGCGCTGCGGCGGATCAATCCCTCGCCCTTCCTCTATTATCTCGACCTGCCCGGCTTCGCGCTGATCGGGTCAAGCCCGGAGATTCTGGTCCGCGCTCGGGACGGGGAAGTCACCATCCGGCCAATCGCAGGCACCCGTCCGCGCGGCAAGACGGCGGTGGAGGATGCGGCCAATCGCGAAAGCCTGCTCGCCGATCCGAAGGAACGTGCCGAACATCTGATGCTGCTCGACCTTGGCCGCAATGATGTTGGCCGCGTGGCCAGCGCCGGGACGGTGACGGTCACCGACAGCTACACGGTCGAATTCTACAGCCATGTCATGCACATCGTGTCGAACGTGGTCGGCCGGCTTTCCCCGGACAAGGACGCGCTTGATGCCTTGTTCGCAGGCTTTCCAGCAGGCACCGTGTCGGGGGCGCCCAAGGTGCGCGCCTGTGAGATCATCGCAGAACTGGAGCCGGAAACGCGGGGAGCCTATGCAGGCGGCGTCGGCTATTTCGCACCGGACGGCAATATGGACAGCTGCATCGTCCTGCGCACCGCCGTGCTGAAGGACGGCGTCATGCATGTGCAGGCGGGGGCCGGTATCGTCGCCGACTCAACGCCCGAATATGAGCAGCGCGAATGCGAGGCGAAGAGCGGCGCGCTCCTCGCTGCGGCCAGGGAAGCCGTCGATCTCGCCCGGCAGGCGGGCTTCGGCCAATAGCTACTCGGCAGTCGTCGGGTCGATCGTCGCACGTACGCGCGCAATGCTGTTGGCGGGGAGGCCCGCGAGCTCCGCATGCTGGCGGATCAACTCTTCGCTTGGGGCGCGATAGATGCAGTAGATCTTGTCGTCGGTGACATAGCTGTGCACCCACTGGATCTCCGGCCCAAGTTCGCGCAGGACATGGCAGGAGCCCTGCGATGCGTTTCGCAGTTCATCGCTGCGCAGCCTGCCTGCGCCGGGCATTTCCCTCTCGATCACGAGTTGCGGCATGACCACCTCCATAGGTGAAGGCGCAGAATCTATGCCTCGGGAGGCCGGGAGTCCACAGCAGCGATCAGCGACACCCGCGCCAGCCGAACGCGCCCCGCTCCGCCTGGTCCAGATGAAAATGATCACGGTGCGCGGCGTTATAGTCGGGAGACAGGACGGTCGCGAAAAACTGGCACGCGCCCTTGCGGACGAGGCGGAGGAATTCGGCTTCCTTGCCGCCGCCGCCCCAATCCGCCGCTACACTGATCCGCCGCCCGTCCGCCAGCGTGAAGCCGCTGATGTCGATCGCATCGGCCGTGGCATGTTCGCTGAAGCCCCCCTGCGAACGGCCATAGAGCCGGCGGCAGCTGTAGGAGCCGAAATGGTTGATGGACTTGACCGCCTGCCGGAAGCTCTGCTGCGCGGCGGGCTGGACCACATGCCATTCCCACAGCTTGAGCGCGGCGACCACCGGACAGGAAGGCGCGACCGCGGCAGGGGACAGGAGCGCATTGCCCTGCTGCGGTTTCAGCCGGACCGCATCGCTGTATCGGCATTGGCCACTGCCGTCCGGCTGCACCCGGATATGGGGCACGCCCGCACGATTCAGCAGGGCGAGACAGTGGACAGGGTCCTGCGTGAGCGCCGCCAGCTTTCGCCCGGTGAAGAGGCCGACCGGCTGGGCCAGGTCAAGGTCGGTCCAGGGAAGGTCCTGCGGCCGCTGCCGCACATAGCCATAGCTGATCAGCGCGAGGATCAGGAAAGCGGCGAGCAGCACAAACCTTCGTAAAAGGAGGTGGATACGGCGCATGGCCTAACCACGCTGCACGCGGCCCATCGGTTCCGACGTTATGGGATAGCCAAGATGGTCCGGGATGCAGAGATGACGCTCCCCGTCCCGCTCCTCCACCCAGGGGCGAACCTTTTCGACAGGGAAAGAGGCCGCATGCGCCGCCATGGCTTCGAAACTATCGAACAGAGCGAGGCGCTCAAGATTGCGGCGGGTCGGGAAGATAATCCGGCCGCCGCCTACGTCGCACAGGTCGATCGTGTCCTGCGCGCTCTTCCAGAACAGACGGACATTCTCCGTCGCATCGACGCTGGCGTCCTGCCCTTCCGGCGCGCGCGTCAGATAGAAGCGAGTGTCATAGACCCGCGCCGCCACTTCCGCGCCTGCCGGATGCCAGCGGCTGAACGGCACCAGATGATCGAGCGCAAGGTCCAGCCCATGCGACTGGAGGATGGCCGAGAAGCTGTCGCCGCGCAGCAGGGCATGCCGCATTTCGCGCGCCTGTCCTGGTTCAAGTGGACTTGTGAAGCCGATCGCAAGACCGCTTTCCTCCAGCGTCTCGCGGACCGCGGCAATGCGGGCTGCGGCCTCCTCAAGCGGCTGTGTCCCGCGCATCGCATCGGCCAAATCGCGATCCGCCTGATCGACAGCACCGCCGGGGAAGACCAGCGCCCCCGCCGCGAACGCCATTGTTCCGGCACGCTCCATCATCAGGATATGCGGCGGCCCGTCCGCCATGTCGCGAACGATCACCGCCGTTGCAGCGGAGCGAGCTTGGATGTTCGTGAGCGCCATAAAGCCGCCATAGGCGGCGATGACAGTGGCGGTAAAGTCCTTCCGGATCACCCCATGTTTAAGAAGGGGGTGGTGGAGCCGAGGGGGATCGAACCCCTGACCTCGTCATTGCGAACGACGCGCTCTCCCAGCTGAGCTACGGCCCCGTAAGGAGCGCTGCCTATAAGCTAGCGCAAATGCCCTTGCAACGGTCTTTTTGCGCGAAACTGGCCGCTGCGAAGCTGCGCAGCACTGTCGCCGGCCCGGTGCAAAGCAGGGACGTTACCGGCACGTAACGTCCGGAACGAACAGCCCTCAAAGCTCATTAATGACACAACGGCTCTACGCCGTAGCAACAGCAGTCAAGGAGACAGACGATGGGCTATCAAGGTGGACGTCGTTACGGAGACTATGACAGGATTCGCAGCGATTGGGATCGCGGGACGGATCGCTATCGCGGGCAACGCGATTGGCGTGACGATCGCAGCTACCGCTACGGTACGCGCGGGCAATTCAGCGGGCCGGATGCGCGGCGCACGCCCCAGGATTACGACCCTGAGGAGCGCGGCTTCTTCGATCGCGCAGGGGACGAGATTCGGAGCTGGTTCGGCGATGAAGAAGCCGAGCGCCGCCGGGAATATGATGAATATTATAACCGTCCCTATGGCGACCCTCGCGATGAGAGCAGCCGGATCGGATTCGCGTCGGCTTCCCGCGCTGACCAGTATCTCCCAAACCGGGGCTATGCTCCCTTCACCGGAGAACGGAGCGGCTTTGGCAGCGAAGACCATGGCACCCGCATCCGCTCCTACGGACCGACACATGACTATGGCGTGCATCATGACGCCAACTATTATGCCTGGCGTCAGGAGCGGATCAACGAGCTCGATCGCGACTATGCCGAATATCAGCGGGAACATCGTGACCGTTTCAACAGTGAGTTCGGCAGCTGGCGCAACCGGCGCTCCGAGCAGCGCCAGGCGGTGCAGCAGGTGAGTGAGCATATGGAAGTGGTGGGCAGCGACGGCGAACATATCGGCACGGTCGACCGACTGAGCGGCGATCGCATTATCCTGACGAAGACTGACCAGGATGCGGGCGGCGTTCATCATTCAGTGCCATCTTCCTGGATCAGGTCGGTCGATGAGCAGCGGGTAACGCTGGAAAAGACCGCCGATGAGGCACATACGGCCTGGCGGACCGAACGGGATCAGAATGCCATGTTCGGCGAGGGACGGGAAAGCGGCGGATGGGGTTCCGGCAGCGGCTCCGGCAACAACAGCTCCCGCGACGTCAGCCGTTACCGCTAATCCGGTTGACGCGACACAGAGAGGGGCTCGGCATAGCCGGGCCCCTTTCCTGTTCAACCGCCGCTTGGCTCCAGCCGCAGCAGCAGAGCGCCTTCCGCCACCTGCTCCCCTTCCGCGGCGGCGAGTTGGGCGTTAATGCCGGCGCCGGGCACCTCAGCATGATAAAGGCTATTGGCGGCCAGTTGCCCCAGTTCCAGAAAGCAGCTGCCGAGATCCAGCAACCTTTCAACCGGCCCCTGGGCAGCAATTTGCCGCGCGCCATGTACCGATCGCGCAGTTCGGACGCGAGGCGCGGGGTTATGCGCTCCACTGGCGCGGAAGGCTTCGCCCTCCGCTGCGGCCTGACGGTCGAGAACCGCCGCGCGCACAGGCTTGCGCTGCGGGGGTCCGGGGTGCCAGAGCGCAGCGTTCGCATTTCCTTGAGGCCGTTCATGCCCACCATATTGTTGCTCGTCATCTCCAACCTGTTCATGACCGTGGCCTGGTATTGGCACCTGAAGGGCGGGATGGAAAAGCCGATCCTGCTGGTTATCCTTATCAGCTGGGGCATCGCCTTCGTCGAATATTGCTTTGCGGTGCCCGCCAACCGCGTCGGCTTTGCCGGTGGCTGGAGCGCTGGCCAGCTGAAGATCGCCCAAGAGGCGATTGCCTTGATCATCTTCGGCGGCTTCATGGTCACCGTGCTGGGCGAGCCGCTCCATTGGCGACATCTTGCCGCCTTCCTCTGCATAATGGCTGCGGTCGGGTTCCTGTTCGTCGGCCGCACCTGAGTTATGCTCTGATCAGAGGTCCTTTATCGGTGCGCGCGCATATCCAGAATGCTCGTGCACGGCCGCGCTGCCATTGTGTCGCAACCGACCTTGTCCACCGGCATCGCGAAGCTGAAGCAGATGCGGGCGCCTAACGAAAATATCTTCGGCCTTATCCCTCCGGCAGCAGCAGGCTGGAGTCGCCGTAGCTGTAGAAACGATAGCCTTCCTGGATTGCGTGCCTGTACGCCGATTGCATTTTTTCCGTGCCCATCAAGGCGCTGACCAGCATGAACAGAGTGGAACGCGGCAGATGGAAGTTGGTCATGAGCCCGTCAATCGCGCGGAAGCGGTAGCCAGGCGTGATAAAGATGCGGGTTTCGTCCGCGAAGGGACGGATGACGCCATCCTCCCCGCAGGCGCTTTCCAACAGGCGCAAGCTCGTCGTGCCCACCGCAATCAGGCGGCCGCCCCGGCGCCGGGCGGCGTTCAGCCGGTCTGCCGTCGCCTGATCGATGCGGCCCCATTCGGCGTGCATGCGATGATCGTCCGTGTCCTCCGCCTTGACCGGCAGAAAGGTGCCCGCGCCGACATGAAGGGTCAGCTTTCCGAAGCGATACCCGCCTCTTTCAGCGCCTCCATCAGTTCGGGCGTGAAGCGCAGCGCTGCGGTGGGGGCGGCGACGGCTCCGTCCTCCCTCGCGAACATGGTTTGATAGTCGCTGCGGTCCCGGGCATCCGTGGGCCGCTTGCTGGCGATATAAGGCGGCAGCGGCATGCGACCCGCCCGCTCCAGCAGCAGTTCGACGGGCTCATCCCCTTCGAAGGTCAGGGTAACGCCGCCATCGTCATCGCGCGGGCCCGCAAATGCTGTCACCCCCTCACCGAAGTCGATCCGGTCGCCGTCGCGCACGCGCTTGGCGTTACGGAGGAAAGCCTGCCACTGACGCAGGCCTAGACGCTTGTGGAGCGTCGCGCCGACCTTCGCCTCCCCGCGCCTGCCTTCCAGTTGGG
>Ga0105148_100126_pt1 | contig 11756 bp, 13 predicted proteins | sample RS_199metaG_FD_91502 | JGI IMG/M metagenome (GOLD analysis project Ga0105148, IMG submission 91502) | Switchgrass associated microbial communities from Austin, Texas, USA, to study host-microbe interactions - RS_199 metaG | ecosystem: Host-associated > Plants > Roots > Rhizosphere | place: USA... | reverse complement strand
GGCCAGGACTCGCCCTTCTTCAGCTTCTTCTTGCGGGGAGGAGCTTCATAGCGGCCGGGCAGCAGCTTCTCGACCTTGCCTTCATCATCGATCACCAATGCCCGGAAGCGAATGACCTTTCCGGCCTGATCCAGCGTGATCCCATTCACATTATCGATGACGCCCGACGCGAAGGCGGGCAGGGGCAACGCAAGCGCGGCCAACGCCGCCAGCAAAGATCGCTTCATGCGCGCGTGATCCGCCGCACCAGCGCGCTTGTATCCTGGCGGTTGCCGCCCATCGCCTGCACATCGGCGTAGAATTGATCGACGAGCGCTGTGACAGGCAAGGTTGCGCCATTGGCTCGCGCTTCTTCGAGCGCGAGGCCCAGATCCTTGCGCATCCAATCGATCGCAAAACCGAAATCGAATTTGTCTTCAGCCATTGTTTTCCAGCGGTTATCCATTTGCCAGCTTTGCGCCGCGCCGCCCGATACGGCCTCGAACACCTTGTCGAGGTCCAGCTCCGCCGCTTGGGCGAAGCGCAGCGCCTCCGACAGTCCCTGGATAACGCCGGCGATGCAGATCTGGTTCACCATCTTGGCCGTCTGACCCGCGCCTGCGCCCCCGACATGGACAATGCGGGCGGCGTAGCATTGCATGACGATCTTGGCTGCTTCGACTGCTGGCTCGGTGCCGCCGCACATGATCGATAGTCGACCATTTTCCGCGCCCGCCTGGCCGCCGGACACCGGCGCATCGACGCAGTGCAGGCCGCGGCTCTCGCCCTCCACAAACAGCTGCCGGGCGATCCTGGCGGACACAGTCGTGTGATCGATGAACAGGCCGCCGGGCTTCATGGTGCGGAAGGCGCCTTCGCGACCCACGGTGACTTGCGAAAGATCATCGTCAGTGCCGACGCAGCTGATGACGATCTCCGCATCCTCTGCGGCCTTTGCCGGACTCACCGCGACCGCGCCGCCATAGGCTTCCGCCCAACGCTTCGCCTTGCCGATGGACCGGTTATAGACGGTCAGTTTGTGCCCGGCCTTCGCCAGGTGCCCGGCGATCGGGCCGCCCATGATGCCCAGGCCGATAAACGCGATATTAGCCATATGCCTCGTACAGTTAGCCGCGTGGCCTTTTGCCATAGGGCGAGTTTTCGCCGAGGGCCAGTTTCTTCCGCCGTGAATTTGAGCTAGGGGCGACCTCATGAATACCTTGAGCAAGATCGAAAGCGCGATGCCGCTGCCCGTTACCGTCGATGACATATTGGCGGCGCGTGTGCGGATTTCGGGCGCGGTCGTGCATACGCCGACCTTGGTCAGCCAGACGCTGTCCGAGATGCTTGGCTGCAAGGTCTTCCTGAAGTTCGAAAATCTTCAGTTCACCGCTGCCTACAAGGAGCGTGGCGCGCTTAACCGCCTGCTTCAACTGGATGAGGCCGCGAAGGCGAAGGGCGTGATCGCCGCTTCGGCAGGCAATCATGCGCAGGGCCTGGCCTATCACGGCCGTCGGCTGGGGGTGCCGGTGACCATCGTCATGCCGGTGACTACGCCGACGGTGAAGGTCACGCAGACGCAGGGCCATGGCGCGACCGTGGTGCTGCATGGTGAGAAGTTCGACGACGCCAGCACCTATGCGCGCCAGCTTGCCAAGGAACATGGACTGACCTTCGTCCACCCCTTCGATGAGCCTGACATCATGGCAGGGCAGGGGACTGTAGCGCTGGAAATGCTGGAGGACGCGCCGGAGATCGACACGCTAATCATACCGATCGGCGGCGGCGGGCTCTTTTCCGGCATGGCTACAGCCGCCAAGGCGATGAAGCCCGACATCAAGGTATATGGGGTGCAGGCGGAGCTTTATCCGTCCATGTATGACCATATCAAACGGGCAAACCTGCCTTGTGACGGGGACACTTTGGCGGAGGGCATTGCTGTCAAGGAGCCGGGCGAACTCACCCGCCGCTTTGTTGAGCGGCTGGCGGATGATGTTCTGCTCGTCAGTGAACGCCATCTGGAAGAAGCAGTCAGCCTGCTGCTCCAGATCGAAAAGACGGTTGTGGAAGGTGCGGGGGCCGCTGGCCTTGCGGCAATGATCACGCACAAGGAACTGTTTGCCGGACGCAATGTGGGCCTGGTGCTGACTGGCGGTAACATCGATACACGCCTGCTGGCGAACGTGCTGCTGCGCGATCTTGCGCGCTCCGGTCGTTTGGCGCGTCTGCGGATCATCCTGCAGGATCGGCCTGGTGCGCTTTTCCATGTTGCGCGGATCTTCGACCAGGAAGCGGTGAACATCCTGGAACTGTCGCACCAGCGGATCTTTACCAACCTGCCGGCCAAGGGGCTCAGCCTCGACGTCGAGTGCGAGACGCGCGATGGCGATCATCTCGACCGCCTGATCGCCGCCCTTCGTGCAGCAGGTTATGAGGTCGCGCCGATCGAGGTCGCGTGACCGGCCATCTTCGTCGGGAGTACGCACTTTTTTCGTGGTAAATGACCTTTTCATGGACGGCTGCGGGCGTCATAGTCTGTCCATGACTCAGATTTCGCGCAGCGTTTAGACGGAGACCGTGGCGTGAGCGCACCATTTCGTTTCCCGCGTTTCTTTGTGACGAACCCCAGCCCTTGCCCCTATCTGCCGGGCCGGAGCGAACGGAAGGTGTTCACCGAACTGAACGGCGACAATGCGTCGGAACTCAACGATGCACTTGGCCGCATCGGTTTCCGGCGCAGCCAGAATGTGGCCTATCGTCCGAGCTGCGCGGACTGCTCCGCCTGTGTGTCGGTTCGTGTCGTTGCTGGCGAGTTCACGCCCAACGCGACGCAGCGCAAACTCATCCGCCGAAACAGCGACCTCATCGTTACCGCCTGCAAGCCTTGGTCGACCGAGGAGCAGTTCGAACTGCTCCAGCGCTATCTGCGCGCCCGGCATCCGGGCGGCGGCATGACCGAAATGGACGAGATGGACTTTGCCGACATGGTCGAACAGACCCCGGTGGAGAGCCATGTGGTCGAATATCGAGAACCAGGCGAGAATGGCCGCGCTGGTCGATTGATTGGCGCCTGCCTGACCGACCGGCAGGGTGATGGGCTGTCGATGATCTACAGCTTCTTCGATACCGAGTTGGAGCATCGCAAGGGCTTCGGCAACTTCATCATCATGGATCATATCCTGCGCGCCGCCAAGGCTGGGCTCCCCTATGTCTATCTAGGCTATTGGGTCGAAGGGTCGCAGCGGATGCAGTATAAGGTTCGTTACCGCCCGCTTGAAAAGCTGAGCCGGAGCGGGTGGGTCCGCTTTGATCCGCAGGAGCAGGAGCAGGCTATCCGTGGCGTGGTGCCGCGCGATGAGCCGCCGATCCCCATCGAGCTGGCCGGGATTTTCCGGAAGTAAGCTGCATCAGCCCGCGATCTGCTTCTGCAGAATGTCGCACGGCAGTTGGCGGATAACCATCGCGCCTACTTCGCTACCAGGGTCACCGCTTCAATCTTATTCCCATCCGGATCGCGGACGAATGCGCCATAATAGTGCGCATCATAATTGGGTCGTACGCCTGGGGCTCCTTCGTCAGTCCCGCCCAGCTCCAACGCTAAACGGTGAAACTCCCGCACCGTTTCCCGATCCGCCGCTTCAAAGCAGATGTGTACGCCGTTGCCGGGTGAGGCGCGTGCCCCATTCACCGGGGTCTCTACGCTGAACACCACATCGGTGACGCCATAGTCCAGCGAATGCGGGTAATCCCTAACATTGCGATAGCCGAGCAGCGCCATCAGCGGATCGTAGAAGGCTCGCGCCCGTTCAACATCGTTGGTGCCGACTGACACATGATGGATCATGCCGTTTCCTCCTGTCCCACCCACCCGGGCGCGGACAGGTTAAACGAGCAGCCCTATTTGCAGTTGCACTTCCGCCGGGCGGTGTGACGGCGATGCGAGGACACCTCAGTCACATAGCTGGTTTCGGTGACTGCCGGGGTGACCACTACGGTGGTCGTCGTCGTGCCGGGGTAGTAATAGCCGCCCACGATATAGCCAGGAGCCTGAGTGGTAGTCACGAGCGGTTGACCGCGGCCGCCATGATGCACGATGGCTGGCGCCGCCGCATAGGGCGGAGCATCATAGTCGACGCCATAATTGCTCCGGGCTTCGCCTTCGAAGCGCCCTTCATATTCGCCGCTGACTACCCGGCCTTTGTCGTCCTTCCAGGTTCCCGTCCAGCGACCTTCATATTCGTGCGGCGGCGGACCATCATGAGCAGTGACATCGTCGTCATAGGGCGCGCCCGGCGGCAAAGTGTCGCCATCATGCGCATCCCAATCCACATCGCTGCGATAGTCCCGTACATGTCCGTGCCGATCGACCATCACCGCGTCATCATAATAGCGGGACCAGCCATACCCATCCACCGGCGCGGGCAGGCCGTAAACGCCATAGTTGGGGACGCGATAGGAAGGATTGACCCAATAGGTGGGCAAGACATAGCCGATGACGGGCCGTCGATAAGCAGCCCAGCCGCCAGGCGCATGCCAGCCTGCGAACCAGCGTCCTTGAAAGCGCGGGCCCCAGCGATGGATAACTGATCCGCCACGCATCATCCCATGCCCAGGCCGGGGACCGGCGAAGCTCTTGCCCATCAGGGGGAGTGCGGCGCTGGCCGAGAGGGCTTCGCCTGCCGAAGCAGGGGTCGAGGCGCTCAGGACAACGCCCGCGCTCGCCAGCATGATGCTCCAGATCCGCATGCCTAACCTCCCATTACCGCCCCGGGCCGTCGTCCGGCCGCACGTTAACAGCTTGTTTAGCATGGTGATCCCCCGCGATCCACGCGCGGAGGTTAAGACATTGTCCCGAAACGGGTCAGGGATTAAGCAAGCCTTTCGCCGATCCGCTTAATCAGCGCCTCCAAGCCTTGCTGGTCTGAAGCATCGAAGCGCCCAAGGGATGGGCTGTCGAGATCAAGAACGGCGGTGACCCTGCCTTCGACAATTATCGGAACCACGATTTCAGAGGCACTCGCGGCATCGCAGGCGATATGGCCAGGGAAGCTGTGGACGTCGGTCACCAACTGGGTCTGCGCCGTGGCTGCGGCGGTGCCGCACACCCCTTTGCCCAGGGCGATGCGGATGCAGGCGGGTTTGCCCTGGAAGGGGCCAAGTAGTAGTTCGCCGTCCACCCTGCGATAAAAGCCCGCCCAGTTGAGGTCCGGAAGATATTGCCAGATCAGCGCGGCGAGATTCGCCATGTTGGCGATGGCATCGGGCTCGCCGCTGGTGATTGCTTCGGCGGCCGAAAGGAGGTCCGCGTAGAGCGCTGGCTTGTCACCTTGAGTCGAGGGGGTGAAGTCAAACATTCCGTCGCATCCTAATCCAGCCGCACTTTGCCGCGACCTTGTTTCACTGAGCTGCGGGCCTTCTTCGCGTCCACCCTTCGCGCCTTGGCCGCTTTACCGGGCTTGGTGGCGATCCGGCGGGGGTCTCGATGGTGCGCCTGCGCGATCATTTCGGTCAGCCGCTCTCGCGCGTCCTGACGATTGGCTTCCTGCGTGCGGAAGCGGGATGCCTGAATCACGATTTCGCCACCGGAAGTCAGTCGCGATCCGGCCAGATCTTTCATCTTGCGAAAGGCATGGATGGGCAGACCCAGCTTGTAGAGGTCCACCCGCAATTGCACAGCTGTGGCGACTTTATTGACATTCTGCCCGCCAGGGCCGCCTGCGGTAATGAAACGCTCCTCCAGCGCCTCTTCAGGAATATCAAAGTCCGGCATCATCCAGATACTCCGGCCCAAAACCTGCCGCATTGAAGGTGGCGGGCAGGGGAGCGGTAGCCTCGGCCGGCGCCTTGCCGGTGCGGGGGATGCTGAGAAAACGGCTGTGCAGCAGCATTGGTCCCTGGCCATTTCCATAAACCGGGTCGCCCGCTATGCCGAAACCCAGGCCATGTAATGCGTGGGCGCGGATCTGGTGCGTCCGGCCCGTGCGCGGTGTGAAGATGATGAGGGCGCGCCCGTTAATTTCCGCCAGTTTGCGCCATTCGGTGACTGCCGATTTCCCATCTCTGGCCGCGATCATGCGCCAGCCCTTGGCTGCGCTGCTGACTTTCTTGAGGGACAGTTCGATCGTGCCGCTTAGCAGTTCCGGTATGCCGTCCACCACCGCCACATAGCGCTTCTGGACCGTTCCCGCCTCAAATGCTGCAGCGTAGCGCTTGTGTGCCTTGGGATTGCGCGCCAGCAACAGGCAACCGCTGGTGTCGCGGTCAAGCCGATGCACCGGCAGCGGCCATCGCTGAAAACCGAAGGTGAGCGAAGAAAGATGATTTTCCAGACTCAACGACCCGTCGCGCGGTGCATCCACCGGCAGGCCCGCAGGCTTGTCGAGGATGATGGCTTCACCATCGATGAAAAGAACTCGGTCATGGAGCATGGACAAGAGGCAGTATCCGGATAACAGGGGGATGATTGACGCGCGCGCGGCTTCCTATAGGGCGTGGAAGCCATGGAGAACAGGGGGGACGAGATCCAGCCCCGGTCCGCGGCATCCGAATGGGTGCGCGGGGGCGGGCGGCTGGAATGGATCGATGTCGCGCGGGGCATCGGCATCATCGCTGTGGTTGCCGGGCATGTCTGGACGCGAGGTCCGTTGCGCGACGCTGTTTACAGTTTCCACATGCCACTATTCTTTCTGCTGTCGGGGTTTTTGTCACGCCCCCAGCCACCAGCGCGCTTTGCGATCCGGCAGTTGGCTTCGCAGATGCGTCCCTATGCCGCTTTTCTTATACTGCTGATCATAGCGGACTCGATCATCGAGCCGTCGAAGGGCAACAGCCCGATCTTCGACCAATGGCCTCAGGATCTGGCGCCGGTCCTTCTCGGCGGCTCCTGGCTGCGCGGTCCCTTCACCATCTTCTGGTTCGTACCCTGTCTGATGGCTTCGCGTATAATCTTCAATGCGCTCTCCGCCCACTGGCCCAATCCGCTGGACCAACGCTGGGCTTTGGCGATTATCCCTGCTTTGGTCGGTGCCTATCTATTGGGGGAAGTGGCGCAGGTTTCGATCCTTGGCCTGCTGACCGTGCCGATGGCGCTTGTCCTGCTCTGGGTAGGGGCCGCGTGGCAGCGCATTCCATGGCGGCGGTGGATGTGGGTGCCGCTGGCAGCCTTCTCTCTCGCGGGACTAACTGCTGTCTTGCCCACGCTCAACATGAAGGCAGCGGACTATGGTTTGCCCTTGCTGTCCATTGCTTCGGCCATAGCGACCACGCTGCTTCTTTTCCGCCTTTCGGTGCGGATTGCTCCGTTCGGCGGATGGCTCGCCGCCATGGGCCGCGCCTCGCTCGTGATCATGTATCTGCATGTCGCGGTAATCCACTATTTGTCACCGCTTTTTGCCAAGCCCTGGCTGCTGCTCCACGCGCTGGTGCTGCCGATCGCGATCTATCATGTGCTGCGCACCAGCAGATGGGGCCGACGCATATTCCTGTGAGCAAAAAAGGGGCCGGCGCACCCATCCCGTACGCCGGCCCTATCGTTGTGCCTTGCGACCCAAGGCTCAACTGCTGCACTGAGAGGACGGTGCAGCCTATTCCTAACCGTGCAGCTTGATCGCCGTTTCAGCGATCCGCCGCCCCTGATATCTCGCGCCTTCCAGTTCGTCCTCGTCGGGCTGACGGCTTCCATCGCTGTGGGCGATAGTCGTTGCCCCGTAAGGCGCGCCGCCCCGCACCTTGTCGACGCCCATCTGTCCAGTGTGGCCATAGTCCAGCCCCACGATCACCATGCCGAAGTGCAGCAGGTTGGTGATGATGGAAAAGAGCGTCGTTTCCTGGCCGCCATGCTGGCTGGCGGTTGAGGTGAAAGCGCCACCCACCTTGCCATTCATCGCGCCGCGGGCCCAAAGGCCGCCCGCCTGATCCAGGAACGCGGCCATCTGGCTGGACATGCGACCGAACCGCGTGCCCGTGCCCAAAATGATCGCATCATAATCGGCTAACTCAGCCACGGTTGCGATTGGCGCGTCCTGATCGAGCTTGAATCCAGCATTTTTGGCGATTTCAAGCGGCGCTGTTTCCGGCACGCGCTTGATGTCCACTTGCGCGCCCGCAGAGGCGGCACCTTCTGCCACGGCCTTGGCCATCGTTTCGATGTGACCGTAGGAGGAATAGTAAAGGACGAGTACCTTCGCCATGGGCTTCTCCAATCAAATGTAATGCATTGAACTCAAAAAGGTTTCTTGGAAGATGCGACCGCCTGCTCCGGATGAGGGGTGAAGGGAGCAGGCGGCCGCCAGGCCCGCGGGCCTATTCGCTATCGACCAGAACGATTTCGCTGTCCTCGATCGCGGCGATCGTGATCGGCTCACCGCCCAGGATGGCGGCTCCATCGCGCGCTTCGAAGGTCTGGCCGTCAATCTCTATCCTGCCTGTGGCGGGTACCAGATAGAGGTGGCGTCCCTCGGCGCTGTCATAGGTCACACTCGTCCCGGCCTTGATCGTTCCGCCCAAGAGACGCGCATCGGCGCGGATGCGGAGCGCTTCCTTATCCTCCTCATAGCCGCTGGCGAGAACGACCAGCCGACCGGATCTGTCGCCCCTCGGGAAGGGCTTGGCTCCCCAGCTGGGGGCGTCTCCCTGCGCCTTGGGAATGATCCAGATCTGGAACAAGGTCGTCGTCTCATTTTCCAGATTATATTCGGAGTGGCGGATGCCGGTGCCGGCGCTCATCACCTGAACGTCGCCTGCTTCGGTGCGGCCCTTGTTGCCCAGGCTGTCCTGGTGCGTAATCGCGCCCTGGCGAACATAGGTGACGATTTCCATGTCGCGATGCGGATGCGGTGGGAATCCGGTGTGCGAGGCGATTTCATCATCATTCCACACCCTGATCGCTCCCCAACCCATTCGGGCTGGATCATGATAATCGGCGAAGGAGAAATGGTGGCGGGCGTTGAGCCAGCCATGATCGGCATGGCCCAGCGACGCGAAGGGGCGGCGTTCGATACGGTTTTCCACGGTCGTGGTCATTGCTCTGCCTTTCCATGAGGCGGGAGGTCATTCCCGCTTGCTTTCCGCCAATTTAGTCATCAGGATCGTTTCCGAAATAAGCAGCATTGAAACGGATTGTTTCCTTATGCGCCTCCCTGACTTTGAGGCTTGGGCCATTTTTGCCGCAGTGGTGGAGCATCGAAGCTTCACCGACGCTGCGAAGGCGCTCAGCGTCTCCAAGGCCACCGTGTCGAAGGCAGTGACCCGCCTCGAACAGCATCTCGACACCAGCCTGTTCAGCCGCACCAGCCGCCGGCTGGCCCTGACTGAAAGCGGTAAACGCTTGGCCGATCATGCCGCCCGCATCCTCGCGGAGGGGCAGGCTGCAGAGGAAGCGGCGCGGGACGACACCGCCGAACTGTCGGGCACCGTTCGCCTTGGCGCTCCCATGACCTTCGGACTGCTGCGCGTGGCGCCGCTGATCGCCGAGTTCACCAAGCTTCATCCCGCCGTCGATGTGGACCTCCACCTATCCGATGCGCGTATCGACCTGATCGAAATGGGGCTCGACGCCACTATCCGCATCGCCGACATGCCAGACAGTTCGCTGCGCGCGCGGCGTCTGGCTGACGTCAACATGCACGTGGTCGCCTCTCCTGCTTATCTGGCGGAGCGGGGCGCGCCGGAGCATCCTGCCGATCTGGGCACCCATGATTGCCTTTGTTATGCAAATGTCCCCGCGCCCGACATCTGGCGCTTCTCCGGGCCAGGGCAGCAGAATGTCACTATCCAGGTTAGGGCGCGCATCACCGTCAATAGCGGAGAGGCGATGTTGCCAGCGCTGCGCGCCGGGATCGGCATTGCCCGGTTGCCCGATTTCATCGTTGGAGACGCGCTGGCGTCGAGCGAACTGAACGAGATATTGATTGATTGGAGGCCGCCGCCATTGGGTCTTCATCTGGTGACGCCGCCGTCTCGCCTGAGGCCCGCGCGGGTACAGGCGCTGCTGGATTTCATAGCAGAACATCATGGATGCTGACGGGTCGTTACACAGACGAATCTATATTGACTCTATCTGAATCATTTTGGCGACAAATCTTTGTAAATAGATTCAATTTGGCACGACTCGTGGATTTCTGCGGGTTAGCGAAAAATTAACCTTTGTCCTTCAGAAGTTTTTTGGTTAATGAATTGGAGCAGACGCCGTTCTGAGGGGTTGACGGGATCTGCAAGGACAGGGGCTTCACATGCGCGTTCTGCTAATCGAAGATGAACCGACCACGGCCAAGGCGATCGAGCTGATGCTCACGACCGAAGGCTTCAACGTGTACACGACCGACCTGGGCGAAGAGGGCCTGGATCTGGGCAAGCTGTATGATTATGACATCATCTGCCTGGACCTGAACCTGCCGGACATGCACGGCTATGACGTGCTGAAGAAGCTCCGCGCTGCGAAGGTGCAGACGCCGGTGCTGATCCTGTCGGGCATCGCGGAGATGGACAGCAAGGTTCGCTCCTTCGGTTTCGGCGCCGACGACTATGTGACGAAGCCCTTCCATCGTGAAGAGCTGATCGCTCGCATCCATGCGGTGGTCCGCCGTTCCAAGGGCCACTCGCAGTCGGTCATCCGCACCGGCAAGCTAGCCGTCAATTTGGATGCGAAGACCGTGGAAGTGGATGGCAACCGCGTCCACCTGACCGGCAAGGAATATGCGATGCTGGAGCTGCTCTCGCTCCGCAAGGGCACGACGTTGACCAAGGAGATGTTCCTTAATCATCTCTATGGCGGCATGGACGAGCCCGAACTCAAGATCATCGACGTCTTCATCTGCAAGCTGCGCAAGAAGCTTGCGCTGGCCTGCGGCGGTGACAATTATATCGAGACCGTCTGGGGGCGCGGCTATGTGCTGCGCGATCCGGATGAGGCAGTGGACCTGGAAACCAAGGTCGCCTGACCGAATAGCCTTATAGGAGTTTCGAAAAAGTCGGTGATCCTCCAAAGGGTCTGCCGGCTTTTTCCATGTGGCGAATAAGAAACTACAGGTTCTCTCTCGCTCGACGGGCGAAGATGCCAAATAAAAGGGCCGGTGACCCGTCGGGATCACCGGCCCTGCCGTGTCAGACGGTGGGGCGGAGAGGGGCGGGCTGAAAGCCCGTCAGGTGGGGGAACCGCCCCGCGAGCTTTACTCGTCCGTCTGACCGGAGGACGCGCCGTCGTTCGACCCGAAGGCTTGCCCGCTTCCTGAAAGCTGTCCGGCGGCGTTGAGTGAGGCCGCTCCGTTCAGCGCATGACCTGCATTGCCACCGGCGTTGCTAGTCCCAGACTGAGCGTCGTTCGCACCAGACTGAGCACTGCCTGCCGCGTTGCCCGCAGCGTTAGCGGCGCCGCTGGCTGCTGTGCTGGCCCGGTTACGCGCGGCCTGAGCGGTGGCATTGGCCTGTCCCTGCGCCGCCGCCGTCGCGGTCAGCGCACGGTCCCGTGCGGTGCCTACGGCCTGGCTGGCCCTATCGCGAACACCGCCTACCGCGCTCGCTACATCGTTGGTGCCGAGCGTATCGGCAGTCAGGCCGCCGCTGGCCGAGCCGGCAGCCGAACCCGATGCGTTCGCGCCATGGCTTTTGCCCTTGCGGCTTACTGAACCGGTGGCAGCGCCATCCGCGCGGCCAGAACCCGAGCCCTTCGCGTCGACGCGACCATTCTGCAGGTCGATGCTGCGGTCGAGACCAATACCGCCCGATCCGTTCAGCGTGCCGCCCAGCGATCCGCCGACGCCGCCCAGGCCGCCACCCAAGGC
>Ga0105148_100125_pt1 | contig 11767 bp, 9 predicted proteins | sample RS_199metaG_FD_91502 | JGI IMG/M metagenome (GOLD analysis project Ga0105148, IMG submission 91502) | Switchgrass associated microbial communities from Austin, Texas, USA, to study host-microbe interactions - RS_199 metaG | ecosystem: Host-associated > Plants > Roots > Rhizosphere | place: USA... | reverse complement strand
TGATGGCTTCGCTCTTCGGGCATCAGGCAATCGTCGACCGGCTCGTCCGATCGGGTGCCGATACGGGTATGATGGACGCGGCAGGCAATAGCGCCGTTTCACTGGCACAGGGCCAAGGAAACGGGAAAATGGTCGATCATCTGGGCAGCGCTGGGCAGAATTGAAAAGCACGCTCCGGGGTCTCGCTCGGGGCGCTGCTGCATTGCAACGGAAGTAGTGCGATGGTGCGAGGCCGACCCTTTGTAGTCGGTCAACGGCCATTTACTCGTTCTCAAGTGCGGACTTTCCGTTCATCGGTTAAAGTGCGCGAGCGGCCGGGTGTGGTAGGGTGATCCAACCCAGCCGCTCGCCTCCTATGGCGGTGATTGCTGATGAGCAGTCTCCTACGAAGGCTTAAAGAGGCAACTCGAAAAGATCAGCCTTCAGAATCTTGCGGGCGGGATCAAGCCGCTCATCAGAAGGGCTGTCGCACACGACCAGAATAGCGGGATCTTCGCGAGGCCAGAGCGCCAGGCCTTCCGGATGATCGACCCCGCGCCCAAACGGCAGGTCGATCAGATGCTCTGGCCTGTGTAGCCGAACCCTTTGTTCGTGCTGCACCGGATCCTGGGCCCAGTTGATCCACCTGTAAATTGCACAGGGACCGCTCAGCCCCACCGTCGGCCCTGCAAGGATGAGGAGATCGTCGCCGCAGCGTTTTAGATCCCGGATGCCCAGCCCCTCCAGGTCAAGCAGCCGCTTGGCGAGGGGAGCCATCAATTTAAGCGAACCCGACTTTTGCTGCAGATCTCCATTTCAAGAAGAACGGCATGCGTCCTGATGACCGGCCCGCGCAGACCCAGCGCGACGCGCTTCCCCTGAACGGCGATCCCTTCTACGTCGATCCCACCCTCCTTAGCTGGGATCCTTGTAAAAGGAGCAAGAAGCGGATCCTTGCGCAATTGCTTGGACAGAGCATTGCCCCGTTTCGTCTGCCGAACCAGCCCGCTTCTACGCTCCCCATCGTGATGAACCGGGAGCCACTGCCTGCCTTGCTGCTTTAAGGGTACGCGAGCCAACAGACATCGAGGTCGAGTGTCATTCAGGTCGGCGAGGTCGTCGAGATCAATGCATTCCTCTTTTTTCTTCCCCAGCTTGGGACGCGTGCGGGCATGGCTGCCGACGATCCACAACCAGCCATCGTCAACCGCAAGCCCTTCCAGGTCAGCTTCGTCATCCGGATGTACTAGGTCCAACAAACTGCTCAGCTGAAAACAGCGATGGTCTGCCCATCTGTCACCCTCCAAACTGAGCCGATCGATACCGCAACGCTCATCAGCGGCGAGGAACAGGCTGTCCTCGAAGCGGGTCGCGCCAGAAAAGTTTCGCAGCAGCTTGGTATCCTGCCCCTCGCCGAACCGAAGCTCCACCTGATCTATAGGGGTGGCCGGGTCAGACCACATCGTCATGCCGGGCGTTCCCGCATTGTCCTCAGGTTTTCTGCGCTGATCGCCTTTGCAGCTTCGAGCGGCCGATCCATCTCAAGCTCATTTGCGGCTGTCAGAGCATCGTTGAAGCCCGCTCCGCAGTAGACCGGAATGCCGTTCGCCTCGATCCCGTTTAGCAACGTGGCCTGCGCCCCCTGCCTGCAGCTTCCTTCGACATCCCTGATGAACACCGCAGCCACTCTGCCGGGAAAATCCTGGACGGCGCGCGCGTATATCTCGACGTCATGCTGCCCATTGTCGCCGATCAGCAAGAACCGTAACTGCGGATAGAACAAGAGGATCGCCTCGATGGCGGCCAGCTTATGTGTACCATGCGCGACCTTGTGCAGCTTGTCGCCGTCGATGCCATAGTCCGTCAGGAACATCGGCCCATGCGGGATCCCGTTCAGCTCCATGAACTCGGCAATGAAGCCATAGAGATTCCACGGACTGGACGACACATAGAAGAAGGGTCGCACGGGCGCCTGATGGTCATGCGCGATCATCTGGTAGAGCTTCGCTGCCCCGGGCACTGCTAGCCGGTCGTCCGGCTGATCTACCAGCACACGCCGCCAGTTCTTGACGAAATTGGTCGCACCAGTTTCGATGATTGTATCGTCAATATCGGATATGACGCCCCAATGGTCATCCGCAGCAGGTGCCATGACGGGCACCTCGATACTGGGCGATTGCGCCTCCAGCTCAGGCGTTGAGAGCGTCGCGCTTTCCCATATCGTAGCGTCCGGTAGCGGCTGGTCGATCGGCAGTGCGAAGCTGAAATAGCCCTCTTCATCGGATCGCGTCTCGGCTGTGCCGCCAAAAGCATCGCACCGCACGCAGACGCCGGGCACCTCGTCGCTATTGTAGATCGCCAACATCGTCCGCAGCCGCGACAATGTTCCATCGCCAGCATCGAGCGGCTCTCTGTAGCGGACCACACGGCCTGAGACGCGCAGTTCATGCGCGTTGCGGTAGCCGGCATAAGTCAGCATGCGCACTCTGCCGGCGTGGCCGTCATTTCTGAAAAGCAGATCTCCAAACCGGTCGATATCGGATTCCAGGCCAGCCGCTGCGGCACGCAGGAAGGTGCCGACCGAGGAGCGCTGTTCAGGCATGATCGAGCAACGAGGGGACCGTCAGCCGGTTCCGTCCTCATCGACGGTTTTCCCCTGTTCCGATGGATTGCACTGTTTCCTCACAGTGCTTGAGGATCGAAACTGATCTCGTCCATCTCCGTCGTCGGTAATCCGCATTAGCGTTGGAGCCGGGCAGTGACAATGTATTATGCCGGGCACGAATAAGGTCGGATCCCTTTTTTGTCTTTTCGAACGAGCTCGGCTCTTTGGTTAGCTCCACATTTTGGGCGTCCTGATGCTCATGTTGCTCAGCATCATGGGTGTCATCAGCTATGTAAACGGAAGCAGCAGGTGATCAACCGTGATCACGCGTTGAGCATCTTGGGCAAGCAACTGATGCTGAGGACGCCAGCGGGCATGAGGAACGGCAAAAATTGATGCATAGTGCAGCCAGTTCTGCCGTCGACCCTTCCCGGCCGTTCAGCACGCAATTTTTGATTGCCAGGTGCGGCCGGTCAGATATCCCGTCCGAGACGCGCACAACTGGCCGAAACTGCCGCAAGGCGGCTTTATCACCGGACGATCTGCTCGCGTTGTCGATGTAGATCGAGGGGACGCGGTTTTAAGCCAGCGAATCCCCCACGTGCATCAGCATAATTAGGATGAAGAGTGGGAAGGGTCGGCTGCAATCTCCTCCATCAGCCAGTCGCGAAAGCATCGCATCGCATTGCTTTCTGGGCGCGACAGCAAGCGGGTGAGCCAGTAGCGGCCGACGTCGATCGTGATCGCGAAGGGCTGGACAAGCCGTTCCGACGCGAGTTCGCGGATGAACATCGCGGGCGGCACGAGCGCGACGCCCAGCCCCGCCGCAGCGACCGATGCCATCAGCGCCGAACTGTCGAACACCGGCCCGCGCAGGATCGGCGCGGGCACACCCGCCGCGCTGAACCAGAGCGCCCATTCGTCGGGACGGTATGAACGGAGCAGCCGTTCGTGGACGAGTTCGGCGGGGAATTGGAGCCGCGCGGCGATGGCCGGGGTACAAACCGGCGCCATCGCCGCCGCCAGCAGCGGTTCGACATGGGTTCCGTGCCAGGCGCCGTCGCCGAAGCGGATCGCGAAATCCAGCGCTTCCCCGGCCAGGTCGACGCGATTATTGTTGGTGGAGAGGCGCAGGTCGATCGACGGGTGCGCGCGGGCGAAGGCGTCGAGGCGCGGCAACAGCCAGCCGGATGCGAAAGTGCCGACGACGCCGACCTTCAGCGCCTCGCGGAAGCGCCCATCGGCATATTGGTCGAGCGTCGCGGAAACGCGGTCGAACGCATCGGCCAGCACGGGGACGAGCGCATGGCCCTCGTCGGTGAGGGCAAGGCCGCGCGGCAAGCGATGGAACAGGCGCGTGCCAAGCCGGCGTTCGAGCAGCCCGACCTGATGGCTGACCGCGCCCTGGCTGACGCACAGTTCGATCGCCGCATGGGTGAAATTGAGATGGCGCGCCGCCGCCTCGAAAGCGCGCAGGGCATTGAGCGGGAGCTGTGCACGGTCCATGACCAAGCATGAATTATCCTCATGGCTTTGTCGAGAAATCATGCTTTGTCGGTTGCCGTCTCCATGGGCATGCTGGGCGGCGAAGGGAGATTGAGATGATCGCAAAGGGGACAATCGCGGCTTTGCTGGCGGTGGCGAGCCATGGGCCGCTGGCGACGATGGGAAAGGCCGATGCCCGCATGACCGGGGGCGCGGCCAAGGCCGAGATGCGGACTGCGGATGACCCTCTGACGCGGCCGATGGCCGTGGACCGGGCCAGGGAATGGCTCGCGCCTTTGCCGCCGGAAAAGATTTTCGGGCGCAGCTATCTGGTCGGCTTCAAGGGATTGAGCGTCGCGCTGATCGACACGGGTGCGGGACTGGTGCTGATCGACGGGGCGCTGCCGCAGGCGGCGCCGGCGATCCTGGCCAATGTTCGCAAGCTGGGGTTCAATCCCAAAGACATCAAATTTATTCTAAGCACTGAGCCGCATTTCGACCATGCCGGCGGGCTGGCCGCACTGGCGCGCGATACCGGCGCGACGGTGGTCGCGAGCGCGCGGAGCGCCGATGGCCTGCGATCGGGAACGCTCGCAAAGGACGATCCGCAACTCGGCTATGGCGGCAGATGGCCGCGCGTAACGCGGTTGCGCGTGGTGAGGGATGGCGAAGTGATCAGGCTCGGCCGCACGGCGATCACCGCGCATGCCACGCCAGGACATACGATGGGCAGCATGAGTTGGAGCTGGCAGGTCTGCGAGGGGAAGCGGTGCAAGGCCATCGTCTTCGCGTCGAGCCTCAACCCGGTCTCGGCCGATGGCTATCGCTATACCGCCCCGTCCAGCGCGCCGATCGTCAGGGGTTTCGCGGCGAGCTACAGACGGATGGAGGTACTGCCATGCGACATACTGATCTCCGCCCACCCCGATAATGCGGGCGAGGGGCGATATAGCGACACGCCCGGTGCATGCCGCAGCTACGCCGGCAGGTCACGAAAACTGCTCGCCAAGCGGCTCGCTAGCGAGCGCGGCGCAACGGCGAAGTAGCGCGTCCTCGCGCCGTTCCGAACTCAGGCCAGGGCGGATCGCAAGGCTCTCCGAATGACGACGGCGGCCATTGTCGGTCGGTCATTGAAACGCGCACCCATCTTGTCAACAGACATTTTGGCGCGATCAGAAACGGTTCTCTGGGTCCCAATCTCGGATCGCATTGATCAACTGGGTCCGCTGACGCACGAGCAGATCGCGGGTCCGGAAAATCATACCCGAGGCCTGCTGGTCCTCATCCTTGATGGCCACGAACCGCATATTCGGGCGCTGCGCCGCCTCGCAGATTGCCTCGGCATCAATGGCATCATTCTTGTGCCGCTTCACGAACGGCTTCACATAGGCTGGCGGGATCAGGCGAACGTCGTGGCCCATATCCCTGAGCTCGCGAGCCCAATGGTGAGCACCGCCACACGCTTCCAGCGCAACGACGCATCGCGGCTGCCCTGCAAAGAAATCCAGCAGCTTTGTTCGGCTGATCTTCCGGCTGAATAACGCCCGTCCACGCTCATCCACACCATGCGCATCGAAAACATTCTTCGCGATATCCAGACCGATCGTGCTAACCTCCGACATGGACGCCTCCCTCAAGTGGTGTTCAACACCTCCACTTTGGCACATCAATGCCGTCGGGGGGCGTCCACCCCATCACCCCCGCCAGCCTTGGACGGCTACAATCGCAGCCACCGCGCTTCATAAGTGACCTTCCGGTTCGGTACAGGCAAGCTGCCCAGCTGCATTCGACCCGTTTGGACGTTTAGCAGCCAATTTCTGGGATCTAGCTGCGGACGGTCAGATATCCCATCGGTAAGGGCCACAACGGGCCGGAATTAAAAGGGGGGTACTGGACACCAGAGCCCGAACGATCGCTAGCGCATCGCCGGCAAGCCCAGGATCGCCGCGAAATCCACCGACAGGCGCATGCCAAAGGCCAGAATGTCCTTTGACTGGCGCAGCGCGCGCGGACGAGGCAGGTTGTCGGGGTTCATCACATATTGAATGTTGGGGCTGAAGCGAACGCCGCGCGCTACGGCGAGCCCGTAATTGAGTTCGAATATGCCTTCGCCGCTATGCACAGCGTCGGTTCCTCCAGCAGCGGCGCGCGATGCCTGGAGGAAATCGACCTGCCTGGAGCCAAGGCGAATATAGCTGCCGACAAAACCCAGCGTATCGTCGGGCCGACCGGCGAAGGGGCCGGTGACGATGACGCCAGCGATAGCCTGGCTTTTGAAGGGAAGATAGTTGCCGGTCGACGCGATGACGCCGCCGAACAAGGTGACCGGCCGTTTGCTGTCGCCGCCAAGATGTGCAGCGACAGCATCGCCCATGACATACCAGCCCGCTTGCCCCGCATGCATCAGCGGAGCACCGCCCGCCGTCAACCGCGGTTGCCGCCTGCCGTTCAGGAAGGGATCGGCAACGTCCGAACTGTTGTGATAGCCGCCCACTCGCACATGCCAGGGATGTTTCGCCTTGGCCGATGCGGATTGGAAACCGATTTCAAACGCCATCTGGTGCCCGGTAGAATTGCGCGTCGACCAGTCGAACCCGTTGGTGGAAACGAGCGAGGGGTTCGCCTCGAAAACCCCGGCCTGGACGTAGAAGCCCTTCGTCGGCGCTACTTTCACCCGACCACCCCAGGTGCCGTAGGGAAAGAAGCCCAGCGCCTTGTCTTGGATCGGCACGACCGCCGGGTTGAAGCAGACCGAATTATTCTGAAATGTGCAGTAGATATTGGACTGGTTGAAATAGGTGAGCGGAGAAACGCGTCCGCCAGAGATGTTCACCTTTCCGTCGAACAGATTTTGTTCAATCGCGAGCGCAGCCAGCCGCAGGTTCTGGAAGGTCTTGTACCGGGTCTGGAAGCTTACCGCGTTGCCGGCATGGTCGGCAGAAAGGGAACTGCCCTTCGATACGTTCATCGAGATGTGCACGCGCGTTCCGTCAAGACCTGCGATGCGGCCAAAATCCAGGTCGGCTCCGAAGGGCAAGGCGTAGCTGTTGCCAGAGCCTTTTTCCTGTCCGCCGCTGACGCTGGCGGCGAACTCATCGACAGCGAGAAATCGAAGGTAAACGCCGTTATTGGCCAGCGACTTGCCAAAGTCGGCGAGCGGACCTTTTGCCGAGCCCTGCCCCTCGCCAGCGAACGGAGGCGTGAGCAACTGCACCTGCGGCTTGGGGTAATTCGCCTTTGGTGCGACCGGCTGGACTACCGGCGTCCTTGTGTCCGGGGATTTGCCGGGAGTCTGCCGACCCCATGCTGGCCCAGCGACGAGAACGGACGCAGCCACCCAGGGCCACGCTGCAAATGTGCGTGCCATCTATCTTCCTCTCCCAAGGGGCGGCGTCTTGTGCGCCCTACCCCTCTTCAATTGTCAGGATCAGTGTCCAAAAGCCTGCAGCCGATTCAGGGCGATAGTTCCTCCAGCGCCTTACCGCTCGTTTCGGGCGCCCAGCGTAAGACGACTAGTCCAGTCAGCGCCGCGACTGCAGCGAAAGTCAGGAATACCGGCGCGATCGATCCGCCCGACATGACCAGACCGATGACCCATGGCCCCGCGATCGACCCTGCGCGCAGCCACGCTGACCCCAGCCCTGCGCCCAGCGAGCGCAGGCGGGTGGGGTAAAGTTCGCCCGAGTAAAGGTAGAGCGAATAGGTGACGGTCTGCAGCGCTGCAAAGGCAGGCGTGGCGAGCGCGAAGACCATGATCGGCGTCGATGCGCCAAGGACATAGAGCGTGGAGAGAGGGATGGAGGCGAAGAGCAAGGCGCCGGTGTACCAGCGGCGACGGCCGACCTTGTCGATCGTCATGGCGCAAATAAAGGAGGCAACCAGAGCGATACCCGTCATGGCAAAGCCAAATCCGATCGCCTGATCGACAGGCAGGTCGAACACCGTGCGGTAGAGCGTCGGAAGCCAGGTCAACAAACCGTTGTTGATCATATAGGCGCCGAACCACATCGCCCATAGAAGCAGGGTGCGCGGTCCATAAAGCGGGCCGAACATTTCCTTCACCGATCCGGCTGGCTTGGGTTGGACCAGAACAGCTGCCGTCGGCTTGGGTTCGGGCAATTCCTGGCCATGCCTGATCGCGCTGTTCTCAAGCCGACAAATGACCTTGTCAGCCTCAGCAAAGTGGCCGCGGTTGATCAGCCAGCGAGGGCTTTCGGACAGGAAGAAGCGCAAGGGAACGACAAGCGCCACCGGCACCATGCCGACGATGAACATCGACTGCCAGCCGAGCTTGGGGACCATGAGGTAACCAATCGCGCCCGCAGCAGTCAGGCCGACAAGGAAAAGCAGTTCATAAAGGAGGAAGAAGCGGCCCCGCTTCCTGGCACCGGACAGTTCGTTCACATAGGCGCTGGCAACGGGCACCTCGCCGCCAGTCCCGATCCCTTGCAGGAAGCGAAAGGCGATGAGCGATGCGGGCCCCCAGGCGAAGATGCACGCGGCGCTCATCGCGGCAAAGATACCGATCGCGATGGCGAGCACAGGCAATCGCCCGATCCGCTCTGCCAGCCAGCCGAAGAAGATCGCGCCGACCAGCTGCCCGAGATACCCTGAGGAGATGACCGCGGCGGTCGCCGACGGCGCCAAACTCCATTCCTTGGCAAGGATCGGCATCGCATAGGCGAGCGCAATGGTCGTATAACCATCGAAAAAAGTAGCCATGCCGACGCAGCCACGAGCCCAGAGAACGGGCCGGGTCACGGGCAGGCGTTCAAGCCGCGCGATCAGCGCCGCGCCGCTATCGTTGGGGGACGCCGCAGCGGGTGCCCGCTCGGCCGTCATGTGAGACGCAAGTGAAGCATTCATTCTAGCCTCTCCCATCTGCGCGCCTTTAGGACAATCGATAAGTCCGGCGCGTCTGTTTTGGGTTGATGGTGTTTCCCCTCATCCAAGACGGATGATCAGGGGCAGTGGCTAATGGGTCGAACCGATACCTTCCGAAAATCGGCCCGACCCATCGTCCGGAAGCGGGATCAGATGATCCCTGCTTCCTTCAGCGCAGCCTCGATCTCCTGCTCGGCTTGCACCGACAGATCGATGAGGGGCGAGCGCACGGTGGCGTTCTTCAGTACGCCGCGAGCGCGCAACGCAATCTTCAGAGCCACGGTGCCCTCCATGTGCGACCCGCGGTGATAGACATTCTTGGTAACCGGCAGCAGTTGATCATGGATCGCGCGGGCCTTGGCATAATCCTTGGCCTTGCCCGCCTGGATGAGCTGAAACAGCAGTTCCGGTGCGATATTGCCATAACCAACAAGTGCACCGTCCACGTCGAACATGGTGTGGAGCAGATATTCGTCGTGACAGGTGAGGATCTGCAGCTCCGGAAATTCCTTGCGCAGGACGGGGATCTCGGTGTCCCAGCGCTTCATGTTGCGCACGCCATTCTTGGTGGCGACCACGCCCGGCTGGGCAGCGAGTTCCAGCTGCGTTTTTAGATTGTAGGTCGCCTTGGTGACGTCCGGATATTGGAACAGGATGCACTGCAATCCGGATTCCTCGTAGATCGCCTTGTAGCGGTCCTGCGGCGCACCGTCCTGATACCCAAAGCGCAGCCAGCCATGCGAAGGATAGACCAGCGCGCCGATCGCGCCAGCATCCGCTGCGCGCTTCGCTTCCTTGGCGGCGACTTCAGTGCCTTCGCCGGTGATACCGGCAATGACGGGAATCTGGTCGCCAACGGCGTCCACATAGACCCGGATGAGTTCGACCTGCTCTTCCTGCGTCAGGAAGGTGCCTTCACCGGCGTGACCGAGGATGACAAGGCTCTTCACGCCTTCTTTGCCCGCAAGCCATTTTGCGAGCGCGACATTCGCATCCCAATCGACCCTGCCTTCGGTGTCGAAGACGGTGACGGGCGCCGGGTTAAGGCCGCGAAGGTCCATCACCTTTGCGGGCGCAGGACGCTTGTTCGGGGCGGGATCATAGAGGCTCATGACATCTTCTCTCCTAGCAACTGACAACGTTTGTGGGAACGTTCCCGTTATCGTTGCATTCATTTGCTGGTGTCAAGGAGGATTTTGGTGCATGCTAACGAGGGACCTATCTGTAGGGACGGGTCGTTGGATGAGCGGGTTAAGATGACGCGGAAAGATATGGGCCAAGAAGCACGATCAGGCCGTGTGACCCTTCACAGCGTGGCAGCGGCGGCTGGAGTCTCGAAATCGACTGTCTCGCGCATCTTGGACGAGCGCCTGCCGCAGTCGGACAATGACACCGCCCGGCGGGTGCGCGAAGTCGCTGCGGAGTTGGGCTATGTCCGCGATATATCCGCGTCCAGCCTGCGCCGCGGCAAGACCATGGCGATTGGTGTCATCGTCCCTCGCCTAACCGACACGGTTATGGCGATGCTGTATGAGGCCATCGCCAAGGCGTGCGCAAGGACCGGCCGGATCGCGCTCGTGGCCACCACCGACGATAATATCGATGCCGAAGAGCGCGCCGCCGAATCTCTCTTGCAGCGCGGGGTGGATGGCTTGATCCTCGCCACCGCACGCACGGGCGATGATCTGCCCCAAAAGCTGGCGGCGCGCGGAGTTCCACATGTTCTGGCTCTCCGTACGGACGGAACGAGCCTTTCCTCGATCGGAGACGATCGACTTGGCGGTTATCTGGCTACCCGACATCTGATCGATCTTGGTCATCGCCGGATAGGGATCATCGCCGGCCCTGCATATGCCTCAAGTGCTCGATTCCGCACTGAAGGATATCGCAACGCGCTGGCGGAGGCTGGCATCACAGTCGACCCGGACCTCGTCATCGAGTCCAGTTTCAGCATCGAAGCCGGGACCGTCGCGGCTGAGAAGTTGATGAACCTGTCGCCTCGCCCGACCGCCATTTTCGCGGTCAACGACAACACCGCTATCGGCGCATTGTCGGCTCTCACCAATCGTGGCGTTTTAGTGCCCGGGGACGTTTCTCTCGTTGGCTACAATGACATTCCGATCGTCAGTCATTTGCCCACGCCCCTCACCACCTTGCGCGTGCCTTTCGACCAGATCGCGGCGGCCGCACTCGACCTTCTCGAACGAAATCCCACAGAGGCCGCACCGACAATCAACCTAGTCGCACCCACGCTGATCCCTCGAAAATCAACGGCGGCTCCGCCCGACCCCAGACCGCCAAATTTAAATGCTGCCCACGGCCCAAAAGCTTAGCCAGGGGCACCAACAGCGCTTGCAAGAGGGCGTCTTTCTGCGCATGAGCTTCTTTCACAGGTTTTACCAGGATCGCCTGAAAGTATAGCGAGGGTGCTTTCACGGTCTGGATTTGGCGCTTGCCGTCACCACAATTCTGTTACTATAGGCTCTACGAACGTCGGCTTACCTCGAGTCCTGATCGTGAACCCGACTGTCGCGAATGTCCCAAGCCCGGTCTTTCCTCCCGGTCGATCACGGCCTTCACCGCGTGTCCGGTGAAGGCGCGGCGTCCAAGCAGGTAAGCGGCAGAGAAGGCGCGAGGTGATGCGTGGCGGAATTCCAGCTTGGGAATGGTAGGCTTCAGCGCAACGCGACGTTCAGGGGTTCATCCGGGAATGATTCCCCTCTCAGCCATGTTTTGTCGCGGTGGTAGGTAGGGCAACTTTTAGCAGGAAGTAGCCTCACTTCCGCCTGAAGTTTGCCTTCAGGATCGTCCCTC
>Ga0105148_100124_pt1 | contig 11843 bp, 12 predicted proteins | sample RS_199metaG_FD_91502 | JGI IMG/M metagenome (GOLD analysis project Ga0105148, IMG submission 91502) | Switchgrass associated microbial communities from Austin, Texas, USA, to study host-microbe interactions - RS_199 metaG | ecosystem: Host-associated > Plants > Roots > Rhizosphere | place: USA... | reverse complement strand
TGCAAGGAGAGGTGCCGCTGGAAAACGGTGGCGGAGGGATATGGCTGAAGCGCGCGAACAGCCCTTCCTTCCGTCATGCCAGCGAAAGCTGGCATCTTCCCCACACGCGAATTGTCCCAAAGTTCTCAGTTTCCGCTGGGATGGTAGGAAGGGGTGGTTAGCGGAATGGCTGCTTTTCGACAAACGCGTGTGGGAAGCGGACAGCGATTAGTCGCAGTAAGGGTTGCTGCCCATTTTTGCCAGCCAAGCATTGTGTTCTGCAACGTCCTTAGGCGCAGCAATCCATCCGAAAATGAGAGTTCCGAACCCTTGCCCGATGATATGGGCGCCCATAGGAGGCCAAAAAAAGGTCCAGATGGTGACAGGCAAAATTTGCGGCAAAAAGAATAGACATATCGAGCCGCTTCCAATCATAGCACCGGCGACCAAGGCGGTTAAGCGGCGTTCCCTCGGTAGTGTTTTTGCGTCGGGCCGAGAAATAACCGCCACAAATGTCGGCTTAGGATCAGGCCATTTTCGCCCCATCCAATAGCTCAAGTAAGTCATCGATAGGCCAATCCCGAATGCTGCAAGGGTAGGCGGCTGAGCCACTGCACAGACCAAGAGGCTTACGAGCACTAATATCCGACTGAGTCTGTTCATAGCGGAAAGCTACGGCGCGTGAGGTTGCTGGACCGTAAAGACCGGTCGACAATTGGCCAGTATCGGCTGTGCGAAATACCACAACTTACGACAGAAATTGGTCGCTAGCCGACAACTCTTCTGTCAGTCGAGATCAAGTCTTGAGTGCCGAGAACCGGCGAACGACTTCGGCGAAGGCGGAAACTGATCACCCATATGGGAACAATCCGCCTCCTCCGCCGACCCATCACATCAGCCCCGCCGGCCCAAGTCACTCATCCCCGTCATTCTGCCTTCGCACCGGTGGATGAAGCCGCAGCCGCGTCACCCTGCGCCCGTCGCTGCTCACCACTTCTAGTTTCCAGCCGCTCTGTTCGTGATCGAGGATCTCGCCCGCTTCGGGCACGCGTCCCGCGATGACGAAGGCCAGTCCGCCCAGCGTATCGACATCTTCCTCGACATCGGCCAGCCGCTCGTCGATCTCCTTAGCGACGTCTTCCAGTTCGGCTCGTGCGTCGGCTTCCCACATCCCGCCTTCCAGCGGCACGAGCAGCGCTTCGGGAGCATCGTCATGCTCATCCTCGACATCGCCGACAATTTCCTCGACCAGGTCCTCGAAGGTCAGCAGCCCTTCGGTCCCGGAATATTCATCCAGCACGATGGCAAGGTGTGTGCGCTTGGCCCGCATTTCGGCGAGCAGGTCCAGCGCGCCCATGCTTTCGGGCACATAGAGCGGCTGCCGGATCAGCGGCCCCAGCGTCTCCGGCACCGGAGCCTTGCCCGCCAGGATGGCGAAAGCGTCGCGAATGTGGACCATGCCGACAATGGTATCCAGCGTTTCGCGATAGACCGGAATGCGGCTGTGCCCGGCTTCCGCGAACAATGCCGCCAGTTCAGCGAAGCTCGCCTTTTCCTCGATCGCGACGATATCTGCGCGCGGTACCGCGACGTCATCGACGGTATGCTCGGAAAAATGCAACAGGTTGCGGACCATCTGGCGTTCGATCGCCGACAGGTCGCCATTGGCAGGGGAGGACGCGCCTTCGTCCTTCTCTTCCTCGTCATATTCGTCCAGCGCCTCTTCCAGCTCACGCCGGAGGCTGGGGCTTTCTTCCTCACCGAAGAGCAGCGACTTCAGGCCGCTCCATAAACCGCCCTCGTGACTACTACTGTCCGATTCCTTTGAACCGTTGCCGTCCTTCGGACTGCCCTCAGCCATTTCTCTTCCTATAATCCTGTCTGGCGATCCCCATAGGGATCGGAAATGCCAAGGCTCTGCAGCGACTGGGTCTCCAGCGCTTCCATCGCCTCCGCCTCGGCGTCTTCCATATGATCATATCCCAGCAAATGAAAAGTCCCATGGACGATCAGATGCGTGGCATGGTCCACGATGGAGATGCCCTTTTCCGCCGCTTCGGTCGCGCAAACCCCCTCCGCCAGCACGATATCGCCCAGCAGAACCTCACCATCATCGGTGTTGCCGGTTGCCTCCAGCAAGTCATGCTGGACCATTGGGAAGGACAGCACATTGGTGGGCTTGTCCTTGTTCCGGTAGGCGCGGTTGAGGCCGTGCACCTCCTCGTCATTGGTCAGCTTGACCGCGACTTCGTAGAGCGCCTCGTCCGTGGCGAAGGCTGCATAGGGGCTGTGGACGATAGCGGCGGCAACCGCCCGCTGGGCCAGCAACTCCCAATCCTCGCCCGGCCAGCCGGCCTCGTGAAGAACCGCAACTTCAATCATTCTCTACGTCCCGTTCGTTTCGAGCGAAGTCGAAAAACGCTTACGCATCCGGCCCCTCATAAGCCTGAACGATCCGCCCGACGACCGGATGCCGCACCACGTCCGCGATGTTGAACGGCACGACCGAGATGCCATCCACCCCTTCCAGCCGCGCCACCGCGTCCGCAAGCCCCGATACGCCCGGTTGCGGCAAATCCACCTGACGCGGGTCGCCACAGATGACCATCCGGCTCCCTTCGCCAAAGCGGGTGAGGAACATTTTCATCTGCGCCACAGTCGTATTCTGCGCCTCGTCCAGCACGATGAACGCGTTTGCCAGCGTCCGCCCCCGCATGAAGGCCAGCGGCGCGATCTCTATCTCTCCGCTCGCGATCCGCCGCTCCACCTGTTCGGCGGGCAGCGTATCGTAGAGCGCGTCATAGATCGGCCGCAGATAGGGATCGACCTTCTCCTTCATGTCGCCGGGCAGAAAGCCCAGGCGCTCACCCGCTTCGACCGCAGGGCGCGACAGGATCAGCCGATCCACGCTGCCGGTGATCAACTGGCTCACCGCCTGAGCGACCGCAAGGTAAGTCTTGCCCGTGCCTGCCGGACCCAGCGCGAAGATGATGTCGTTCCGTGTCAGCGCCTCCATATAGGTGACCTGCGTGGCGGAACGCGGCACGATCGTCTTCTTGCGCGTGCGGATCATCACCTTGGGCGGCTCTGCGACGTCATGGCGGATGATGCCGTCCAGCGTCGGTTCGGCCGACATCGCGATCACAGCTTCCACCGCGCCGCTGTCGATTTCCTGCCCTGCCGCGATCCGGTTGTAGAGTCCGGTCATAACATCGCGCGCCCGCGCCGCTGCTTCCGCCTCACCCTCGATCTGCAGCTTGTTGCCGCGGGCAGCGATATAGACGCCCAGCCGGTTTTCGATCGCCACCAGATTCTGGTCATATTGTCCGAACAGCGCACCCAACAGGTGGGGGCGGTCAAAGGTCACTTCCAGCCGCGCGCGTTCGGCGGTGTCGCTGCGCTGGCTCTGGTTGGGTTTCTTGGACATTCAGCAGCCTCCCTTTCCATCAGTCATATCCGCAAGGGCGGATATCCATCTCCTGTCGGTCGATCCTGGCGGACAGGTTCGGAGATGGGCTCCCGTAGCGACGGGAACGACTTGGAATGGGTTCAAGCGGCTTTCCTCCTGCTAGGTTCGCCGGCCAGGCTATTCGGGCCAGCGCTGATAATATCGACTTCGACCATGTCACCGATGAAAAGTTCCGGGACGGTGACATGGACGGACTGAAGCCAGGGCGTCTTTCCGATCAACTGCCCCGGATGGCGGCCCTTGCGCTCCAGCAGAATGTCGGTGCGACGGCCGACCGTCGCGGCGTTGAACTCCACCTGATGTCGGTTGATCAGAGCCTGCAGCCGCGCGAGCCGCTCGTCCATGACCTCAGGCCGCACCTGACCGTCCATGTCGGCCGCGGGCGTGCCGGGGCGCGGGCTATATTTGAAGGAATAGCATTGCGCGTAACGCACCTGCTCGACGATCTTCAGAGTGTCTTCGAACTCCGCATCCGTCTCGCCAGGGAAGCCCACGATGAAGTCGCCCGACAGCGCAATATCGGGCCGCGCCTCCCGCACGCGTTCGATTACGCGCAGATAGCTGTCCACGCTATGGCTGCGGTTCATCGCCTTGAGGATGCGGTCATTGCCCGACTGCACCGGCAAATGCAGGAAGGGCATCAGCTTGGGCTCGTCGCCATGTGCCGCGATCAGGCCATCGCTCATGTCATTGGGATGGCTGGTGGTGTAGCGAATGCGCTCCAGTCCGCCGAGTTTCGCCAGCTCACGCACCAGGCCGTCCATCCCCTGCACGCGGCCCTTGTCGTCCTCGCCCGTCCAGGCATTTACATTCTGCCCCAGCAGCGTGATTTCCCGCACCCCGCCATCAACTAGCGCCTTGGCCTCATCGATGATCGCGCCCCAGCTGCGACTGATCTCGGCCCCGCGCGTATAAGGCACCACGCAATAGGTGCAGAATTTGTCGCACCCTTCCATGATGGTGAGGAAAGCGGTCGGCCGCGCCTGCTTGGTCCGCGCGGGCAAGGCGCCGAACTTCGACGCCAGCGGCATGTCGGTATCGACAGCTTCCTCGCCGCGACCGGCCTTTTCGATCAGGTCGGGCAAACGGTGATAGGCTTGCGGCCCCACCACGATATCGACATTGCGCGCTCGGCGGCTGATCTCGCTACCCTCTGCCTGCGCGACGCATCCCGCGACCGCGATCATCGGCCGGGTGCCGTCGTCCCGGTTGAGGCGGCCGATGTCCGAATAGACCTTGTCCACCGCCTTTTCGCGGATGTGGCAGGTGTTCAGGATGACCAGATCCGCTTCCGAACCATCGGCGGCGGCGGTCATGCCCCGTTCGCCCAGCATCTCGGCCATGCGCTCGCCATCATAGACGTTCATCTGGCAGCCGAAGGATTTGACGTGGAATGTCGCTGGAGTCTTTTGGGCGTCGTTACGATTCATGCCGTCCAGCTATACAGGCGCAGTGGCCGGAGCGAAAGGCGGCAGGTGCATGGCGATGCTCGCGGCAATCTTGTCTCGCGTGACCGCCGCCAACTGCTTGCGATCGGGATGGAACGCCGGATCGAAAGGCTCCAGAAAGCGCAATGTCAGGTCCAGCCTGCCGCGCCGTTCCAGCAGCCGCTTCACATTCGCGCCCGCCGGTTCATTGCTGTGCCAGGCGATCTCCGCCGTCGCCGGGCCGTAGTCGATATGCACCGGCTGGATCATCACCGCGCGGGGCGGGGGCAACAGCACCGCCAGTAGTGACGGCTTGAAAGGCAGCAGCTCGCCATCGCTGGTCGTTCCTTCGGGGAACAGCGCGACCGGTTGATGCCCTGCCAGCGCCGAGCGCAGCGCCTCGATCTGCCGCGACAACGCCCCGCGCCGGTTCCGCGCCACGAACAGCGTATTATTCTGCGCGGCCAGCCAGCCGATCAGCGGCCAGCCCGCAATCCCATCATGCGCCACGAATGCGGCTCCGGTCGCACCGCCCAGCGCCAAGATGTCGATCCAACTCACATGATTGGCGATGATGAAGCTGTCGCCGTGGAAGGGGTGCCCTTCTATCCGCACCCGTGCGCCCACGGCGCGCGCCGCGAGTCCCAGGAAGCGGCGCGGCCAGGGCGATCGCACGCCAGTCGCACGCCAGAGCAAATGGGGAATAAGGCAAAGGATCAGGCTGCCCATCAAGGCGCCCAAACGGCAGAAAAAACGCAGCCTCGCCAAGCGTTCAGTTCTTGCGGTCGAGCGACACGCCGTACAATTCCATGCGGTGATCGACCAGGCGGAAACCCAGCTTCTCAGCGATCTGCTTCTGCAACTGCTCCAGCTCCGGATCGACAAATTCGATCACATTGCCGGTCTCCACATCGATCAGATGGTCATGATGCGCTTCGGGGGCCGCTTCATAGCGTGCGCGTCCGTCGCCGAAATCATGCCGTTCCAAGATGCCTGCCTCTTCGAACAGGCGCACCGTGCGATAGACGGTGGCGATCGAAATGCCCGGATCGATCGCGGAAGAGCGCTTGTGCAATTCCTCGACGTCGGGATGGTCCGATGCGTCACTCAGTACTTGAGCGATCACGCGGCGCTGTTCGGTGATGCGCAGACCCTTTTCATGGCAAAGGGCTTCTACGTCGATCTTGCGGTTCATGCGGGCTCGCTCATTTCCAATTTGTCAGATATTTGGCCGAAATTTAGCGGCATTTCCCCCATTATAAAAGGGGCGCACCGCAAATGCGCCCCCTTCCCATGACGGATTGCCCGCAGGCCGTGCTTATTTCGCGCGGGTACGGCGGCGCTTTGTGCCGAGACCGATCTTCTTGGCCAGCGAACGGCGCTGTTCCGCATAGTTGGGCGCGACCATCGGATAGTCGGCGGGCAGGCCCCACTTTGCGCGATAATCTTCCGGCGTCATCTGATAATGGGTCATCAGGTGCCGCTTCAGCATTTTCAGCTTCTTGCCGTCTTCCAGGCAGATAATATAGTCGGGCTTGATCGAAGAACGCACCGACACCGCGGGTTCCGGTTTTACTTCCGGAGCAGCGGCAGGAGTCGCCAGACCCGAAAGAGCAGCGTGCACATTCTGGATAAGCGTCGCCACGTCGGACACGGCTACGCTGTTATTCGATACATGCGCGGCAACAATGTCCGAAGTTAAAGTAATGAGCAGCTCGCTCTGCGCCGATTCGATTTCCATTTCTTTTATCCTGCGAAGGCTGATTTGAAGTGCGACCCGCCCAAGCAATGTCGTTTCACGAGCGGTACATCAGCGTTATACGCTCATTTGGCGATTAGCAAGGGCGTTCCAGACTATCCGGGCATTTCTATACGAAAGCTGAGCGCATCGTGAAGTTGTCCATCGCTTCCTCGGTAGTAACCGGGACGGCGATGTACAAATTCAAACCCAATTTTCTCATATAGTTTAATTGCTGTATTTGACGAACGCACTTCGAGATTCATCGACCGGATGCCGCGCCGGCGCGCCGTCTTGAGACTATCGATCAACAATTCCTTGCCGATGCCGCGTCCCCGCCAGGACGGATGAACGGCCAACAGCAATAATTCGCATTCGTCGAGGACGGATCGCACCAGCGCGAAGCCGAGCGCGGCCGCATCCACGCGCGCGATCGTCAGCCAGGTGCCCGGCATCATCATGACGCCCGCCAACTGCGGCAATGTCCACGCCTCGCCATAAACCGGGTCGAACGCCTCGGTCATGACGTCCATGGCGTCGGCCAGCGCGTTGCGCTCGCCATCCTCATAGCTGTCCAGGATCAGCCCTGGGATCATGAACGGCTCGCGGGGGACATCGGCTGCGCGTCCGCATCCCGGCAGTAGATAGGAGAGGGTGGGAGCGGCGGCATGCCCGCAATCAGCGGATAGTCCGCCGAATTGGGGTAGAGGTTGACGGCGGTGCCATGCCCCCGCGCAGTCACCAGAGCTTCAGCGCCGGTGCCGTACAGGAACGGCTGATCCAGCATCGTGGCCAATGCGGCGATCGGCGTGGATGCGGGCTGGGTGATAGGAGTAAGGCCGTCGGGCTCGAAACTTTGCCAGAACAGTTCGCCATGTCCTCCGGTGATGGTGACCGCGATCGGGCCGCCGCCATGTTCCTGCGCCGCCTTCGCCGCGATCAGCGAAAGCGCGCCATAGCCTTTTAGGGGTATCGACCAGGCGAGGGCAAGCGCCCGTGCGGCCGCGATGCCAATACGAACGCCGGTGAAGCTGCCCGGCCCCAGATCGACTGCGATCGCGTCTGCGCGCCCGCCGTCAGGCAACGCGGCGATGGCGGGCATCAGGGCTTCGGCATGTCCGCGCCCGACGATCTCGTGGAAATGTCCTGCGGGAACGCCATCATCGAGCAGCGCCACGGACAGCGCTTGCGTCGCGGTGTCGATGACGAGAATGCGCAAGAAAATCCCCTGTAAAACCGGCTCGGGTGAATGACCTTTCGATGCGGTTAGTCGATCCGGCCGTATTTGCCAAATGCCGCCGCCTTCTTTCTCAGACGGCGCGGACTTCCGTCACTTCGGGGACATAATGTTTCAGCAGCTGCTCGATGCCGTTCTTCAACGTCGCGGTGGAGGAGGGGCATCCCGAGCAGGCGCCCTGCATGCGCAGATAGACCGTGCCCTTGTCGAATCCGCGATAGACGATGTCGCCGCCATCATTGGCGACGGCGGGCCGCACCCGCGTGTCGATCAGTTCACGGATTTGCGCGACGATCTCCGCGTCTTCCGGATCATCGGCAAATTCTTCCTCCTCGGGAACGAAGATTTCAGACGCTGATCCCGGGGTGAAGAGCGGCATATTGGCCGAGAAGTGATCCAGCAGGACCGACAATATCTCCGGCTTCACGTCGCTCCACGGCGCGCCAGGCGCGATGGTGACGGAAATGAAGTCGCCGCCGAAGAACACGCCCGTGACATCTCCGAGCCCGAACAGCGCGGCGGCCAGCGGGGACGCTTCGGCTTCTTCGGGCGTCGCGAAGTCGCGCGTGCCCATGCCCATCACCACGCGTCCGGGGATGAACTTGACGGTTGCCGGGTTGGGCGTGGGTTCGGTCTCGATCAGCATGGCTGCTATGTGGAGAGAAGCCTGCTTAAGATCAAGCTTTCGTGATAGGATGATCGGAACTTCACCTGTTGCCGTCAATTGAGTCCATGTTTGCACGAGCAGGAGAATGAGGATGAGCAACGAGGCCGATATTCGCCACCGTTTCTGGACCGAATTGTCGCAGAGCCCCTTCCTGATGATCGGATTGCAGGGTTCCCATGAACATAGCCTGCCCATGACGGCTCAGCTGGACCCGGGCGCAAATCACTGTTTCTGGTTCTATACGACAAAGGAAAACCGGCTTGCGGCGGGCGGCCCCGCCATGGCCCAGTTTGCGGGCAAGGGCCATTATCTCTTCGCCTGCATCGATGGGACGCTGGTTCCGGAAACCGATCCCGCCGTGATCGACCGCTACTGGACCCATGAAGTCGCCGCCTGGTACCCCGGCGGGCGGCAGGACCCCAATCTCCTGATGCTGCGCTTTGACCTCGGCCATGCCGAAATCTGGCGTGCGGACATGTCGCTGGGCGGGGTGTTCAAGCAGATGTTCGGCGGTGATGTGCGCGATGAAATGCGCGGAAAGCATGTGGAAGTGTCGCTCTGATTTGGCTCGGGGCCCCCAGCAAGGCGGAGCCCCTTGCTTTTTTGCATGAATGAAAGCATATGACCCGCAACGCAGCGGGCGGCCTTCATGGCCCATCAGCGATTGGCAGCGTGATCGTTCCGGCCTTTTTACAGGGTAACGGGGCCGGCCAATGAAAGTCTGCGCCAAGCTTTGAGGCTTCCCTTTTCACGCGGGTCGTTTCGTAACCCGCCTTGCGTCTGGTTGCGGAATGCAACTCGTTGGCGCCTGAGCCTTTTTATTTCGAGAGTTCATTCATGCATTTTACCGACCTTGGTCTCGCCGAGCCCATTTTGAAGGCGCTCGCCGCCAAGAAATACGCCACCCCGACACCCATCCAGACGCAGGCGATTCCCGTCCTGCTCCAGGGCAAGGACCTGTGCGGCATCGCCCAGACCGGCACTGGCAAGACGGCCGCCTTCGCGCTGCCCAGCCTTGATCATTTCGCCCGCAATCCCAAGCCGACTCCGCTTCAGGGCTGCCGGATGCTCGTCCTGTCGCCCACCCGCGAACTTGCCGCACAGATCGCGCAGAGCTTCCGGGACTATGGCCGCTTCATGAAATTGTCGGTCGAAGTAGTTTTCGGCGGCGTGCCCATCAACCGCCAGATCCGGGCGCTGGGCCGCGGTGTCGATATCGTCGTTGCTACTCCCGGCCGTCTGCTCGATCTCATCGATCAGCGCGCCTTCACCATCAAGGACACGGAAATCTTCGTCCTCGACGAAGCCGACCAGATGATGGACATGGGCTTCATCCACCCCCTGAAGCGTATCGCCAAGCTGCTCCCCAAGGAACGGCAGAACCTCTTCTTCTCCGCGACCATGCCCAAGGAGATTGAGGCGCTGGCCTCGCAGTTCCTCCACAATCCGGTGAAGGTCAGCGTTGCGCCCCAATCGACCACCGCCGAGCGCATCCGCCAACAGGCGACCTTCGTCAACCAGGCCGAAAAGCAGGCTTTGCTGACGCTGACCGTCAAGGACGAAACAATCAACCGCGCGTTGATCTTTACCCGCACCAAGCATGGCGCTGACCGGGTCGTGCGCTTCCTCGAAGGTGCGGGGATTCAAGCATTCGCTATTCACGGCAACAAAAGCCAGGGCCAGCGTACCACCGCGCTTCAAGCATTCCGCGATGGTCGCGTGAAATTGCTGGTGGCGACCGACATCGCCGCTCGCGGCATCGACGTATCGGGCGTCAGCCATGTCATCAACTTTGAGTTGCCTAACGTCCCCGAACAATATGTTCACCGCATCGGCCGCACCGCCCGCGCCGGGGCGGAAGGCATCGCGATCAGCTTCGTGGCAGACGATGAAAAGCCCTATCTGAAGGCGATCGAGCGGACCACGCGGGTCAAGCTCGACATTGTGCCGCTCCCTGAGAATTTCATTGAAGTCGTCCGCAATCTCCCCAAGGCAGCGCCGCAGCGCAAAGGCCGCGAGCAGACGCCGGAGCAGAAGGCGAGACGCGTCGATGGTCAACGCCGCTACCAGGACGAACAGAGGCAGCAGCGCGGCACTGCTGAACGTGCTCACCGGCCCGACGGCGAGGCCAAGCCCGCGAAGAAGAACTTCCGCCGCCGCCGTGGAGGGGTAGGGGCTCACAAGGGCGCTGTGCAGAAGACCGGCGCGCGGTAACAAGCGCCCGTCTGCCATATTCCCGTTAGCTTCAAGCGCAGTCGAAAAGCGGTGGAAATCGTGCCTCGGCTGCGTTCGACACGAGCGATCGCAGCGGGGGCGGATTGTGCCCCCGCTCTTTGTCAGTAGCCATTCAGAATTTTGGCTCTAGGCTATCGCGCCATGAGCTTTTTTCCCCGGCGCTCTGCCGCTTCGCTGTCCGTTCTCGCTCTGCTGCTTTCGGGATCGCCCGTTCCGCTATCTGCGCGGACGGAACCCGTCACCGCCAAGTCTTCCGTCGCCACCAGCGACACAAAGGCGCAGGTCCGCCCCTGGCTTTATGAAAATAGCGATGTGCCGATCGACCCGGCATGGCGCTTCGGCACTCTGCCCAACGGCCTGCGCTATGCGGTCCGTCGCAATGGCGTGCCGCCGGGGCAGGTTTCCATCCGGCTGCGCATGGATGTCGGCTCCCTGATGGAGCAGCCCGATGAGTTGGGCTATGCGCACTTCATGGAGCATCTGACCTTTCGCGGGTCGCGCCATGTGCCCGACGGCGAATCGAAGCGCATCTGGCAGCGGCTGGGTGTGACCTTCGGCAGCGACTCCAATGCCCAGACTACGCCCACCGGCACGACTTATGCCCTCGACCTGCCGCAGGCGACGCAGGCCAGTTTGGGTGAAAGCCTCAAGATCCTGGCTGGCATGATGGCCGACCCCAATATCGTGGACAATGCCGTCGAGGCCGAGCGTGCAGTCGTGCTGGCGGAGCGGCGTGAAGGCGACGGCCCACAGATGCGCATTTCCGATGCCAGTCGTCGTCACTTTTTTGCGGGGCAACCGCTGGCAGATCGCAGCCCGATCGGCACGGTCGCCACCCTCAACGCCGCCACGGCCGCGAAGATCGAGGCTTTCCACCAGCGCTGGTATCGCCCGGAAAATGCGGTGATCTCGATCGCGGGCGACATCGACCCTGCCATGGCAGAGCAGGCGATCAAGGATAATTTCGCGACTTGGTCGGTGCCGGGGAAGGGGGCTCCGCTGCCGGACTTCGGCGAGCCTGATCCCAAAGCTTCCGCTACCAAGGTCACGGTTGAGCCAGGATCGCCGACCGGCCTTACCATGGCCTGGCT
>Ga0105148_100123_pt1 | contig 11843 bp, 10 predicted proteins | sample RS_199metaG_FD_91502 | JGI IMG/M metagenome (GOLD analysis project Ga0105148, IMG submission 91502) | Switchgrass associated microbial communities from Austin, Texas, USA, to study host-microbe interactions - RS_199 metaG | ecosystem: Host-associated > Plants > Roots > Rhizosphere | place: USA... | reverse complement strand
CGCAGCGTACCCTCCAACTGCCCCGCCCTGGAGGAAGAAGCCGCTGCTTCGCTCCTCGCCATGCCGGACTGACGGGCTGCCTCCGCCTGCGCCTGCTGCATTGCCTCAGTGACGACCCGCGCCTGCTCCCGCTGCATGTTGGCGCCCGTTTCCGCGATTTGCGCTTCCAGCCCGCGCATGCGCGGATGGTCGGGGCCAAGGACCTGAGACATATCGCTGCGCGTCCGCATTAGATCATCCAACTGCCGCTTCTGCTGGTCGAGCAGAGGCGATGTCGCACCGGCAGTGCTGATATTGTTGACGGCGCTGGTCACCACAGCGGCCCGCGAATTTTGGGCAGCGCGCATGGCAGCGGCAGAAGCCGCTTCCACGGCGATGCGGTTGATCTGCTGATAGTCCTCCGCCCCTCCAGCGCCCGTCAGCATCTGGTGCTGACGCCGAAAATTGGCGACTGCCTGTTCCGCCTTGTGGGCCTCGACCGCGAGCCGGTCCCGTTCGCCATCCAGTTGAGCGACGATCTTGCCCTGGCGATCGTCGCGCATTTCGGACCGATATGCGGCCAGGCTGACCGGATATTGGTTGGCGATTTCCGACGCGAGTTCGGGCGAACCAGACCGCACGGTTATATCGACGAAGTCCGAATCCCGCAGGTTGGATACCGATGTCATCGACATAAGCCGGCCCGCAAGGCGCGTAAGCCGTTGAGTATCGAGGAGAGCGTTGGCTGGCAGCGGCGTGGACGCAAAGCGCGGGTCCCGCGCCAGCTTCAGGTCCTGCACCACACGTTCGGCAAGGGAGCGCGACCGATAGATATTCGCTTCGTTCGAGACGCGCTGCTGGTTACGGGCGGCCATGTCGGGCGATCCGCTGTCATCATTCAGTTCGACCTGAACGGTAGCCGTCGCTTCATAGATGGGCGTGGCCGTCAACTGTACCGCCAGGACCACCGCCACAACGACGAAAACAATGAGGCCCAGAAGCAGTTCATGCCGCCTGATGATCTTGAAGATCTGGCGCGCGGAGAGACCCGAAGGCGCACCTCCCCCCTCTACAGGCTGATCGAGCCTCGCTTCGAGAAGTGGGGTGTTGATCGTTCCCGATTGCGTCAACATGAGCATGCTCTCCAGATGAGCTAGTGCAGCCAGAGCTTGCGACCCTCCCGCTTTTGGCTCCTCCGATCAAACAATCTTCGGGCGCGAATGGCAGGCATAGTGATTAACCCGTTTGAGTATGTGCAAAGTGCCCATCAGTGGACCCGAAGTCGCGCCTGGCCTTGGTTCAAGGGTAGGCGAAAGCGGAAGACTTTCGCCCCCGCTGCTTTTTCTATAAGCTGCTGCTTACGGTTATTTCCGAGGGCGACTCGAAAGAAGCCGGAATAGACGACAGCGAGGCGCCCATATTAAACGGGGAGAGGGCCTGTGCCGATTGCGGTCGCCATCGCCATGCTGGTGTTGGGTTCGGTCGCATTTCATCTGTTCAGCCCTTGGTGGCGGACGCCGCTCGCATCCAATTGGGGCTCCATCGACTCCGCGCTCGACGTGACGCTGTGGATCTGCGCGGCGGCTTTCATCCTGCTCAACCTGTTCATGGCATGGACGCTGGTGCGTTACCGGCACCGGGCGGGGCATCGCGCACATTATGAGCCGGAAAACAGCTCTCTGGAAATGCGGCTGACATTCTGGACCGCAATCGGCATCGCCGGGATGCTGGCGCCGGGGCTGGCCGCCTGGGGCCGCTATGTGTCCGTGCCGCAGGACGCCGCCATCGTCGAGGCGGTGGGCCAGCAGTGGCAATGGTCCTTCCGCTATCCGGGGCCTGATGGCGTACTGGGAGCAGCGGGGGTCAAATATATCACGCCGGACAACCCGCTGGGGCTCGACCCCCTCGATCCGTTCGGGCGTGATGATCTGCTCGTCGAGGCGGGCGACCTGCACCTGCCGGTGGGCAAGCCAGTGAAGGTCGTGCTGCGTTCCAAGGACGTGTTGCACGATTTTTATGTGCCCGAGTTCCGCGCGAAGATGGATCTGGTGCCGGGGATCGTCACCTATTTCTGGATGACGCCGACAAAGGCTGGGACCTTCGACATTCTCTGCGCCGAGCTTTGCGGCACCGGCCATCACGAAATGCGCGGCAAGGTGGTGGTGGAATCACCCAAAGCCTTCGCGGCGTGGCAAGCGCAACAATCCAGCTTTGGCCAGATACTGGCGGAAGCGCCTCCCGCCGCGCTGTCGATCCTGTTGATCAAGGCCAATGCCTGTATCGTTCCCGCCACCTGGAGCATCCGTTGATGGCTACTACCCTGGCTGACGACCTGCGACCGCTGCATCATCCGCACAGCTGGGTCACCAAATATGTCTGGAGCCAGGATCATAAGGTCATCGCGATCCAATATAGCGTGACCGCGATCGCGATTGGGCTGGTGGCGCTGGTGCTGTCGGCGCTGATGCGGCTGCAACTGGGCTTTCCAGGCGTTTTTCCGGCGATCCAGCCCGACAACTACCTGCAGTTCGTGTCGATGCACGGCATGATCATGGTGGTCTATCTGCTGACGGCCCTGCTGCTCGGGGGGTTCGGCAATTATCTGATCCCGCTGATGATCGGCGCGCGGGACATGGTGTTCCCCTTCGTCAACATGCTCAGCTATTGGCTCTATCTCCTGTCGGTGATCGTGCTGGTGGCGGGCTTCTTCGTGCCGGGAGGACCAACCGGCGCGGGGTGGACGCTCTATCCGCCCCAGGCCATCAGCGAAGGAACGCCCGGCCATCAATGGGGCATCGCCACCATGCTGGTCAGCCTCGCCATCTTCGTCGCGGCCTTCACCATGGGCGGCCTCAACTATGTGACGACGGTGCTGCAGGCCCGAACAAAGGGCATGACGCTGATGCGGATGCCGCTGTCGGTCTGGGGAATCTTCACCGCATCGGTCATGGGCCTGCTTGCCTTCCCGGCGCTGTTCGTGGCGGCGATCATGATGCTGTTCGATCATTTCGCGGGCACCAGCTTCTTCATGCCCACGATGCAGTCGATGGGCGCGGTTACAAGCACCGAAGGGGGCAGCCCGCTCCTCTTCCAGCATCTCTTCTGGTTCTTCGGCCATCCCGAAGTCTATATCGTCGCCCTGCCCGCCTTCGGCATCGTATCGGACCTCATCAGCGTCCATGCCCGGCGCAACATCTTCGGTTATCGGATGATGGTCTGGGCAATCGTCATCATCGGGGCGCTCAGCTTCATCGTCTGGGCGCATCATATGTATGTGAGCGGAATGAACCCCTATTTCGGGTTTTTCTTCGCGACCTCGACCCTGATCATCGCCATCCCGACCGCGATCAAGGTCTATAACTGGCTGCTGACCCTCTGGCGCGGCGATATCCATCTGCGCGTGCCCATGCTGTTCGCCATCGCGTTCATCTTCACCTTCATCCATGGCGGGCTGTCGGGGCTGTTCCTGGGCAATGTCAGCGTCGATGTACCGCTGTCCGACACCTTCTTCGTCGTCGCGCACTTCCACATGGTCATGGGCGTATCGCCCGTTCTGGTGATCTTCGGCGCCATCTATCACTGGTATCCCAAGATCACCGGGCGGATGTGGAACGAGACGCTGGGAAAGATCCACTTCTGGATCACATTCCTGGGGGTCTATGCGATTTTCCTGCCCATGCATTATCTCGGCATATTGGGCGTGCCACGCCGCTATTATGCGCTGGGGGAAACAGCCTTCATCCCTCAGTCGGTCCATATGGCCAATGAATGGATCAGCATCGCCGCACTCGTCGTCTTTGCGGCGCAGAGCCTGTTCTTCATCAACATGATCTGGAGCCTGTTCCGCGGCCCGAAAGCCGATCCCAACCCTTGGGGCGCGGCGAGCCTGGAATGGCAGACGCCGCAGACGCCGCCCGCCCATGGCAATTGGGGGCCCAAGCTGCCGGTCGTCTATCGCTGGGCCTATGACTATAGCGTACCCGGCGCGCCCCGTGATTTCATTCCTCAGACAGAGCCGCGCGCATGACCATCCTCGCGCGCCTTGCCGAAAAAAGCTGGGAACCGGCGAGCGACCGCGATCCGCATGAGCCCGGCGGCCGTCCTTCGGCAGGCAGCGTCGGCCTCACCGTCTATTTCGCAGTCGCGGGGGTCATGTTTTCGCTGCTGGGTGCGGCCTATTTCATGCGCATGGGCCTGCATGCCGCCATGGGCCATGCGGATGATTGGGTTTCCATGCCCGATCCCCCGCTGCTCTGGATCAACAGCGCGACCTTGATAGCGAGCAGCCTCGCCTGGGAGATCGGCCGGCGCGCAAGCGCGGAAGGCCGGGCGGCGCGTGCGTCACTGGCCGGGGCTGCGCTCGGCCTTTGTTTCCTTATCGGCCAATGGCTGCTGTGGCGCCATTATCAGGCGGCGGGCTTTTATCTCTCATCCAACCCCGCAAACGCCTTCTTCTATCTGTTGACCGCCCTGCATGGCGTCCACATTCTGGGCGGCCTGATCGCCGCCGCCTGGGTGCTGGCGGAGCGCAACCCCGCTCATCTGCGCCTTTGCGCCATCTACTGGCATTTCCTGCTGTTCATCTGGATTTTGATCGCCGCCCTGCTCCTATCGACATGAGGTCATATCGCCATGTCCAATGCCATGACGGACAGAAGAGACCGGGAGGTTCTGACCCCCTCTCTGCGCGAGATCGCCGCCGACTGGTCGGCCGATCAGGAAGTCTTCCGCCATACCCATTGGGGCAAGGCGATGATGTGGATCTTCCTGCTCAGCGACACCTTCATCTTTTCCTGTTTCCTCACCGGTTACATGACGATGCGGGCGTCGGCCGTCCTGCCTTGGCCAAATACGGCGGAAGTGTTCGCGCTCACCATCGGCGGGCAGGATATTCCCCTGGTCCTGATCGCGATCATGACCTTCGCCCTTATCAGTTCCAGCGGCACGATGGCGATGGCGGTCAATTTCGGCTATCGCCGCGACCGGCGAAAGACAGCTGCCCTGATGCTGCTGACCGCGCTGTTCGGCCTGACCTTCCTGTCCATGCAGGCTTTTGAATGGACCAAGCTGATCCACGAAGGCGTGCGTCCCTGGAGCAATCCCATGGGCGCGCCGCAATTCGGCGCTTCCTTCTTCATGATCACAGGCTTTCACGGGCTGCATGTGACTTGCGGCGTCATCCTGCTGCTGATCATCGCGTCCAAGGTCGCTCGCGGCCATTATGACCGGACGGGCGACTATAGCTCTGTCGAGATCGCCGGGCTCTACTGGCATTTCGTCGATCTCGTCTGGGTCTTCATCTTCGCCTTCTTTTACCTGTGGTGACCGCGATGCAGCATGAGATCCCCAGCACCGACACCTCTGTAGTCCATGAAGCGCAGCATCATCCGATCAGCCTGTACCTGAAAGTCTGGGGCTATCTGTTCCTGCTCAGCACCCTCTCCTATCTGGTCGATTACATGCATGTGCAGGGGATCGTCCGCTGGACGTTGATCATCCTGTTCATGTTGCTGAAGGCGGGGCTGATCCTTTCGATCTTCATGCATCTCGCCTGGGAAAGGCTGTCGCTAATCTACGCGATACTGGTGCCGCCGCTGGTGCTGCTGGTGCTGGTGCGGATCATGACGATCGAGGCGGACTATGCCTATTGGACGCGGGCGATCTTTATGGGCGGGGGAGGTTGAGCCATGAACCGGATGCGCTGGCTGGTGACAGGGCTGTGCGTGGCTGGCGCGGCGGGCGCGCTGTGGAGCTTCAACTGGTTCGCGAAACAGCTTTACCCGGACGCCAATGCGGGAGCGCTTGCCTACAAGCCCGCCGACGACATGCCGCCGCGTATCGACATGGCGTCGGTTCAGCGCGACTGGCCCGCCAGCCTGGGCGATCCGGGCGAAGGCAACCGGCTGATCGCCTATCATCGGGAGATGCGCGGGAAAGCGCCCATGCCTTCGGCATCCGCAGCGGTTGCTCCCGCAGCCGCGCCTGTCGCTCTCGGCACACTGCTCGCCAGTGCGGACGCCAATGCGGGCAAGGCGAAGATGCAGCTCTGCGTCAGTTGCCATGACTTCACCCAGGGAGGCCCGAACCGCATCGGCCCCAATCTGTGGGGCGTGGTCGGGCGACCGGTGGGGAGCCATGCGGGCTTTGCCTATTCGCCTGCGATGAAGGCGCATGGCGGCAGCTGGACCTATGACCAGCTGTTCGAATTTCTGGCGTCACCAGCGCGGGACCTGCCTGGGACCAAGATGAGCTTCGCCGGACTTCGGCGGCCGGAAGATCGCGCAGCGGTGATCAGATATCTCGCGACCTTGGGAAATGGCGCGCCGCCCTTGCCTGAATAAAATCCCTTCTTCCGTTCGTTTCGAGCTAGGTCGAGAGACGAATGCGTAACGCTCTTCCGCTTCTCGACTTCGCTCGACGCGAACGGGTCAATCCAAAGTCATCCTCTTACCACCGCGCGGGTGTAAAGATGCCAGGTGGCATAACCCAACAACGGCAACACCACGGCCAGCCCGACCAACCCCGGCAACGCGCCGAGGATCAGCAGGGTGACGACGATCAGCCCCCATACCGCCACTGTCACCGGATTTTTCCAGGCGAGCCGGACCGACGTGCGCAGTGCGACGCCCCAATTGACGTTCTTGTCGATGATCATCGGGAAGGACACGACACTGATCGCCAGCGCGACGATGGCGAAGCACAGGCCCACCAGATTGCCGATGATGATCATGCTCCAGCCTTCAGACGTGCCAAACACAGAGCTGAGGAAAGCGCCCACCGAAGACACCGCCTGAGGCCCTAGCGTGCCCACCGTCGAATTATAGATGAACCATGCCGCGGCAATCCATGCCAGGAACAGCATGGCCGTAACGCTGGTCAGGTCGAAGAGCGAGGGCGCTGACGGTCCGCGAACAACATCCAGAAAATGCCGCCAGCGAGAATCCAGCCCTTGTTCGCGGCGGCGAGCCAGTTCGTAGAAGCCGCTCGCCAGTGGCGGGCTGAAGAGGACCGAGCCTGCGAGGAGCGGGAAGAGCAGCGGCAGGATCGATACGCGGCTCGCGATCAATATGGCGAACAGCACGACCAGCGGATAGATGAAGCCGATGAAGACGAGGTCGCCGCGTTTCGCCTGAAAATCATCCCAGCCCTGCCGGAGCGCGATGCGCAGGTCTTCAAAGCCTATCTCGCGGACTTCATAATCATCCCGGCGGGGCGCCAGATCAGCTGGATGCGTAATTGCCATGGTCGCTCTCCCTTAGAAGCCGCCATGACGACGCTTGGGCTTCCTTAACCCCTCAGTCGGGACAGGTGCCGGGGGCGGCCTTTTGACCTGCTCAGCGCATCGTCTCGGCATGAGGGACGCCTCATGGCCAACGGATGCACGTTACACCAAAGGGTAACGGAGCGGAACCAAAAAGCCGCTGTGAACTTGTGCGCTGAACGCACGTGGGACTGCTATCTTCTGATCGCTTTTCTCGATCATGATTAGCAATGTTAATCGCTTTCCCGCATCGGCCGGCGAGCCTAGCTTACCCATCTGCAATCAAGAGGAGAGCCATATCATGGACGCAAAAACTGGTGGAAGCCCGCTGAGCTGCCCCGTCAAGGAGCCAGCGGCGCTCCGGTCGCTGCTCGGCCGCACCAACCGCGACTGGTGGCCGAACCAATTATCTCTGGAGATCCTTCATCAAAATGGCGCTCACGCCAATCCGATGGGCGAGTCCTTCGATTACGCGAAGGAATTTCAGTCGCTCGATCTGGAAGCGGTCAAGCAGGACCTGCGCGCGCTGATGACCGACAGCCAGCCCTGGTGGCCGGCCGACTATGGGCACTACGGCCCCTTTTTCATCCGAATGGCCTGGCACAGCGCGGGCACTTATCGCACCGGCGACGGGCGCGGCGGCGCATCGTCGGGCGGACAGCGTTTCGCGCCGCTCAACAGCTGGCCGGACAATGCCAATCTGGACAAGGCGCGCCGCCTGCTCTGGCCGATCAAACAGAAATATGGCCGCAAGCTGAGTTGGGCGGACCTGATGATCCTGACCGGCAATGTCGCAATCGAGTCCATGGGCGGACCCGTGTTCGGCTTCGGTGGTGGGCGGGAGGATGTGTGGGAGCCCGAAAAGGACATTTACTGGGGCACCGAGGAACAATGGGTCGGCAATCCCGACAACCAGACCCGCATCCAGCCGGACAAGGAAATGGCGCTGGAAGAGCCGCTCGCGGCCATTCAGATGGGCCTCATCTACGTCAATCCGGAAGGGCCGGGCGGCAACCCGGATCCGCTTCAGTCCGCGCGCGATATCCGGGAAACCTTCGCCCGCATGGGCATGAATGACGAAGAGACGCTGGCGCTGACCGCGGGCGGTCACACCTTCGGCAAGGCGCATGGCGCTGGCGACGCATCCAAGATCGGTGCTGAGCCCGAAGGCGCGGACATCGCACAGCAGGGCTTGGGCTGGCAGAGCGGGCATGAGAGCGGCATGGGCGATCACACCATCACCAGCGGCATCGAAGGCGCGTGGACGCCGACGCCGACCAAATGGGACATGAGCTTCTTCCACATGCTGCTCGACTATGATTATGAGCTGGTGAAGAGCCCGGCCGGCGCGCACCAATGGCAGCCTGTGAACCAGAAGCCGGAGGATATGGCTCCTGGTGCGCACAGCCCCGACAAGCGCCTGCCTACCATGATGACCACGGCGGACATGGCCTTCCGGGAAGATCCGGAATATCGCAAGATCGCCGAGCGCTTCCGAAATGACCCGGACGCCTTTGCCGACGCCTTTGCCCGCGCCTGGTTCAAGCTGACGCACCGCGACATGGGGCCCAAGAGCCGCTACCTGGGCTCGGACGTCCCTGCCGAAGACCTGATTTGGCAGGATCCGCTGCCAGCCGCGGACTATGCGCGGATTGATGAGGCTGACGTCGCCGCGCTGAAGCAGAAGATTGCGGCGTCGGAACTGACGGTGAGCGAGCTGGTGCAGACGGCCTGGGCGTCGGCCTCCACCTTCCGGGGATCGGACAAGCGGGGCGGCGCCAATGGCGCACGTATCCGCCTGGCTCCGCAGAAGGATTGGGAGGTCAACCAGCCCCGACAGCTCGCCCATGTGCTCGGCGTGCTGGAGCGGATCAAGGCAGAGTTCGACGGCAGCGCAACGGGTGGCAAGAAGGTCAGCATTGCCGACCTCATAGTGCTGGGCGGCTCGGTCGGGATCGAGAAGGCGGCGCAGGAGGCGGGCCATGATATTGTCGTGCCCTTCACGCCGGGCCGCACCGATGCCTCGCAGGAGCAAACAGATGTGGACGGCTTCGCCGTGCTGGAACCCAAGGTGGATGGTTTCCGCAACTATCTGCCGGTCAGCTATCGCGTGCCTGTCGAAGAACTGCTGATCGACCGCGCCAATCTGTTGCGCTTGAGCGCGCCGCAGATGACTGTGCTGGTCGGCGGTCTGCGCGTACTGGGCGCCAACCATGGCGGGTCGCGGCACGGCATGTTCACTGACCGGCCGGGGCAGCTGACCAACGACTTCTTCGTGAACCTGCTGGACATGGGCACGGCCTGGAAGGCGGAAAGCGACAAGGGCGATCTGTTCATCGGCACCTGCCGCAAGACGGATCAGCAGAAATGGACGGCGACGCGGGTCGATCTGGTCTTCGGGTCAAACTCGCAACTGCGCGCGCTGTCGGAAGTCTATGCCGCGGCTGATGCAGGCAGGAAGTTCGTGGATGATTTCGTCGCGGCCTGGGTCAAGGTGATGGATGCCGATCGCTTCGACCTCCGCCGCTCGGGTTTGACCGCCACGGCCTGAACATGACTGCCGCCGCGAAGGAAGTGCTTCGCGGCGGCGGTTTTGTTTAGCTCCTGCACAACGGTTCGGCTGAGCCTGTCGATGCCCTTCACGTTCATCAATGGGAAGTGAGCCCCTTCGACAAGCTCAGGGCGACCGAGCGTGGTGATAGCGGTTAGTGCAAGTCGCGCCTTCCATAATCCGTGTCCCCAAAGCGGCTGGGCCGGGGGATGTGGGAAGCGCCATTGGGCTCGCCGGGCTCATGGACCAATTCTTCAAACAGCGCACGATAATGGATCATCGCCTGGCGCAGATCCTCTGTATCGGCTTCGCCCCGGGCATGGCGGATCGCGATATCATGGGCCGATCGATAATTCTGGACAACTTCGGGATGATCGACCGACAGATCGGCCGAGCGGCGATCGAAATCGACGATCGGATAGCCGCGCGCCTCCATCACCTCGGTCAGCAGAACATCGGCCCGAGACACAGCGCCCTGCGGGTCATCGACGAACTGGTTCTGCACCTTCATCCAGCCGTCGGAGAACATGTCCACCTGCTGGGGCGAAAGGCGGCGGAGCTGGAAGCTCGCCACGCGCTTTTCCCTCTCCTGCAATTCGGCTTCCGCCTGGCGCGGACTGCCGACCTCTTCGACCGTGCGGCTATATTCCGGGCCGAACTTGGAACGTAGATTGGCGCGCTGCCGGCTGCGCATGATGAGAAAGGCGATCCCGGCCAGTAGGACAAGGACAACCAGTCCCAGGCCGATTTCCAGGGGAGTAAGCGTCACCATGACATCCTCCGTGGCCTGTAGAGGCCGATGATGGCGCCCACCGCTACAGCTGTTCAACCCCACTCGGCGTAGCTTGTTCCGCCGCGCGGAAGCCCGCGTGAGGTGCCCGATGGAACGATGCGCGCCTCCACCGGTTGCGGTCACTTCAAAGAAAAAGGAGTGGCTCGATGCATATCCAAACCCCTGAAGGTCATTCCATTCATGTGAAGGACATGGGATCTGGCCACCCCGTCATCCTTATCCATGGCTGGCCCCTGTCCGGCGACATGTGGGAATATCAGACCGTCGCGCTGCTGGAGGCGGGATATCGCGTCATCACCTATGACCGGCGCGGGTTCGGCCAATCGGGCCATCCGGCGGGTGGCTATAATTACGATGTCTTCGCGGACGACCTCGCTGCCGTGATCGATCAGGCGGGGGCGCCGAAGGTCTCTCTGATCGGCTTTTCCATGGGCGGGGGCGAGATCGCCCGGTATCTGTCGCGCCATGGATCGGCCAGGGTGGACCGGGCCGTTCTGATATCATCCATCGTGCCTTATATCCTGAAGGACGACAGCAATCCCGATGGCGTGGATGGGTCCGTGCTGGACCAGATGCAGGCGCAGGTACGGGAAGACCGCTTCGCCTTCCTCCAGACCTTCGCCAAGAGCTTCTACGGAGTCGGCCTCGTTTCCAGGCCGGTCAGCAGCGGCCTGCTGGACTGGACCTTCGCGTTGGCGATCATGGCCAGTCCCAAGGCCACGATCGACTGCATCAGCGCCTTTGGCCGCACAGATTTCCGTCTCGACCTCTCCGCCTTCAACGTGCCGACCCTGGTCATCCATGGAACGAGCGACAAGACCGTCCCGATCGATCCCACCGGCAGGGCCGCAGCGGCGGGCATAGCTGGCGCGCAGCTCATCGAATATGATGGCGAACCGCACGGCCTTTTCGCAACCGCGCCGGACCGGCTGAACGCCGATCTGCTAAGCTTCCTCAGGCAATAAAGGCACACCGCCCCTGCGCGGGAACCCGGACGGGGGGCGAGCCTTTCTATCGTCATGCAGAAGATCAATCCCTTCGCTCTCGCCTTTGAAAGCTGGCAACTGGGCGTGGAGGCCTGGACCGTAATAGGTCTCCGCATACCCAAGCTGCTCGCGGGCAATCCCGCAGCCGCGCTGGAAGCTCATCGAATGGTGGCCGAGAAGATCGAGGCCGTGGGCCTGCTTCAGTGGAAGGCGCTCACGGGAACTTTGGGCGCAACGCCGGACGCAGCGATGCGATCCTCCGTCGCTCATTAT
>Ga0105148_100122_pt1 | contig 11851 bp, 14 predicted proteins | sample RS_199metaG_FD_91502 | JGI IMG/M metagenome (GOLD analysis project Ga0105148, IMG submission 91502) | Switchgrass associated microbial communities from Austin, Texas, USA, to study host-microbe interactions - RS_199 metaG | ecosystem: Host-associated > Plants > Roots > Rhizosphere | place: USA... | reverse complement strand
CCCGTGCGGCCGACATATTCCATCGACCTCACCCGCTCGCCCCACGCCTGGTTGCTCGGCTTGTTCGGATCGCCGCGAAGCGGTTCGGGGATGCGATAGCGTTCTTCCTCACCCTTGCGCGCGCACACGACAATGTCGCTGCCCGCGCTTTGCGGGCAGGGGTCCTCGCCATAGACGATGACCAGATTGACGCGTTCGGACCCGGTCGTCCCGGCCGCCGCAGTCGGCGCCTGTTCCGGTACCGGGCCGGTCTGCTGCTGCGCCAAGGCGGGGGGGACGCTTGCGGCCATCAGCAGCGCGGCGGTCATCGCGGTCTTCAACATTGTCTTCGTCTCCTCAGATCCGCTTCGACAGCGCGATTGCGGCGCGGCACCCCAGGCGAATGACGCCCGAAAGCAAGGGGTAGGCGGGCGCTTGTTCCGCGCCATGGGCAATGGCGGTGTCGCGATGCTCCACCTCCTCCGCCTGAAAATCCGTGATGGTGGTGGCAAGTTCCAGATCGTCCCCGGCCAGCGCCTCCAACTGTTCGGCATAATGGCGATCGATCTCCGTTTCGATCGCGGCGGTGCAGGCCATGGCGGCATTGGGACCGATCGCCGCCGTGACCGCGCCAAGGGCAAAACCCGCCACATCCCAGATCGGCTGCAAGGCTGTCGGCCGTACCCCGCGCCGGGCGATCATCGCATCGAAGATCTTGCGGTGCCGCTCTTCCTGCGCCGCCATGCCGGCAATCACCCGCGCATGCGGATGGCGGTCGCCCAGAACGGCAAGCTGCCCCGCATAGATGCGCGTCGCTCCGAACTCACCTGCCTGATCGACGCGCAGCATGGCGGCGCGATCGGCGTCCGTTACCTTCCGGCCGGGACGGGGAAAATCCTTCGCCGCGCTCATGCCTCTTTCCTCGCCTTGATCAGCAGCCCCAAGATGGCGAGGGCGCTCGCCCCCGACAAGAGCCCGTTGAAGCCCGCAAGCGAAATGCCCATCAGCGTCCAGGGCGCGACGTCGCATCGCGTGATCGGCGTCGCCATGATCTGGTTCAATATGTCGGCGGGATTGCCTGCCGCCGGGCTGGTGGAACAAGCGGTCAGCCCCTGCCACCAGCCATATTCGACACCCGCATGGAACAGGCCGATCGCCCCGCTGATGCCGATCGCCAGCCCCGCGAGGCCCGCGAACAGCGCGCTGACGCACGGCCGTCCCTTCATGCCATAGGCGATCAGCGCCAGCGGAATGGCGACAAAGTGGGGATAACGCTGCCACCAGCACATCTCGCAAGGGTGCAGCCCGCCAATATATTGGGAGGCATAGGCACCCCCCAGCAACAGCAGCGGCACGGCCAAAGCAAGGAAGCGGGCGAGGGGTAAGCTCTTCATCATGCCCGCTTAAACCGCCCGGCCCCTTTCGTCATGCTGAACTTGCGTCAGCGCCCGAACTTCCGTTGCGTCTTGCCATAACGCAACTTGCGCGTGCCGGGCTTCCCCTCCGTCGCGCGGCCGCGCGGAGCCGCGACCTGTTCGTCGGCCGGGAGGCCCAGTTCCTCCGCCTCCAGTTTGCGGATTTCGTCGCGGATGCGGCCTGCTTCCTCGAACTCCAGGTCCGCCGCCGCCGCGCGCATCTTCTTTTCCAGATCCTCGATATAGGCGCGCAGATTATGCCCGACGAGGTGCGGGCGATCGTCCAGGCCGGTATCCACGGTCACCTGATCCTTCGAGGCGACATGGGCGATGATGTCGCCGATATTGCGCTTGATCGTGGTCGGCGTGATGCCATGTTCCAGATTATAGGCCTGCTGCTTTTCGCGGCGGCGGCTGGTTTCGTTGAGCGCGCGCTCCATGCTGCCGGTGATGCGGTCGGCATAGAGGATGACCCGGCCTTCGACGTTGCGCGCCGCCCGCCCGATCGTCTGGATCAGCGAGGTTTCGGAGCGCAGAAACCCTTCCTTGTCCGCGTCGAGGATCGCAACCAGCCCGCATTCGGGGATGTCCAGCCCCTCGCGCAGCAGGTTGATGCCGACCAGCACGTCATAGACGCCAAGGCGGAGGTCGCGGATCAGCTCGATACGCTCCAACGTCTCGACATCGCTATGCATGTAGCGGACCTTCAGCCCCGCCTCATGCATGAATTCCGTCAGGTCTTCGGCCATGCGCTTGGTGAGCGTGGTGACCAAGGTGCGATAGCCCTTCTTCGCCGTCTCCTTGGCCTCATGGATCAGGTCGTCCACCTGATCCTCCACCGGCTTGATCTCGACCGGCGGATCGATGAGGCCGGTGGGGCGGATCACCTGTTCGGAGAAGGCGCCGCCGGTCTGCTCCATTTCCCACGGCCCCGGCGTTGCGGAGACGGAGACGGTCTGTGGCCGCATCGCGTCCCATTCGTTGAAGCGCAAGGGCCGGTTGTCGATGCAACTCGGCAGGCGGAAGCCATATTCGGCAAGCGTGATCTTGCGTCGGTGGTCGCCGCGCGCCATCGCGCCGATCTGCGGGATCGTCTGGTGGCTCTCGTCCACGAACAGCAGCGCATTTTCCGGCAGATATTCGAACAAGGTCGGCGGCGGCTCGCCCGGCAAGCGGCCGGTCAGGAAGCGGGAGTAATTTTCAATCCCCGCGCAGGAGCCGGTGGCCGCGATCATCTCCAGATCGAAATTGGTGCGCTGCTCCAGCCGCTGCGCCTCGAGCAACTTGCCCTCTGCCGTCAGTTCCTTCAGTCGCTCGGCCAATTCGAAGCGGATCGCCTCCATCGCCTGCTTGAGCGTCGGGCCGGGCGTGACGTGGTGGCTGTTGGGAAAGACCTTCACATAATCGAGGCTCGCGATCTTCTTTCCGGTCAGCGGATCGAACTCGACGATATCCTCAATCTCATTGCCGAAGAAGCTGACCCGCCAGGCCGTATCCTCATAGTGGGAAGGAAAAATCTCCAGATTGTCGCCCTTCACCCGGAAATTGCCGCGCGCGAAGGCGGCGTCGTTGCGCTTATATTGCAGCGCGACCAGCTTGCGGATGATCTCCCGCTGGTCCTCTACCGCGCCCTTCTTCATGGAGAAGGTCATGGCCGAATAGGTTTCGACCGAGCCGATGCCATAGAGGCAGGATACCGATGCGACGATCAGCACATCGTCCCGCTCCAGCAGCGCGCGCGTGGCGGAGTGGCGCATTCGGTCGATCGCCTCGTTCACGCTCGACTCCTTTTCGATATAGGTGTCGGAGCGCGGCACATAGGCTTCCGGCTGGTAATAGTCGTAATAGCTGACGAAATATTCGACGGCATTCTCGGGGAAGAAGCTCTTGAACTCCCCGTATAGCTGCGCCGCGAGGATCTTGTTCGGCGCCAGCACCAGCGCGGGGCGCTGCAGCGCCTCGATCACCTTGGCCATGGTGAAGGTCTTGCCGGAGCCCGTGACGCCCAGCAGCACCTGATCCTTCTCGCCCTGAAGCGCCGTTTCCACCAGTTCGGCGATGGCGGTGGGCTGATCGCCTGACGGTTCATAGTCGGAAACCAGCTTGAACGGGCGTCCGCCCTCGCTCTTTTCCGGGCGCGCGGGGCGGTGGGGGACGAAGCCTTCGCCGGTCTGGGGCTCGTCCAGCGTGGTGCGGATTTGAATTGTCATCGCCCCTTGATATGGTCTCGCACCTTGAGGGGTGCAACAGGGAGGATATCGATGCGTAAGCCGCTACTGGCCGTTGCCGGAATGACTGCTTTGCTGGCCGCTTGCGGCGACAAGCCATCGGGCGAGCCGCAGACGAGGGAGGAGGTCGCCAAGGAGGTGCAGAAGGTCCAGCTGAAGCCGGGCCAGTGGGAAGGCGCCTATACGCTCGAAGACATCGACATGCCGAATATGCCGGGCGGCGGCGACCAGATGAAAGAGCAGATGAAGAAGATGATGAGCCGCACCTCCATCAAATATTGTGTCTCACCCGAAGAAGCGGCCAATCCCAGCGGCAAGATGTTCTCTGGCCAGGAGAATAAGGACTGCACCTACAAGGGCTTCGACGCCAGCGGCGGATCGGTGAAGGGCGAAATTGCCTGCAAGTCCGAACATGGCGCGATGAACGCGGTCATGTCCGGCAGCTATGCGCCCGAAAGCTATGAAATGCACATGGACATGAAGATGACGGGCGCGCCCAATGGCATGAACATGAGCATGAAGGCGAAGACCACCGGCAAATGGGTCGCGGCCGACTGCACCGAAAAATGAGTGATGACCCGGTGTGCTGGCTTTGCGCCCGCGCGCTGGGGAAGCGGATGGAGTGGCACCATCCCATTCCGAAGAGCCGGGGCGGGCGCGAAACCGTGCCCGTTCACCCCATCTGCCACCGCGCCATCCATGCGCAGCTGAGCAATGCCGAACTGGCGCGCACCCGCGGCGATCCCGCCGAACTGCGCGCGCATCCCGGCATTGCTCATTTCCTCAACTGGGTTGCCGCCAAACCGCCGGATTTCCACGCGCCCACGCACAGGAAGCGCTGATTTCAGCGGCTCGCATATTTCTCTTGCGCTTTCGCTTTCGCAGAGCGAGCCTCCCGCCGTTCCGTAAGTGAACAGGGGAGAGGATATGCGAAAGAGGATACTGGCGGCGCTACCGCTGGCGATGACGCTTGGCCTGACCGGATGCGGCACTGAGGCGCCCAAGCCCGAGGCCGTGGAAGCGCCGATCCTGATGAAGGCGGGGGAATGGACGATCGCCCGCAAGACCACCGGCTACAACACGCCGACCGTTACCCCGGCCGAGTATCAGGCCGCGCTCAAGCAGACGGATGAGGACAAGCTCTGCATCGCCGTTGATGCCGCTGGTGTGCCGGATGCCAATGCGCTCGCCGGGGATGAGGGCAAGGACTGCACCTATAAGGACAAGCTGCTGCGCAAGGGGCGTCTGATCGCCACCCTGTCCTGCAAGTCCGGCGAGGGCACGTCGGAGATTGTGCTGGAGGGTAATTACACCGCTGATACGCTGACGCTGGGCAGCACCATGACCAAGACCGTGAACGGCAGCCCTGTGCTGCGCACCACCCATGACCTCAGTGGCAAGCGCGCAGGCGAATGTAGCAAGGCCTGAGCGATTGCCCGTTCGTGTCGAGCGAGGCTGAAACAATGGAGCACCCGCTTCTCGACCTCGCTCGACGCCAACGACAATGATTGACTGCTTTCGGGTGATCGCCCGCCCGAAATCTTCGATGCAGGCGCGGCCATTCTATGCCATCCTGCCGCCCGGCATCCCAAGCGAGGGGAGAGTCGTCCCATGCTGTTTCATCTTTCGATCGCCGCCCATGATCCCAGGCATGTCGCAGAGGTCATCGCGGAAATGTGGCGAGGCGAAGCGCATTATTTTCCTCCGGTGACGCCCGGCAGCTGGATCGCGATGGCGGGCGACGAGCGCGGCACCGCCATCGAAGTCTATCCGATCGACACGGTCCTGCGCGAAGAGGAAGGCGACGCCGACTCCTTTGGCGACCACACCGGCGAAACAGGCTTCACCGCCACCCACGCGGCACTCGCCACGCCGCTCACCCAGGAAGAGATAATGGCGATCGCGGCGCGCGAAGGCTGGCCCGCCAAATATCGCAAACGAGGCGGAGCCTTCGGCGTGATCGAGCTGTGGATCGAAGGGCGGCAGATGATGGAAATGCTGACCGCCGAGATGCAGGCCGAATATCTCGCGGCAATGGCGGGCACCAATTACCGCGCCATGTTTGCACCTGCCGCGCAGAACTGATGCGATTTTAAGCCATTCGCAAGGCCGCCCATCTAGACCCTTTCATGAGGAGGATGGGATGCGGTCTATGGCTGTCGGATCTTTGGTCATGGCAACGCTGGCGCTTGGGAGCTGCGCGCCTCGGCGTGATGACCCCTCCAATCCGCCCCGCCTTGGTCAATGGCACGACCGTACGGTGCTGACCGGCGTACGGCTCAATGACCGCGCGCTGAAGGACGAGGAAATCCCAGCACAACTGCGCAAGACATTGGAAAACTTTGCCAAAGAGGATCGCTATTGCGGCGAACCGCACCCTCGTGAACGGGCTGAACTGCAGGCACTGCTCGACGAAAAATTTGCAAGTTGCGAGATCGAGAAGCTCAGCGCGGAGGGTAATGGCATCGATGTTTTGGCTCGTTGTCGACCGCGCGGCGAAGTTGAAAATGTGCAGATCACGGCACGTGGCAGGGGGACTCTCGGGGCGAATTATGTGCGCCTCGATATAGAGGCTGTCGCCCGGCTGACCGAAAAGACCGGGGGTAACTATCTGTTGGTTGCGTCTGGCCGGCGCGAGATAATCCGCACCGGCGATTGCTGACAGCCTACTCCAGCGCCCGGATCGCCCGCTCATCACATCGCTTCGGGCCCCGCGCCACGGCGGAATAGACCGGCACCTGTATCTCCTGCCCGATCCGCAGTGGAGCGAAGCGGTCCCGCGCGATTCCCTCGCAGCGCAGGTAAAGTTCCAGCATGCGCGGCGGGGTGCTCCATTGCTCATAGGAGAGGCGGAACGTGCCCCAATGGATGGGAATCGCGGTTGAAGCCTTCAGCTTTTCAAAGATGCTTACGGCCCGTCCGGGACCGATGTGTGAATCCGATTCCATCTGTCCCGGCCAGAAGCGGAAGGCGCCGATCGGGATCATCGCAAGCCGGATCGGCCCCAGCCGCGCTGCTTCCTCTGGCCAGGCCATGTCTCCTGCCCCCGTATCCCCCGCGAAGAAGATGTTCCCCGCGCGCGTTTCGATGAAGAAACTGGACCACAAGGCCCGGCTGCGGTCGGTGCCCCAGCGGCTGCTCCAATGATGGTTGCGCAGGACATGGACCCGGTAATCGGGGCAATGCTCGTAATTTTCGCACTGGATGACCGTGTCTGGGCCCAAGCCGTTCAGCGCCGCGCCGCTGACCGACTGTCCCCAATCGATCGCCGTTGAAGGAATGCCATTGTCCTTGAGGATGCTGTCATTGCCGAGGCTGGTGATGATCTTGGGCCGGTCCCGCTCCCACAGCTTCTTCAGCGTGGGGATGTCCATATGGTCGTAATGATTGTGGCTGATGATGATCAGGTCGATCTTGGGCAGATCTTCGAACCGGACCCCAGGTTGCGCCACGCGCTTGGGCCCTAGCGGGGGAAAGGGGCTGGCATAGTCCGACCAGATCGGATCGGTCAGGATGTTGATCCCTGCGGCCTGCACGAGCACCGTCGCATGGCCGACCCATGTCGCCACCATGCCGCGCGGCGCGGCAAAGGCGGGCGGGCGTGTCGGCTTTACAGCGACGGCGTCGGGCCATTCGGGGCGGTCGTCCTGGCCCAACAGCCAGCGCGCCATGAAGCCGCGCCTGCTGCTTCCCGGCGGAGCGGAAAAATGGATTTCACCATCGGGATTGAAGAAGCGTTCCCCGTCATAATGGCGGCTGACCGGGCCATCATAATAGATGCGGTCGAGAAAAGGCGGGATGATCGTGATCGCGAGGCAGAGTGCGATGACGAGAAACAGCAGCGTAGTGCCTATCCCGCGCAATATTTTCCCGATGATGCGGCCCATGCCGTCTCCTGCAATGATCACCATGCAGGGTCATAGCCGCCCTAGGGCGGGGGGCAAGAGGCGCCAGGGCCTCGCGCTCAATGCCGCATATGCCGCAGCCAGGGAAGCAGCCGCCGTTCCAGCGCCCCCGGGCCATTCTCCTCCCCGTCCAGGAAGGGAATGGCATAGGCTTCAAGGTCACCCTTCAAAAGGCTCGCGCCGGGGCTTGGGCGATGCAGGTCCACGACCGCGCCGTCAGGAAAGTGGCTGGCGAGCGCGGCCATGCCGTCGCTGACGCTGGCATAGGGGCCATCCACTTCATAATCCTCCGCCAGAAGCAGATCGACCATCAGCCCGGCGAGCGCCGGATCATCCTCCACCAGCAGGATGCGTCCTTGATTGCCAGCCATCATCGTCGCTCCAGCCCGAAGTGACTGCGGTAGCGGTTGAAGCAGCGCTCGCCGCAGGTCAGGCGGATCAGCGCGCCCTCCGCGATCGCCGTGGCGCGGCGCGGGTCCTGCGCCACCGCGGGTTTGATCGCCAGTTCGTTCCAGTCGCGGCTATGCTTTACGTCCAGCACGGCATGCAGGTCGAAATAGCGCCGTTCCGACTGGCTGAGCCCGATCCGCCGCAACGCGCGTGCGGTATGCGCCGAGCGGCCGGGCGCGGTGAGTTCTATCACGCCCAGCGCGCCGACGCTGTGCCAGGCGTAGCAACGCTGTGTCGCCATCGCGGTCATCGCATTGGCCAGCGCCAGGCTTTCCCAGACGGTGCCTTCGATCGACGGCGAGAGGTCGAGCGTGGTGACGAGTTGCGCGAGCATGGGGCCGTGCATGCCCTTTTCATTGCCGCGCCCCATCTCATCCCAATAATTGCGAGCGAGTTCCAGTTTGGGCAGATCAGGCAGCTTTATCTGGGTCATGGCGACAAGGTCGTCGAACCCGGCCTCGCCAGCGGCTTCCTGCGTCAGGAACCAGCGTATATCGTCACGCTGCGCCTCTTCCGCCATCCATGGGAACAAGGCGTCGTGCTGGCCGGGGCCTGACTGTTCCAGACCCTCGAACCACTGAATGAGCCCGTCAGGATCGGTGGGCGCCTGCGCCGCCCGATCGCGGATTTGCATGCGCAGTTCCTCGATAAACCCATGCTCCAGACGCAGCATCACCTGATCCTGCCGGAAGCGTTCTTCCCAGTCGTCAGGATAAGCAGGGGCCAGCCGTTGACGGTTCCAATGGCTCAGCCGTTCTTGAAAGGATTGCTGAAGAAATTGCGACTCGCAACTTGGTGCGACGAAACGTGTAGCCACGAAAAATGCTCTCCTGATTTGTACTTCTGTTCAATTCGGGGGAGAGCGTCCCGTTCCCATCAAACTGATTAATCAGGATCAGCCGTGTGTTTCATTTCAGTGAAGCGCATCCGCAGAAGCGGATCGTGCGTTGTTCAGGGCAGGAGAGAGGGATGCCCGCACTACCCCATCGAGAAGTCCAGCGCGTGATCCAACATAGCGTCGCCAGCATCTTTGGCTCGGGCGGCGAGCGCATCAATTTGGACACGCCGATCGGTGACAAAGGGCTGTTCGGCCCCAGTTCCATGGCCTGGCAAGTGCATGCGGATTTCACCACCATGATGACCGGGGGCATCGCGGCCCTGTTGCTGCAGATGTTGCACCCAGCAGCCCTCGCCGGCATCTGGGATCATTCCCGCTTTCGCGAGGATCGCAGCGGCCGCCTGCGCCGCACTGCGCAGTTCATCGCTGGCACCACCTATGGCGGGACGGCGGAAGCGGAACGGCTGATCGCGCGCGTGCGTGCTGTTCATGACAGGGTGGAAGGACAGTTGCCAGACGGGAGCCCTTACCGGGCGAGTGATCCGGATTTGCTGCGCTGGGTCCATGTCGCGGAAGTCTATTCCTTCCTGTCGGCCTATCGCCGCTATCGGGCACCGCTTCTGAGTATTGGTGAGCAGGATCGCTATTATGGCGAGATGGCGGGTCTCGCCGAGCGGCTTGGCGCAACCCAGGTGCCCCGCACCGCCGCCGAGGTGCAGGACTATCTCTTCACGATGCGGCCGCATCTCCTCTCCGATGCGCGCACCCGCGAGGTCGCCGCCATCCTCCTGCAACCGCAATCAGGGTTGTTGCATGCTCCCTTCAGCAAGGTTGCTATCAGCGCCGCCATTGATCTTCTACCGCCCTGGGGCGTACGCATGCACGGCTTTCATCGCGGCCCGCGCCGCCACCTCACTCGTGCGCAGCTCGCCACGATGGCGACCTTCCTGCGCTGGGCGCTTGACGGGGGTTCGGCGCAGCGGGCACGGCGGCGCGTGGATCAGGCTTTCAGCAGCTGATCCAGTTCGGCGGGGCGAAGTTCCATCTGCAACTGATCGCATGTGCATTGCTGCGGGCCCTTGTCGGGCCGCCATCGCAGGAAGCGCGTGCCATGGCGAAAGCGGCCGGCCGTCACCTGATCATAGACGACTTCCACCACCAGTTCCGGTCGCACCGGCTCCCAAGCGCTTTCCGCATCCCGGTTCCAGCGGCTGGGGCCGCCGGGCGCCTTGCCGGTGAAGCCCGGCGCTCCCGCAAGCGGCTCCAACTTTTGCAGCAGAAGCGGCCGCTCGTCAGCCTTGAAGCTCGATGTGAAGCCGACATGGTTCAGCGCGCCCGCCTCGTCATAAAGGCCAAGAAGCAACGAGGCCGCGCCTGTTCCGTCTTCGGTGCGGCGGAAACCGCCGACGACGCAGTCCGCGCTCCGGTAGTTCTTGACCTTCATCATGGCCCGTTCGCCTGACCGGTAGGGCAGGTCGATCTGCTTGGCGATGATCCCGTCCAGCGCGCCGCCGCTCCGCGACAGCCAGGCGGTAGCTTCCTCAGCCCGTTCAGTCGCAGGGGACAGCAGCAGCGTGGTCGTGCCTTCGTCCTTGTGAAAACGCTCCAACGCCGCGCGGCGCTCCCTTAGCGGTGCGGCTGTCAGATCCTTGTTGCCGAGCGCCAGGCAATCGAAAAGCATCAGCTGCGCCGGCGTCTCGCGCGACAGGCGCTGGATCCTGCTTGCGGCGGGATGCAGACGCTGCTGCAACGCGTCGAAGGACAACACGCCGCCCAGCGGCAGGACCAGCTCGCCATCGAGCACATAGCGGCGCGCCTTCGTTGCCAGCAGGACCTCCACAATCTCGGGAAAGAAGCGGGCAAGCGATTTGCCGGATTTGGAACGGATGTCTGCCCTGTCCCGGTCACGCCCGGCCACCGCGCGGAAGCCGTCCCATTTGGGCTCATATTGCCACCCGGGCGGTGGCGGCAGTTCGGCGACGGACCGCGCCTCCATCGGCAAGGGCAGGGACATGGGTTCGCCTGAGGTCATGGCGTCTGATCCAGCGTGATGACGACCGGGGCATGGTCGCTCGTTTTCTCCCAGCCGCGCGGCACGGTGTCGACTTCCGCCGCTTTCAGCATCCGCGCCGCCACCGGGTTCAGCAGAAGATGGTCGATCCGCAGCCCCGCGTTCCGCTCGAAGGCCCCGCGCCAATATTTCCAGAAGCTGTAGATGGTCTCATCGGGATGCAATTGCCGGATCGCATCACTCCAGCCCTGATCCAGCAGCGCCTGATAAGCCGCGCGAACCTCCGGCGCGAAGAGGGCATCGTCGCGCCAGCGCTCAGGCGCATAAACGTCACGGTCGGTCGGCATGACATTATAGTCGCCCGCGACGATCACCGGCGCATCCAGGTCGATCAGCGTGGCCAGGTGCGTCCGCAGCCGCTCAAACCAGCGCAGTTTGAAATCGAATTTGGGACCGGGGCGAGGATTGCCGTTGGGAAGATACAGACCGGCGACCAGCACGCCGTTCACCGCCGCCTCGATATAGCGGCTCTGCACATCCTCCGGATCGCCGGGCAAGCCGCGTCGGGTTTCGTGAATCTCGCCCACCCGGCTCAATATGGCGACGCCGTTCCACCGGCTTTGGCCATGCCAGACGGCCTGATAGCCGGCATCCCTGATTGCCTGCTCGGGGAAATTTTCCTGCGGCGCCTTCAGTTCCTGCAGGCAGACAATGTCCGGGGCGGCGAGGTCGAGCCATCGCAACAGCACCGGGAGCCGTCCGTTGATGCCGTTCACATTGTATGTCGCGATCTTCATGGCCTGAGACGGAACGCCGCTGGTGCAGGCCCGTTCCTGTTTCTTTGAGGCGGCATCAGGAGTGAAGGATATGCAGCATCACCGAACGGGGCGTCCCGGCAACGAGGCCAAGGTGATCGAGCAAGCCTCTCCCAGACCCCAGCCACCCACCGAGAAGGAAAAGCAGCAGAACGCCGCCGCGCGTCGGCGATCTGCTGCTTTTCTTTATCGGTGGGTGGCTGGGGTGTG
>Ga0105148_100121_pt1 | contig 11862 bp, 8 predicted proteins | sample RS_199metaG_FD_91502 | JGI IMG/M metagenome (GOLD analysis project Ga0105148, IMG submission 91502) | Switchgrass associated microbial communities from Austin, Texas, USA, to study host-microbe interactions - RS_199 metaG | ecosystem: Host-associated > Plants > Roots > Rhizosphere | place: USA... | reverse complement strand
GGCCGAGACGGCGAGCCATGGGGACGAGGAAGCGGCACCAGGTCACACCAGCCTTGCCGATGCCGACAATTCCCATGCGTCCGCTCCCGCCGAGCCGCCTCAGCCCGACGCTGGCGTGCATCAGGATCTGCTTGCCCAGTCGATCAATCTGCCGGCTAGCTTCGACGGCAATGCAGCGCTGGCGGCAATTGAGCATGCGGCTGGGCCGACGGCGCCTGTGGTTGCACAGATCCTCGCCGAAGCGCTGGGTGCCTCTGGTGCTCCCGCTATCGACGCGCTTCTCGCTGTGCTTCCGGGCGGGGAGCATGCTCCAACGCCGGTGCTGCTGAACCCGATTGCGGCCGATGTCGCCGATGCCGGACACTTCGCGGCGGCCGCAGCAGCGGTCTTCGAAGCAGCGATCGCCGCCCATGAAGCCATGGCGGTGGCCCATGGGTGATCTGGAATTCTCGCGGGGTAAATTGGGGAGATTGAACATGAGAAACGGGATGGGGAGGATCGCTTCCTTCGGCTTGCTGATGGGGATGATGTCTACGGCCGCATGGGCGGCCCCGGCATCGCCCCTGCTGCAGCTGAGCAAGCCTGAATTGCGGGATGCGCTGCGCAGCCGCTACGACACGGCGGTTGCCGCTGTCGGGGACGCGAGCGTGCGCACGGCGCAGGACAGCCGCTGGACTTGGGCCGTAGAGGCCAAGAACCAGTGCGGCATCGCCATTGGTTTCATCAAATCCGGCACGAAGGATGCGGACAGCATCAACAAGTGCGACGACTTTGTGGCACGCCTTTCGGCGCCGCCACCGCCGCCGGTGTCGGCCGCAGGTTCAGCCCCACCCGCGCTGGACTGCACCGCACCGGCGGTGTCCATCTTCTTTGACTGGAACATGGACACGCCTCTGCCAGAGGGCGCAGCTACTGTCAGCCAGTTGACGCAGTCGGCCGCTCAGTGCGGCTGGAAGCGCTTCGGCGTTACCGGCTACACCGACACATCGGGCAGCAATCGTTACAATGACGGGCTGTCGCTTCGCCGTGCTCAGAATGTCGCAGGTCTGCTGGGGCAGGGTGGCATCGCAGCCGACGCAATCACCGTCAGCGGCCTGGGTGAGACCCAGTTGAAGATCGAAACCGCCGATGGCGTACGCGAGCCGATGAACCGCCGCGTCGAAATCACAGCCAGCGCGAATTGAGGGGGAGGCGAACATGACATTGATGCGCAAGACATGCGGCAGCCTGATCGCCCTTTGCGTGGCGACCATGGCGGGGACGGCCTGGGCACAGACCACGGACCTCAAGAGCGCGATCGCTGCGGCGATCGACAGCCATCCGGAAATCAACCAGGCGATCCAGAACAAGGAAGCCATCGAGTTTGAACGTGAGCAGGCGAAGGGGCTCTATCTGCCCCGCGTGAGCGTCGAAGCGTCGGCGGGCGTGCGGCGCCTGGAAAATTCGACTCGGCGCACCATCGGCATCGAAGACCAGACGCTCTGGCCGCTGGAGGCCGGGCTGGTCGCTGAGCAGACAGTCTGGGATTCGGGCTATCGTAGCGCGGAAAAGCGGCGGCAGGCGGCGCGGATCGATGGCGCGGCCCTGCGGGTGGGCGAACGGTCGCAGTTCGTGGCGTTGAATGTCACGCGCCAATATCTCGACTATATGCTCCAGCAGCGGGTGGTCGCGGCGGCCGAGGACAATATTGCTTTCCACCGCAAGCTGCTGGGCGATCTGGGCGAAGGGGTGAGCAAGGGATCGATCAGCATCGCCGACCAGCAGCAGGCTGAGGAACGGTTGCAGGCTGCACTCGTCCGCAAGAGCGAGGCGGAGCAGGACCTGACGAATGCGGCGATCAGCTTTCGGACGCTGACCGGCCTGTCGATCGATCAGGTGAGCATGCCCGATCCGGTGACGAGCGCCGTGCCGCCGACGCTGGACGAAGCCATCGGCGCTGCACGCACGCATAATCCGCTGATCCGTGAGGCCGAGGCCGATATTCAGGCCGCGCGTGCGGTCGTGGATGAGGCCAAGTCCGAATTAGGCCCGACGGTGACGCTGGAAGGGCGCGGGCGCGTCGGCGAGGATGTCGATGGCTTTAAGGGCAGCACCAATGACGTGCAGGGCCGTGTGGTCTTGCGCTGGCAGCTTTTCAACGGCGGCATCAACCGTGCGAAGGTGCAGGAGATGACTCGCCGGGCGAGCGAAGCACGCTTCCGCCTGAGCCAGCGTCAGCGCGAGGCGGAAGACGACGTCCGCACCGCGTGGAACCGCTGGGATACGGAAAAGAAGCGGTTGGCGGACTTGTCGCGCCAGGGCACGGTGTCGGACTCGTTGCTGGTGTCTTATCGCGAGCAGTTCAATGTCGGGCGGCGTTCGCTGCTCGATGTGCTGGACAGTCAGAACACGCGTTTCAACACGCAGGTTCGTAGTGAGACGGCCCGTTTCTCCGAAATCTTCGCGCAATATCAAATCCTGGCTGCGACCAACCAGTTGCTCGACACGCTGGGGATCGCGCAGCCTTCGAGCGCAAATCCTTATGCGCGGAAGAAATATGATGTTCCGGACCTGCCGCCCGCCGAATTGCAGCGGCGGCGATATCCGGGCTGAGTTTCCATATTTGGGGTCACCGGGCGCAAGCCGGGTGGCGCGGGGTAAACAATGTTGGAACGAAGCACACTTAGCTTGGCCGAATGGCTGAGCCATCAAGGCTCGCCCGGTGATGAGCTGGTCGATTGCATCGCCCATGTGGCGAGGCATTTTGACCGCTCTCCGGGGATCGTTGGGCTCCGCGCGGGCTTGGCGGTCGATGAATCAGGGCGCTTGCCCTTCCATCAGGCGGAATCGGCGCTCGACCAGATCGGGTTGCTGACGGACCATGTCCGGGGACGGCTAGACAAATGGCGGCAGGGCAACCTGCCTGCCATCCTGCCGCTCCGGAACGAGCGTTTCCTGTTGCTGCTGGATGTGCGGCAGGGGGATGCGCTGGTGCTGCTGCCCCATGCGACCGAGCCTGTATGGGCGGCGATCACCGACCTGGAAGGTCATTTCACCGGCGAGGCGCTGGTGGTCATGGCGGATCATGGCCGTGAACGGGCCGAGGAACGCCCGTGGGACGAACGCGCGCGTCAGCACTGGTTCTGGCGCGAGGTTTGGCGGGCGAGGGGCTCCTTCGGCTATGTCATGCTGGCGGCGGCGATCATCAACCTTCTCGCCTTCGCGCTGCCGCTGTTCACGATGAACGTCTACGATCGGATCATCCCGAACAAGGCGGCGTCCAGTCTTTGGGTGCTGGGCGTAGGCGTGATGCTGGCCTTCACCCTCGACTTCGTCCTACGCCTCGCTCGTGCGCGGCTGGTCGATGAGGCGGGGCGCGAGATTGACGAGCGGCTGTCCCAGCGCCTGTTCGAGAAAGTGATAAACGTGCCGCTCGCCAGTCGTGCGGGCAGCACTGGGGCATTGGCGCGGCGCGTGTCCGAATTTGAATCGGTGCGCGAGTTCTTCACCTCGACTACCGTCGTTCTGGCAATCGATGTGCTGTTCCTGTTCTTTTTCGTCGGGATCATCGCGCTGCTCGGCGGCTGGCTTGCCGTTGTGCCGGTCGTGATGATGGGAATCATGGCGAGCGCGGGCTTCTTTCTGCAGCGGTCGATGGCTAGGCTGTCGCGCGACGCACAGGCAGACGCTAGCTTGCAGAACGCTGCCCTTGTCGAAGCGATCGGCGGCATCGAGACGCTGAAGGCATGCCGCGCCGAAGGCCGCATGCTGGACCGCTGGCGCCGCTATGCCCGGATGAGCGCGGCGACGCAGGAGAAATTGCGGCGCTTGAGTTCGACCAGCGTCACGCTGGCTGCCCTCTGCCAGCAGGTGACGAGCATCGCGCTGGTCATCGGCGGCTTCTACATGTTCGCCGCGGGCAGCATTTCGATGGGCGCGATCATCGCCATCGTGATGCTGGCGGGCCGCTCGCTTTCGCCAATAGGGCAGCTTGCCTTCGTGATCGTCCGCGCGCGGCAGGCCATGACCACGCTAGGTAGCCTGCAGACGCTGATCGATCAGCCCGACGAGCGGCTGGACGGCGCGCGTGGCATCATCCCCAAGATCCGCAAGGGAGCGATCGTCGCGAAGGATCTGGAATTCGCCTATCCGGGTGCAAGCCAGCCAAGCCTGCGTGGCATCAACCTACGGGTTGAGCCGGGTGAGCGGATCGGGATCATAGGCCGGGTGGCGTCGGGCAAGTCTACGCTGGGCCGGGTGATTTGCGGGCTTTATCCGCCTGCTGATGGCGTGCTGACAATCGATGATATCGACAGCCGCCAATATCACCCGCATGAGCTGCGCTCCGCATTTCGCTATGTCGGTCAGGACGCGGAACTGTTCAGCGGGTCGGTGCGCGAGAACCTGCTGCTCGGTGCGCGCGAGGCTGACGACCAGAAGTTGCTGGAGGCGTTGGAGCGGTCAGGCGCTTCGCGTTTCTTCGGCCGGGACGCGGCGGGCTTTGACCTGCACATCGGTGAACGTGGTAATCGGCTGTCGGGCGGCCAGCGCAGCTTCCTCGTGCTGGCGCGGGCGTTGGTCGAACCGGCCAAGCTGCTGTTCCTGGACGAGCCGACCGGCGCGATGGACAATCAGACGGAAAATCTGTTCATCGATCATTTGGCGAAGGCGCTGGAGCCGGAACAGACGCTCATCGTCTCGACGCATCGGCATGCGCTGCTGCGCATCGTCGATCGATTGATCGTAATCGACCAGGGCGTGGTGCTGGCAGACGGGCCGCGTGATGAGATCATCGGTCATCTGCAGCGCGGAGCTGGGCAATGACCGCGCTCGTTCGCAGCGTGAGCATCGCGGCCCCGGTGGCGCTGGCGGTCACGATGGTAGCATTGTGGCAGGGGGATCAGCCCCGTCCGGCGATGCAGGCGAAGATCGTTGAAGCCGCGCCCGCAATCCCCCGCCAATATATGGCGCTGGTTGCAATGACGGGACAGACCGGCCCGGCGGCCGAAGGCGACGAGGCGCGTGAAGAAAATCAGCGCCTCGGCTTTGCGGAAGGTGGGGTTGCTGCCGCCAAGCCTTTTCGGGCTGTGGCGGGAGCAGGCGAGGATCATGACCGCGCGCTGCAATGCTTGGCGCAGGCCGTCTATTATGAAGCCGCGCGTGAGCCCGAAAGTGGCCAGCGCGCCGTCGCTCAAGTGGTTCTCAACCGTGTGCGTCATCCGGCCTTCGCCAAGACGGTGTGCGGAGTGGTGTATCAGCGATTTGACGCTTCCGTCTGTCAGTTCAGCTTCGTGTGCGACGGGTCGCTCGCGCGGCGCCCCTTGCCCGCTTTGTGGGAACGGGCCAAGCGCATAGCTGCCGACGCGCTCGGTGGCCGGGTCGAGAAGGATGTGGGCACAGCGACGCATTATCATGCCGATTATGTCTTTCCGCGCTGGGCCCCGCATTTGGCCAAGTTGGCGCAGATCGGCGCGCATATTTTCTACCGCTGGCCAGGCGGCTGGGGCCTGCCCGCCGCGTTCACCGGACGCTATGCGGGAGGCGAGCGCATCCCGGCTTTTGATCCTTCCCGCTTCGCCGCTTTACCGCAACCTGAAATCGACTACCCGCCGGTTGCTGTCTTGCCTGAACGTCGGGCCGCCAATGATGTTGGTGGGCGCTTGGACCCGACCAAGGGGTGGAAGCTGTCGATTCCTGATCCGTCTCCGAGTGGCGGTGCTTTGGCCGACATGCTCGCCCGCCAGGAAAAGGCCATGCCGGTTACTTTGGCCGCCGAGGACCATAATATTCAAGGGGTGCAACCATGATTTCGCGCTGGATCAACTGGCTGCGGGGGCAACCGGGTAACAAGCAGGTCATTCTTTACAGCGGCGGCGGCCTGCTGGTCTTCCTGATGTGGGCCAGCCTGGCGCCGGTGGATGAAGTGACGCATGGACAGGGGCGGGTGATCCCGTCCAGCAAGGCGCAGGTCATTCAGTCCGCCGAACCCACCACGATCGAGGAAATTCTCGTCCGGTCCGGTCAAAAAGTGAGCAAGGGCCAGCTTCTGGTGCGCCTGGACGACGCCATGCTGGCGACCGAACTGGGGCAGCTTCAGGCGGAGACGCGGTCGCTGACTGCGCGAGCTGGGCGGCTGGAGAAGGAAGGCACTGGTTCAGGCGCCGCCTGCATGACAGGTGGGCCTGAATGCCAGCAGGAACAGGCGCTTGCCGCCGTGCGCCAGTCGGCGTTGCGGAGCAAGCAGGACGCCATGTCGGCGCAGGTTGAACAGCGCCGCCGGGAGTTGGGGGAAGCGCAGGCTACTATCGCCAGTCTTTCAGGCAGCGTACAACTGGCGCGGCAGCGTGTGTCGATGCTCGAACCCTTGGCCGCGAAATCGATCATCCCGCAGACCGAACTGCTCGATGCCCGGCGCGAGTTTGTGGATGCGCAGGGACGGTTGAATGCAGCGCAGCAGCAGGCTTCGCGTGCGTCCGCCGCGATCCGCGAGGCGCAGGCGCAATTGTCCGAAGCGAACTTCCAATTCCGGCAGGATGCGCTCAATGAACGCAGCCAGTTGGAAGCGAAGATCGCCGTCAACAGCGAATCGCTTCGCGGCGCAAAGGGCAGGGCGCAGCGGGCGGAAATTCGCTCTCCGGTCGATGGCGTGGTGAACGACGTGCAGGTGACGACCATCGGCGGCTATGTCAGTCCCGGACAGAAGATCATGCAGGTCGTGCCGGTCGGCGAGAAATTGCTGGTCGAGACGCGGGTGAAGCCCAACGACATTGCCTTCATCAAGACCGGCGATCGCGCGGTGGTGAAGGTGACGGCCTATGACTTTTCCATCTATGGCGGACTGACCGGTACGGTGCAGCAGGTGTCGGCCGACAGCGTCTATGATGAAGCGACGCGGGAAGCTTATTTCACCGTGGTCGTGGAAACGGATCGGGCGTGGCTGGGTTCAGGTGCGCACAAGCTGCCGATTACACCGGGCATGGTGTGCGATGTGGAGATACTGACCGGGCGCAAGTCGGTGCTGGCCTATCTGCTCAAGCCGATCATGAAGGCGCGCTCGGAAGCGTTGCGGGAACGGTGAGCGGCGGCGTTATCGCGCGGCGAACTGCACCGCTTGGGGCTTGGTCACGCGATAACCGTGAGTCCAGCGGCCATAAGCGTTGAAACTGAGGATAGGGCGGTAATCGCTGACCTGCGACGAGGGCAGAACCTTGTCGGTCATATTGTCCAGGATCATCAGTTCATTGCCGATTCGCACCGCCAGCACCGCATGGTCAGCCTGGCGAACTAGATCGCGCGCGATGACCAGGAACATGGCGCGGCGATCGAACCCTGCCGCTTCAAGCAGCTTCATCTTGGCGATGGCGTAATCTTCGCAGTCGCCTGCGCCGCGGAGCAACGACTGGCTGGCCGGCGCCCAGCTATCACCGCCTTGCCTGTCATCGACGAAGTGCAGCCGCTGATTGACCCAGCGGTTGATCATCTCGACCTGCTCTTGTCCTCCAGCAGTCTGAGCGGTGCGAAGGAGACCGCCCCATAGGCCGTTGCGGGTCAAGGGCTGCGATATTGCAGCCCATTTGCTGTCGAGCGCCGTATGCCCGATCGGTAGCGCGACTGAGCCGAATATGTCGGGCTGACCAATGCGCGGCGCAGGCTGGATTGGAGCAGCAGCCGGACGGACCGGCATCAGGAAAGCCGCGGGACGGGCCGTCGGTGCAGGAGTCAGGTCGCGCATGAATGCTGGCGTCAGATCAGGCTGCCGATAGTTCGGGCCGGCGGCTGCTATCGACAGCTGGACGCCCTGCAATTGCCAGCCGGGCAGCTTGCCCAGGAATGCGCCCAAGCGGCGTTCATTGACGATAGCTGCTGGTGAAGGCTGCTCCGGCATGAAGGCAGCAGGCATGGCTGAGCCCTGTTGCGCACTGACCGCCGCGAGGCGGCTCATGCCGCCAGCCAACAGATTGGCGGCAATACGGTCCGACGGGGTGTAACTGGCCCCACTCTGGCCAGTATAGGGCGCAGACTGCACGGTCAGAGGAGCCTGCGCGTTCGCGTGACCGCTCATGCCCGCCAGTAGCAGTGCGGGGACAGCCCGCGAGGCAGAGGTGCGAAGGAACGGGACGAAGCCTGACATGCTTCGTACCATCCCGCAGAAAATTGAACATAGAGTGCGCCGCTCTGGTTAACGCGGCGGTAGGCAAAATATTGCCGGTATTGCGCCGAAAATTGCCGGCAGTTCAGGCGTCGATGGCCTCTTCATCTACCGTCGCGGCATTTTCCTGTATGAAAGCAAAGCGATGCGCTGGATTGGTGCCCATCAGCCGTTCGACCAGTTCACGCACCTGTTGCCTGTCCTCGACATCGTCGGGCAGGGTGATGCGGATGAGGCCGCGCGTCTTGGGGTCCATAGTGGTTTCCCGCAACTGCATCGGGTTCATCTCGCCCAAGCCCTTGAAGCGACTGATATCCACCTTCTTGCCCTTGAATTCCGTGCGCAACAGCTCTTCGCGATGCGCGTCATCCTTGGCGTAGAGGCTCTTGCCTCCAGCTGTAAGACGATAGAGCGGAGGCTGGGCGAGATAGAGATGCCCACGCCGCACCAGTTCCGGCATTTCCTGGAAGAAGAAGGTCATGAGTAGTGTCGCGATATGCGCGCCATCCACGTCCGCGTCGGTCATGATGACAATGCGTTCGTAACGAAGATTGTCTGGGTTACAGTCCTTGCGCGTACCGCAGCCAAGCGCCAGGATCATGTCCGCAATCTCCTGATTAGCCAGGATCTTTGCGTTATTGGCAGAAGCCACGTTCAAAATCTTGCCGCGCAAGGGTAGGATCGCCTGTGTCTTGCGGTCACGTGCCTGCTTGGCCGAGCCGCCGGCCGAATCACCTTCGACCAAGAAAATCTCCGTGCCTTCGGGGTCGTCGGTGGAGCAGTCGGTCAGCTTGCCCGGAAGGCGCAGCTTGCGCGCACTGGTCGCGGTCTTGCGCTTTACCTCTTTTTCCGCCTTGCGCTTGAGGCGTTCGTCCATGCGATCGATCACATAGGCGAGCAGCGCCTTCCCCCGCTCCATATGGTCAGACAGGAAGTGGTCGAAATGGTCTCGCACCGCGTTCTCGACCAGCCTCGCCGCTTCCGGGCTAGTGAGGCGGTCCTTGGTCTGGCTCTGGAACTGTGGGTCGCGGATGAAGACCGAAAGCATGATCTCTGACGAGGTCACGATATCGTCTGCGGTGATGTCCTTCGCCTTCTTGTTGCCGATCAGCTCGGCAAAAGCGCGGATGCCCTTTACCAGCGCGGCGCGTAGACCATTTTCATGTGTGCCGCCGTCAGGGGTCGGGATGGTGTTGCAATACCAGCTATAGCTGCCGTCAGACCATAGTGGCCAAGCGATCGCCCATTCAACGCGACCCGCGCTATCTGGAAAATCCTGGCTACCGGAGAAGAAGGCGCTGGTCGCACACTCCCTGCTGCCTACCTGTTCCTTCAGGTGATCGGCCAAACCACCGGGAAATTGAAAGACGGCCTCGGCCGGTGTGTCGTCGCTGATGAGTTCGGGAGCGCATTTCCAGCGGATTTCGACACCCGCGAACAAATAGGCTTTTGACCGAGCGAGGCGATAAAGCCGGGCGGGCTTGAACTTCTGCTCGCCGAAAATCTCATGATCGGGGATGAAGCTGACCGATGTGCCGCGCCGATTGGGAGCGGCTCCGACCTTCTCGAGCCCGCTGGTGGGTAGCCCTTGCGCGAAGCTCTGGCGAAACAGTTCCTTATTGATAGCGACTTCGACGACAGTGACGATCGATAATGCGTTCACCACGCTGATGCCGACGCCGTGGAGGCCGCCCGAGGTTGCGTAAGCCTTGTCAGTGAACTTGCCGCCGGAATGCAGTGTGGTGAGGATGACCTCCAGCGCTGACTTGCCAGGAAATTTGGGATGCAGCCCAACGGGGATGCCGCGCCCATTGTCGGTAATGGTCAGCTTGTTACCGGGCTCCAGCGTGACCTCAATCCGGGTCGCGTGGCCTGCGACCGCTTCGTCCATGCTGTTGTCCAGAACTTCGCTGGCAAGGTGATGTAGCGCGCGTTCGTCCGTGCCGCCGATATACATGCCGGGACGGCGGCGCACCGGCTCCAGTCCTTCGAGAACTTCGATGGAGGATGCGTCGTAACCGGAGGAGGAAAGCGGCTGGCTCGCGAACAGATCGGACATGCGCACAAGCTATAAGGGGGTACGCCGTCTGTGCAAGCGGGAGGAGCGAAGAAGGAGAGGGTTGATCAATCCTCCCCATCGCCGCGCGACAGGGAGGATTGATGGGTTAGCGCACTCGCGGGCCGCCGAAAGGCAGCGGCGGGGGCGGACGGCGCGTCCCACGAGGCAGCTGTGCCTGATAGGCACGGCCGCAATGTTCGACGCAATAGGGAAAGCCAGGGTTCACCGCTTCGCCGCAGAAGTGGAAATCCGGCTCGCCGGGGTGGCCCAGCGGCCACTTGCAGATACGTTCCGTCAGGTCGAGCAATGTCGTCTTGCCCGCGATCTCCGGGCTGGGCTTCGCAGGCACCAGGCGGCGTGGCGGAGCGGGCGGAATGGGCGCCTGCTGGTCGCCCGGACCCTGCCGCAGGAAGCCGCCGGGTCCGACCGAGATTATGCGGGGCTGCGGCGCTGGTGCTGGAGCCTCGGATGCGGGAGCGGTGAAAGACGGCGCAGGCACAGCGGCCGGAGGCGCGGCGCGAACCGGGGCGGGCGCGCTATGCTGCACAGGCGTAGGCCTGGGTGCCTCGGCCTCTGGCGCCGGTGCGATCTTGCGCACTGGCGCTGCCTTTTTAGGCGCCTCGTTAGCTTTCACGGGCGATGGGCGCGACTGAAGGCCAAGGCGGTGCGCCTTGCCGATCACTGCGTTACGGCTGACCCCGCCGAGTTCATCGGCAATCTGGCTGGCGGTCAGGCCCTTTTCCCACATTGCCTTGAGCTGGTCGATACGCTCGTCGGTCCAGGACAATGAATGACTCCTCGAATTCTTAAATTTCGCGCCCTATATGGGGCGCGCCTGCACGGGTTCAAACCCGTGCACAACGCCCTTGCGGCACATCAGACCAGCCGATAGTCGATCGAAGCATGAACGACCAGTCCCAATTTGCACCTTCCTCCCCAACCAGCCCCCCCTTTCACGAGCCGGGTGAGCTGGTTATCCGTAACGTTAACTGGGCGGGTACGCGTGCGCTGTACCGGAAGGAAGTTCGCCGCTTCATGAAGGTGCAGCTCCAGACCATCTGGGCTCCTGCCGTCACTACGCTCATGTTCCTGGTCATCTTCTCGATCGCGCTCGGGGGAGCTAACCGGCAAGTGCTGGGCGTCCCGTTTGCCGACTTTATCGCGCCGGGGCTCATGATCATGGGCATGATGAACAACGCGTTCGCAAACAGCAGCTTTTCGCTGCTGGCGGGCAAGATGCAGGGAACGTTGATCGACTACCTCATGCCGCCCTTATCCAACAGCGAACTGCTGCTGGCGCTTGTCGGGGCTGCGGTGACGCGCGCTTTCTGCGTAGGGCTGGCGCTTTGGGCCGCGATGGCGCTGTGGCCCGGCGTACATGTGACGCCGGCTCATCCTTGGGCGATTGCCTGGTTCGGGCTGATGGGTGCTGCGTTGACCGCCTTCATCGGCGTCCTCACGTCAATCTGGGCGGAGAAGTTCGATCATGCCGCTGCGATCACCAATTTCGTGATCGGACCAATGACTCTCTTGTCGGGCACCTTTTATTCGATCGACAGGCTTGCGCCGGTATTCCGCGCGATCAGTCACATCAATCCGTTTTTTTATGCCATTTCGGGCTTCCGCTATGGATTCGTGGCGGCGGCGGATGGGGACGTTGTGGTAGGCAGTATTG
>Ga0105148_100120_pt1 | contig 11961 bp, 5 predicted proteins | sample RS_199metaG_FD_91502 | JGI IMG/M metagenome (GOLD analysis project Ga0105148, IMG submission 91502) | Switchgrass associated microbial communities from Austin, Texas, USA, to study host-microbe interactions - RS_199 metaG | ecosystem: Host-associated > Plants > Roots > Rhizosphere | place: USA... | reverse complement strand
GACTTGCGCTCGCACTGCCTGCGGCGGCGCAAGTCAGTGTGCCGCTGCCTGGACGGAACGGCGAACCTCGCCTTCCCAGCGCACCACCCTCTCAGCCGACCCAGCCCTCCAGTGGCCCCGGCGGCACCACCGTCCCTCTGCCGGGCAGCACGCCAGAGCCGCCACCGCTGTCGATCCCTTTGGGACCCCACGGCCGCCCGGACATAAATCCCTATGATCGCGACATCGAACTGACGGCGCCGCTCACCTATCGCGACAAGCCGCTAGGCGAGGTTCCGGTGCTGCTCACGCGCGACGATCGCGTCCTGATCGATACAACACCTTTCCTCAGCCTGATCGACACGCTGCTGAACGAACAAGCAAAAGCGGAGATCAAGGCCGCGCTCACAGGGCGTGAGCGGTTCGAGAATGAGGATCTGAAAAGCACCGGCGTGTCGCTGCAGTTCGATCCCGGATCCTTGTCAGTCGTCGTACTTAAAATCGATGCGGCTCACCGCGCGACCATGCCACTGTTCGACACGCCGCGTCCCGATGATGAAAAACCGGATGTTAAACCTGCTGGTTTTTCGGCCTATCTCAACATCGATGCCGTCGAAAGCAGGATATGGGGCAATGTTCCCAATAGCGGCTTCCGTCGCCCCTCCATCTTCATGACGGGGGCTGCCAGGGTGGCCGGCGTGGTGCTGGAAACCGATGTGCAGTTGGCAGAGACATCGGATCTTCTTGGCGGCAGTGGTTACCGCTTCGACCGCAATTACGCGCGCCTCGTCTATGATGAGCCGGAAGATTATCGCCGCTGGTATCTCGGCGATCTGACACCGGAAATCCGCGGCCAGCAGGGTTATGTCCAGATAGGTGGCCTCGGCGTGTCCCGCCAGCGCCAGCGCTTCGACCAGTTCCGGTCAGCCATCCTCCAGGGCAATCGCCAGCTTCTGCTCCAACGCGACGCGACAGTCGATGTCTATCGCAATGGTACATTGCTCAAACAGTTCAATCTTCAAGCGGGGTCCTATGACCTGAGCTCCCTTCCACTGTTGTCGGGCAGCAATGATTTGCAGGTTCAGGTGCGCGACACTACTGGCTTGGTGCAGGACATCGCCTATCGTTCCTACCTCGACCCGATCGACCTTCAGCCAGGCGATTTTGAATATGGCGGCTATATTGGCCGCACCAGCAATCGCTTTGGCCGAACGCCTGTCTATAACGGGCCGGTTGCCTTTTCCGGCTTTTATCGCAAGGCTTTCATCGGCAAGCCGGCGATCGGTATCGGGTTGCAGGCGAGTAAGCGCACCCAGGTCTTCACCGGGCAAACCCAGTTGATTTTGCCTGGTGGATCGCGGCTCCAGTTCGACATGGGCGTCAGCAATACCAAGGCCTTCGGTGTAGGATATGCGCCGGGCGTGACCTATGAAAGGATCTTCGATCGCGGCGGCTTGATCGACTCCTTCACACTTCACGCCGACTACATGTCACGGCGCTTCGGTAGCCTGGGCAATGATCTGCCGGACAATAGCAGTTCGGTTTCGGTCGACGCGCAGTACACGCGTGCCGTGTCGCAGAAGCTGACCCTGCTGTTCAATGGCAGCTATATTCGCAACCGGGGCAATTTCGGCGACAACTATCGTCTCAATACGCTCGCCTCCTATCGCATGAACCGCAAATGGAGCCTGCGTGGCGGGGTCAACTACACGCATTATGGCAGCGGTTTCGGCAGCGCTAACGGCATGGGTTTCAACGTCTCTCTCGTCTTCGAGCCGTCTTATCGCGACCGCGCCGAAGTCTCCTACGACAATCTGAGTTCCACCGCGACGGCCAGCTATTCGCACATGTCGGACGGTACGATCGGCAGCATAGGCTATGGCGCGTTGGCGAGCCGCAGCGACGGGACCGCCAACGGCCAAGCCTATGTCGACTATATCGACAGCAAGTTCGACGCCTCGCTCATACATTCCGCCTATGGCCGCAATTTCGGTAACCTCACCAGTCAGCAGGTTACGTCGCTGCGAGTCGGCACGGCGCTGGCTTTTGCCGACGGATCCTTTGGTGTAGGCCGTCGCATCGGTGACAGCTTCGCGATCTTGACCCCACACAAGAGTCTCAAGGGGCATGATGTGGTCGCGGGTCAGTCGATCGCGGAAAATGCCTACCTCACGCGCAGCGGCCCGCTTGGTGGCGCCGTTAACAGCTACCTTAGTTCCTACGTCACCCAGTCGGTGCAATATGACGTCGAGAACCCACCGCCTGGTTACGACATTGGGTCGGGCGTATTCCGCGTCCGGCCGCCCTATCGCGGCGGCTATGCGATGGAGATTGGCACTGACGCTTTTGCCAGCGCCATGGGCACAATGCTCTATTCTGATGGCAAGCCGGTGTCGCTGATGGGCGGCAAGGTTGTGCCGGTAGAACGGGGCAATGGCGATCCGCTGCCCTTCTTCACCAATTCCGTAGGCCGCTTTGCCATCCAAAATCTGCGACCAGGCGCATCTTACCGGATCATGCTGGTCAATTCAGCCTCAAGCCTTTTCTTTACCGTGCCCAAGGATACCAAGGGTCTGGTCGATCTGAGAACCGTTACGGTCACGGACGAAGGAGTGAACAAATGAGCAAAGCCCTGTTCTCCGCGCTGTTGCTGGCCTCGACATTCACGACCCCGGCATGGGCGAAGCCGGATGATGGTTGTCGGTTACGGATCGATGCAACGCAGGGGCAGTGGATCATCAATGGCTATGACGCCTTTTCTGACAGTTCCCCCATCGGCAGCTTTGATCTGACCTTCGTCAATTCGGGAGATGGGGCGTGCCGCTTCCTGCCTATTTTTCAGACCGACGGCAGCGCCTTTGGCCTCACCACGGGCAATGGCCCATTCCTACCCTATAGTCTGTTTGACCTATATGGAGGCTATGACGCCAGCCCGATCGGCGGGCGGACGCTGCGTACAGCCAACCACCGCCGCGTCGAAATCGCGCCGCATACCCAGCAGATCGTGCGCTACACGCTGAATGTTGGCGGCACGATTCCGGGTGATGGCCTCTTCAAACAGCGGCTCGCCATCATTGCCGAAGACGATAACGGTTCAACTCTGGCGCAACGGTCGGTCAATGTCGGTATCCACGTGCTGCCGTCCGCAACGCTCGGTCTCGCGGGCGCTTTCCAGCGCCACAATGGTCAGGCTGACATCGACCTTGGCGACCTGCAGACCGGCATCGCTGCCGTGCCGCTGGCCCTTTCCGTCCAGAGTACCCGCGGTTACACTTTAGCTTTCAAGTCCCTAAATGCAGGGAATTTGCGTCTCAGTGGCGCGGAATGGCGCATCCCGTACCGGATCATCGTCGATGGTCAGTTGCTCGATCTCGGCTCAGAAAGTCTCTATTCCAAGCGCGCGAGCAGCATGCGCCGCGACAGCTTACCGATCGCGTTCCAGATTGGGGACATCAGCAACAAGCGGGCCGGGACCTATTCCGATCTGGTGACTGTCACTGTTTCAGTCGATTGAACCTATGGCTTGAGGATCTGATCGAATACTGCGGACGGTGAGTAGGAGTTGAGTGCTTCTTCTGAACGAATAGCCGGTATTGAATCACTGTTCGGTTTCCTCAACGCCCGGCTCGGTGCGCTTCTGCCCGGCTATTTTACGTTGATTGACCGGCAGGTTTCAGCGCAAACTGCTACGAGGTCTTCGGTCGCTGGACGACCTGAACTGGTCGGCAGGGGTCTTCGCAGGTCCAGGCTGCCGCGTTCTTCACAAGGCCGTTATGGCCGTTGGAGAATGACCATGGAGAAGCAAGAAACGAAAATCGCCGCCATCAAGCGTCCGGTCTGGAACGCGGGGAGAACCGTCGGGGCGAAACGAGCTCTGAAGCCGAAGCAAATCTGGGAGATCCGCTTCTATCTCAATCAGCGACGCCGCTTGCGAGATCGGGCGCTGTTTGACCTCGCGATCGACAGCAAGCTCCGAGGCTGCGACTTGGTGCAGTTGAAAATTGGCGACCTCGTTAGCGGCGGGCAAATCCGAACACGGGCGATCGTGACGCAGCAGAAAACAGGTCGCCCGGTTCAGTTCGAGCTGCTGGCAGATACGCGGGCAAGTCTCCTTGCGTGGCTTGATCGACGAGGCGGCTCCGTCGACGACTATGTCTTTCCTAGCCGGGTCGACCATCACGGACATCTCAGCACCCGCCAGTACGCCAGGCTTGTCGATGAATGGGTCACAGCGGTGGGCCTAGTGCGTAGTGAGTATGGTACCCACTCGCTGCGGCGGACGAAGGCATCGATCATCTACAGGGCGACCGGCAACCTCCGTGCCGTTCAGATCCTTCTCGGCCATAGCAAGATCGACAATACCGTCCGGTATCTCGGTATTGACGTGGAAGACGCACTTACCCTCGCTGAGAACACCGAGATTTGAACGCACCGGTTCCCGTGTCCAGTGCCAAGCCGGGCACGGGAGCCGGGACATTTCCGGCTCACAAGCGTACTACTTTGGACGTCAGCTCTATCAAAACCTGACATTCAGCGCCTGTTCGACTGGCCTTACGGAACCGCAAGCTCGGGCGGCAATTGCGTTGCTCTCGTTAGCTGACCGCCAGTCGGCTTTGCACCACTGGGCGCCTAACTTTGACCTGAAATTATCGTGTCTCGGAATACGAGGCGGTCGCACGGCACCATCACACGTCGCCAAAAGCTTGAGGTAAGCGTTTCCTTCATCGCGCCGAGTGACCACAGCTCAGCTTGAGTCCCATCAACATTTTGTTTGATATATGATAGTCAAGTTCTCCGCTAGAGTTACACAGCTGAGACGACAGCGTCAGGCACCGACCATCATTTTCGCAGAGGGCGAGGCAGATCCTGCTTCGCCGACACTCGTCGCGTGCACAGGACCCATTATGCTTCGTCGTACCTCTTCCGCGGCAACCCCGCGTCATGCCCTTGCGCCTACTCTCACGCCCGCGGCATGGCTTTGGCAGTGGCGCACCTGTGCCGCGGCACTGGCTGCTGTAGGCCTTCCAGGCGGAGCGTGGGCGCAGGACGCGTCTGACGCCGAGACGCTGGTACCCGCGCCCAAAAGTGACGCCGATATTACGAATGCTGCGGACGCCATCGTGGTGACCGGCATTCGCGGCGGTATCGAGCGCGCGGTGCGGATCAAACGCGATGCCGACAGCATCGTCGATGCGATCAGTTCCGAGGACATCGGCCGATTTCCCGATGTAAACGTGGCGGAGTCCGTGCAGCGCATCTCCGGCGTGCAGATCAACCGCACCCGCGGCGAAGGGCGCAGCGTCAACATTCGCGGGTTACCGGACACTTTCACATTGGTCACCCTCAATGGTCGCAGCGTTCCCAATGCCTTGAACGACCTGTTCTCGAGCTTCTCGCGCTCGTTCGACTTTTCGGCGCTGCCGCCCGAATTCGTCCGCACGCTGGAGGTCTACAAGTCCCCTACCGCGGACCTCGAAGATGGCGGTCTGTCGGGGACTGTGAACGTGCGGACGCCGCACGCGCTGGATATAGGCAAGCGCGTGCTCTCGCTTTCGGCCCAGGCCGAACACGAGAGCAATTCCGGCAAGGTTTCACCGAGGGTCGCCGGGCTTTATGCCGACACTTTCCTGGATGGTCGGCTCGGGTTGACGATCGGCGGCTCCTACACGCAGCGCCGGCCTCAGACCCACCAGATCAACACGAGCTGGAATACCGTTACCGAAGCGCAAGGCGTGCCGCTGGGTGGAGGTAGCGACGACCTCAACGGCGATGGGCGTATCGAGCCTGGCAAGCTTGTGCGAATCCCCGGCGTCATCATCGGCGACATGTTCACCGAGGACAATCGCCGGCTGAGCGGCCTGGCCTCCGTCCAATTCCGGCCCTCCGACACACTCGAACTCTTCGTGGACGCGTTCTACACCCGGGTGAAAGTGGGAGCCGTGCGCCAGGAAAACTACATGAACTTCGCCGGCTCGGGCGGCGTGGTCGCCTCCCGGTCGCAAGTTTTGGAGGGCGTTGACACCACGACCGACTTCACGGTCAGCAACCTGGATCTGCGCGGAGGCGGGCGATTTCAGGATCGCAACGGCTACATTCGCTCGTTCGTGGCGGGCGGCAAGTTCGAAAGCGGCCCGTGGTCCGTCACGCTGGATGGATCGGAGCAGCGCTCGCGCCAGACCCGAAACACACTTAACATCGCCGACAGCATCAACGGGACCGCGCGGTTCGTCGCCGAGCCCGGGGAATCGATCCCAAGCGTCACCTACCTGGGCGATTTCGACAGCCGCCGCCTTGTCGCGAGCAACTACCGCCTGCTCAGCCTCAATGGCGAGCTAGACCGGCTCACCCGCGATCGTCTGCGCGACGTGCGGCTCGATGTCCGCCGCAACTTCGGCGAAAGCGGGCTGACCGCCTTGCGGTTCGGAGCCAAGTTCACCGACCGCGCGATCTTCGCCGACAACAAGACACTGACGATCACGGCCGCCAATGTCTCGCGCCTCTACGGAGGATTGCCGGCCGGGCCAACTGCGGGATCGTTCAGCGCCGCGCCCTTCATGATCCCAGTCCGGCCGGGAGCCGGATCTTTCCTGGGCAGCTACTCGGGCGATGGCGTCTTTCCGACGCAGTGGCTGGGATCCGACGTCCGTTCCTTCGTCAAGGATCTGAGCAACGAGCAGCTCATCGCCGCGGGCGCATACACCAACGATCCCACCGGCATCCTGGACGTGAAGGAGCAGACACTCGCGCTTTATGGACGTGCCGATTTCGCGTTCGGTCGGCTGACAGGCAACCTGGGCCTTCGCGCTGTAAGGACGGAACAGACGACCAAGGGCGTCGCTCCCGATCTCAACGGCATCACGGTCGCGGTTGAGACGGGCCAGACGACCCGCGTACCCGCTGCGGGTCCGCTAAACGTGGACCGCAGCTATTGGGATTATCTGCCGAGCCTGAACCTGAAGTTCGCAGTCAACGACCAGCTGCAGCTCCGGTTCTCCGCCTCGCGCACGATCACCCGGCCGAACCTGGCGGATATTTCCCCCACGACAACCGCGAACGGCAACGCGCTGACCGTCACGCGCAACAACCCCTACCTCGATCCGTTCCGAGCAAATAACGTCGATGCCACGATCGAGTACTATCTGGGTCGCGATGGCCTCGTGGGCGCTTCGTTCTTCTACAAAAACCTGGAAAGCCTCATTCGCCGCGAGATCACGGTCCAGTCCCTGCCCGTCACCTACATCCGCACCACGGGCAACACGACAATCCAGACCGACTTCACCGTCAGCCAGCTGGTGAACGGGTCGGGCGTCAACCTGAAGGGTGTGGAGTTGTATTTCCAGCAGGCTTTCACCTGGTTGCCAAAGCCGTTCGACGGGCTCGGCGCGATCCTGAACTACACCTACATCGACAATAGCGACCCGACCCAGCTGACCGCGGCATCCAAGCACAACTACAACCTGATCGGTTACTACGAAAAGGGTCCGATCGGTGCGCGCGTGTCCTACTCCTGGCGCAGCAGCTATCTCGCCAGCGCGGCGGTGGCACCGGCCATGGGCCAGACCAACCGGGCGTTCGGCACGCTCGACGCCAGTCTCAGCCTCAAGGTGACACCGCAAGCCTCGTTTGTGCTCGAAGCCGTGAACCTGCTGGATCGCGACGAGATCGTCGAGTTCACCACCGGCTTGCCCGCCAACTACCTTGATGCCGGCCGACGCATCTTCGGTGGCGTTCGGGTGAGCTTCTGAAGAAAAGCCTTAGGCGCAAGCGCCGCACGTACAGTCTGCATTGGAGAACAAAATGACCGACAACCTCGATCGTCGCGGCGTCCTTCTGGGCGGTGCCGGAGGCGCCTTCGGCCTTTATTCCTGGTCCACGGCGGCGCAGGCCGGGGCGCAGCCCACGCCGACGCCGCAGGATCTGCGTCTGCCGCGCCAGCCTGGAACCAAGCCGAAGAACATCCTGTTCATCCTGACCGACGACCACCGCTATGATGCGATGGGCTTCATGAAGGCGCAGAGTTTCGGCGATACGCCAACGCTCGATCGCCTGGCCCGCGAAGGCGTCCACTTCCGCAATGCCTTCGTGACGACCGCCCTATGCTCCCCTTCGCGCGCGTCGATCCTGACCGGGCTTTATGCGCACCAGCACAAGGTGGTGGACAACAACCACCCGATCCCAGCCGGGCTGGTCTTCTACCCACAATACCTCCAGACAGCGGGGTACGACACCGCCTTCATCGGCAAGTGGCACATGGGCAACACCGGTGACGCGCCGCAGCCCGGCTTCGACCACTGGGTTAGCTTCAAAGGCCAGGGCACCTACCTCCCGAGCGAGGACGGGCTGAACGTCAACGGACGCAACGTACCCCAGAAGGGTTACATCACCGACGAACTTACCGACTACGCGATTGATTGGATCGAGAAGCGGGACCGCAAGAAGCCCTGGATGATGCACTTGGCGCACAAGGCGGTGCACGCCGAGTTCGTTCCTGCCGAGCGCCACAAGGGCCGCTACGATAAGAAGACCTTCCGCTATCCAGACAGCATGAAGCCAGGCGTGCCCGGGCGCCCGATGTGGGTCGAAAACCAGCGCAACAGCTGGCACGGGGTCGACTACGCCTATCATGGCAGCCTCGACATCGCCGACTACTACAAGCGCTACATGGAAACGCTGCTCGCGGTTGACGAGGGCATCGCCCGCATCATGGACCTGCTCGAGCAGCGCGGCGAGCTTGACGATACGCTGATCGTCTACATGGGCGACAACGGCTTCATGTTCGGCGAACATGGTCTGATCGACAAGCGGACCGCCTACGAGGAGTCGATGCGCGTGCCATTGCTCGCGCGGTGCCCATCGCTGTTCAAGCCGGGCAGCACGGTTGATGCCGTGGTTGCGAACATTGATATCGCGCCGACCATGCTGGCCGCAGCCGGGTTGCAGACACCCAAGCACATGGCCGGAGCGGACATGCTTCCGCTCACACGCGATGGCTCCACGCCTTGGCGCACCGAGCTGGTTTACGAGTACTACTGGGAAAGAAACTTTCCGCAGACGCCCACCGTCCACGCCCTTCGCGAAGACCGATACAAGTACATTCGGTTCCACGGTCTATGGGACCTGGATGAACTCTATGATCTTGTTGCCGACCCGCACGAGAACGACAACCTGATCGCGAAGCCCGGACATGAGGAAATCGCCGCTAAACTGAGCGACAAGCTGTTCGCCATCCTCGAGCAGACCGGGGGCATGCAGATTCCGCTAAGCGTGGACGCGGGTTTCCGCGCGCAATCGCGCAGCCCCAAGGGACATGAGCAAGCGACATTCCCACCCTCGTACCTCGCGCCACCGCCTCGATTGCGGCGATAAGGGCAGAGTGCAGGAGGACTCTCATTACTGTCATCAGCAATCCTCCTGCCATCATCCGCGATAGCGGGCGCCTTGCTACCGCTCAACACCGCAGCTGGCGCGCGGCAGATTCTGGCGCGAGCCGACGCCGCGCGAACGGCAGCTATCCTCACATTTAAGTTCCAGACCTGACATTCGCCTGACGGCCAAGTTGAGCCACAAACGGACATGGTCGAGGTCCAGCGAATTGCAACATCGTCCAACTACTCGAGAAGGTGCAGCCAAGCCAAAGCCGCCGGTTTCTCCGACGCGGCGTTGCAGGCGATCGTTACCGGTTTCGATGTCGCCCGGCCGAACGCTAATCGCTGGGGGGCGTTCATCGGTCGAGCACAGCCCGGACAAGAGGGGCCGGGTCGGCCGCAGGATTTCGCCAGTCAGCGCGGCCGGGATGCGTAACCGTGACGACTGCACGACCATCCGGTGCGACATGCGCTTCGCTTGCCCACCCCCGTGCGTTTCTTTCTCGGAAGCGGTCGATGATTTCATCCGCACCAAGCTGCTCGCGGACCCACCTACCGGCGGTGGAACCCAGGCACAGGATCGTCCGAACCCCAAGTTCGCGAATGGCGGCATCATGCACGGACCAGCACCGGGGCAGTAAAGCCGCCTTCTCTTCGGCAAGCTGCGCTTCCGTCAATGATCGGACGAACACGACGTTGCTCGCAGGAACCATGCGGAGGTCGCGGCCAAGAACATCGAACATGTGTCGCATCCGGGGCTGCATGCCGTGAGTTCCGGGCACCTTGTTCTGCCAGGATTCGTCGACGTAGGCAGACCATCGCGCCGGAAGGGATCGCCACGCGTCGATCTGGCGGCCGACCGTCTGACCCGCCTGCGCGCGCGGGCAACCGCCGGGATTCAGCCCCAGGACATACAGATCGCTGGGTGCCGAAAATGCGGCCCTACCTGTGTAGAATAGGGATCCCGATCGCGCAGTGATGTCAGTCGGCAGCTCATTGATTGCATTGGTGATATTCACGAGAATCTCCATCAGGTGCGGCGTGCAACAGGCGATCGCCGAGAGATAAAGCCAGGACAACGCGAGGAGGCGCTCCGCCGGAATCAATTCAGGCGGCTGCGGGCGCGGCCAGGTGAATGATTTATCCTGGCTCTCCTTCGATGACAGGAAGCGTAAGTGCAGGCCGCCCTAGGGACGCAGGCGCGGCAGAAGCGCTTCGCGATAGGCATCTAAGAGGATCCCCTGATATCGCAGGCCGCTGTTCGCAAGCTCTGCGGCCCGGTTCGAAAGCAGCCGATCCAGACGCTGTGCTTCATCGGCATATCGCATGTTGAGCAGAATAGCGGCCGCGAGCGATCCTGATCGCGCGGGCACGGCGTAGCCGGTGGGAACTTCGATTGTCGGGTAGAAGGTTGCATCTCCACCGAAGATGAACTTTGCAAGCGCAGCACTCTCAATCCAGCCGGTTGCATGTCCCTCGTCGAGATCGACGGTATTAGGAAACGGGATGTTGAAATCCGGGTGGCCTTCGATCAACCCGAACACCCGTCTTGATGGTTGGTTGTCCGGTGGGCTTGGCTGAAAGAAGTCGGGCAGCTCGATAGAGTAGAGCATATCGTCGAGCGATTCTCCGAAAAGCACATGTGCCCCGGGATGCCTCAGTGATCCCACAAGCGATAGCTCGAGCTGCTGCTGGATCGCATGGTTCGGGTGGTACGCGAGGCAGGCGACGCCATGCCACCCCTGGTCCTGCAGTCCGCGCACTTCGAGTTGCAGTCTTGGCCGACCATCGAGGTCCGGCGCGATCCGCAGTTCAGCGATATAGAGGGAGCGGAGCACCACGTCCTGCCAGCCGAATTCCGCATTGTCGTCATATTCTACATTAGGAAGGCCGGCGTCTTCTACCCTGCGCCAACCGCGCGACGACAGCCACGTATTCAACAGACCCGAGCGATCCTCGACCGACGGAGCGTCGAACGCTTTGGCCAGTTCTGGAGGCAGGACGAACATGCGCTTGCGCCAGTCCCGTACGAAGGTCCCCACCTTCATAGCAGGATATGCCCACTCGATCGATGCGCCTTCGCCAAAGCTGGTGTCAAAACACAAACCATACCCACTGTCCTGACTATCTTCGGGATAGATTGAAGCAACTCCGAGAGCGAATGAATCGAGATCCGCGCGCTCCTCCGCAGACGAGACGGCGCGCAATCCCATTGGCGTGTTTTCCAAGGCCGACCAGAGCGTCGTCAACGCCGTTTCCGACCCCACCCGCGATGCGATGAGACTTCCCAGTTCGTCGAGCAGCGCGACGACGCTGCGCTCGCCAGCCCCTGCCGGTTCATATGCCGGGAGGAAGCTCGTACCGATAAGGAGGGTACGGATTGCTTCGCGAACCTCGTGTTTCGGATCGCCCACTCCACGAGATTTGGCTATCATCCGTCCGGCCGCCTGAGCTAGAGCAAGGTACTGACCTGAGAACGCCTCGTAGTCGCCCTTGCCTGTCGCCGCCGCGCTTGGCTCGTCGGGAAGGCGCATCAGTCGCTTCCGCTTGGGCCAGTGCGTCTCCCGATCAGCTTCCTTGAACATCAGACGCGCCGCCTTGAGCGGAAAAGCCATGT
>Ga0105148_100119_pt1 | contig 11964 bp, 9 predicted proteins | sample RS_199metaG_FD_91502 | JGI IMG/M metagenome (GOLD analysis project Ga0105148, IMG submission 91502) | Switchgrass associated microbial communities from Austin, Texas, USA, to study host-microbe interactions - RS_199 metaG | ecosystem: Host-associated > Plants > Roots > Rhizosphere | place: USA... | reverse complement strand
TTCATCACCTTCACCCTGTGTCTCGACCGGCTCCTGTGCGGCTTCTTCCTCGACAGCTTCAGTTGTCTCGTCAGCTTCGCCTTCGGGCTCAGCGGGGGCTTCAGCTGCGCCCTCGGCGCGATGCTCGTCACTCTGCCCGCCACGACGACGGCGGCGGCGACGGCGGCGGCGCCCGCCTTCGCGGTCCTCGCCCCGGTCGCCGCGCTCTTCGTGGCTTGCGGCCTCGACCTCTTCGATTTCCTCTTCTTCCAGCTCCTCGACGATGTCGAGCTCATCCTCTTCCTCGACGAGCGGGGCATAGGTCACCACCCGTTCCGGACGGGGGCCGCTCGCTTCGACCGACATGCGTGCGCCTTCGACCTCGCCATCGGGCAGGATCGCGATGCGGACGCCGTAACGCTGCTCGATCTCGTCCAGTTCGCGGCGCTTGTTGTTGAGCACGTAGAAGGCCGCCTCCTGGCTCGCGCGCAGCGTAACCAGATTGCCGCGTCCGCGGGCAGCTTCCTCTTCCAGCATGCGCAGCGCGGAAAGGCCCGCCGACGAAGCGGTACGGACAAGGCCCGTGCCTTCGCAATGCGGGCACTGGCGCGTTGAGGCTTCCAACACGCCGGTGCGCAGACGCTGGCGGCTCATTTCCATGAGGCCGAAGCCGGAGATGCGGCCGACCTGGATGCGGGCGCGATCGTCTTTCAGCGCCTCCTTCATCGCCTTCTCGACCTTACGAATGTTGGAGTTCATCTCCATGTCGATGAAGTCGATTACAACCAGACCCGCCATGTCGCGCAGGCGCAGTTGACGCGCGATTTCCCGGGCGGCTTCGAGGTTGGTGGCCACCGCGGTCTGCTCGATGCCATGTTCGCGGGTCGATCGACCGGAGTTGATGTCGATCGACACCAGCGCTTCGGTCGGGTTGATGACCAGATAGCCACCGGATTTCAGCTGCACGACGGGATTGTACATTGCCGCCAGCTGATCCTCGACACCGGCGCGCTGGAACAGCGATACGGCGTCGGCATATTGCTGTACCCGGCGCGCATGGCTGGGCATCAGCAGCTTCATGAAGTCCTTGGCGGCGCGATAGCCTTCCTCGCCCTCGACGATGACCTCGTCGATATCCTTGTTGTAGATATCGCGGATCGCGCGCTTGATGAGGTCGCTGTCATTGTGGATCAGCGCCGGCGCGGCGGACTTCAGCGTCTTTTCGCGGATTTCGTCCCACAGGCGGGCGAGATAGTCGAAGTCGCGCTTGATCTCCGGCTTGGTGCGCTGGAGCCCGGCGGTCCGGACGATGCAGCCCATGGTCGATGGCAGCGCCATTTCGGCGATGATCGACTTCAGCCGCTTGCGGTCCGCAGCGTTGGAAATCTTGCGCGAAATGCCGCCGCCATGGCTGGTGTTCGGCATCAGCACGCAATAGCGGCCGGCGAGCGACAGATAGGTGGTCAGCGCGGCGCCCTTGTTGCCGCGCTCTTCCTTGACGACCTGAACCAGCAGTACCTGACGGCGCTTGATAACGTCCTGGATCTTGTAGCGGCGACGGAGCGCCATGCGTTTGCGGCGCAGTTCGTCGGCCGCGTCATCGCCACCGCGCTTGCGACGGCCGGGCTTGTCGCCGCCTTCGGCGCTTTCTGCGGCTTCGCCTTCCTCATCCTCATGATGCGTCGCTTCGACGACTTCGACGCCGTCCTCGCCATGATGATCATCCTCGTCATCATAGTCGGCGCGCAGTGCGGCCTCTTCTTCGGCATGCGCGCGTTCTTCGCGCAACAACGCCTCGCGATCTTCGCGCGGGATCTGATAATAATCGGGGTGGATTTCGCTGAAGGCGAGGAAGCCGTGGCGGTTGCCTCCATAATCGACGAAGGCCGCCTGCAGCGAGGGTTCTACACGGGTAACCTTGGCGAGATAGATATTGCCCTTGAGCTGCTTGTGCTCGGCGGACTCGAAATCAAATTCCTCGATCCGATTTCCCTTGACGACCGCGACCCGGGTCTCTTCCCGGTGGCGCGCATCGATCAGCATACGCATTGTCATTTATGAGTCTCCGGCGATGACGGCCTGCGACGCTCGGCCGGGCTGTCACGCGATAGTGAAGGGACGAGTGCAGTCGCGCCGCCAGCGGCGCGGGTGGTGCTATCGTCCGGTTTGACAGGAAAAACTGCGCTTCTGCTGCATCGGCAGGGCCGGGCAAACCGCCGGTCCGCTCCATCCACGCCGCATCGCCCGGTACCGGGCTCAGCGTGGAATGGAATTCATGCCTCATGCAGCGTCAACCTGTTCGTCGCATCGGTCCCGGGCGGCTGGCGCCCGCCGATGCTGTCGTTAAAGCTCCTGAAAAGAGCCGCGCCTGATATGGGCGTTTCTTTCAGGAATGTGAATGGGTAGCAGCCAAAGGCCAGCCTAGCAACGGGCCGCACAAAATTGTTTCATCCACCATGAATGCGGTCATCGGCAAGATAAATGGCCAAACATGGTGAAGCAAAGGTTAAGCCCCTTGCTGATGCGGCGGGCGAGATTGGGGCTGGACGGCCGGGGGCGGGCCGATGCACAAGCGCGGCCATGCTCCACGCTCTTGCCCTGGCAGGCGCTCTCTTTGTCAACCCGGCCGGGACGGCGCGCATTGCCTTTGATGCGCCAGCCGCCATGGCGCCTCGGCCGGTCAAGCGGTGGCACAGCATCACCGTGCCGATCCCGCCGGTCTCACGCGGCCTGTCCCTGCCGCGTGTCCAAGGGCCCGCTGACGCGTCGCGGCCACTGGTAGTCATCGACGCGGGCCATGGCGGGCATGATCCCGGCGCCATCAATGGGCGCACGGGCCAGCGGGAGAAGGATCTCACGCTGGCCATCGCCGAGGCGATGCGGGACGAACTGCTGAAATCAGGGCGGGTTCGTGTCGCGCTGACGCGGGACGATGATCGCTTTCTGGTGCTGCAGGAACGCTATGGCGTGGCGCGCAAGCTGAATGCGGACCTCTTCATTTCGGTTCATGCCGATTCGGCGGACAATGAAGAGGCGCGCGGGGCCACGGTCTATACCTTGTCCGAAGTGGCGTCTGACCGGGAAGCGGCTCGGCTGGCGGCGCGGGAGAACAGGGCGGATGTGTTGAACGGGGTCGATCTGGGCGGGCAGAGGGATGATGTCTCCTCTATCCTCATTGACCTCACTCAGCGCGAAACCATGAAGGAATCGGCGAATTTCGCGATATTGCTGAAGCGGGAGGCGTCGCCCTTCATGGGCTTTCGCAGCGCCTTTCACCGCTATGCTTCACTCATGGTTTTGAAGGCGCCCGATACGCCGTCCGTGCTGTTCGAGACTGGCTATCTCAGCAATGACGAAGACGCCGCTTTCCTGGCGTCCCCCGCCGGGCAGGCCGGCATCGCCAAGGGCGCGGCGCGCGCGATCGAGGTGTATTTCGCCCGGAGGCGGGTCTTGGGCGGCGGCTGATGCAGCCGCTCCGTCGATCCGCACTGGCGCTGGCTGCATTTTGACCTTAGAGCCTCCTGTCGTCATGGAAGAGGCCCGCCCCGATACCGCCCGATCGTCCCTAGCCGACCGCCTGCGCGGCCATGGCGGCGCGTTCCGGGAGCGGCTGGCGCCGCATTGGGACCGGCGCTGGTTCCGCTGGGCGGCGATAGCGGTAGGCGGCCTGTTCCTTGCGATATTGCTGTTCTGGCTGATCTTTGCGCGCGGCCTGCCCGACGCCGGGACGCTGCTGGAATATGAGCCGCCGCTGCCCACCATCGTGCGCGACATCGACGGCCAGCCGGTGCACAGCTATGCCCGCGTGCGGCGCGTGCAACTGCAATATAGCGACTATCCGCCGCTGCTGATCCGCGCCTATCTCGCGGCCGAGGACAAGACCTTTTTCGACCATCATGGCGTCGATATTCCCGGCTTCTTCGGCGCGGTATTCGACTACGTGACCAAGATTGGCTCTGGCCAGCGCGCCAAGGGCGGATCCACCATCACCCAGCAGGTCGCGAAGAACCTGCTGATCGGTGACGAATATTCGCCCACGCGCAAGGTGAAGGAAATGATCCTCGCCTATCGCATGGAAGGCGTGCTGACCAAGCAGCAGATCCTTGAACTCTATCTCAACCAGATATTCCTCGGCCGCAACGCCTATGGCGTGCAGGCCGCCTCGCGCGCCTATTTCGACAAGGACGTCGCGGACCTGAAGCTGCACGAAATGGCCTATATGGCGATCCTGCCCAAGGGCCCGGCCAATTACCGCCCGGAAAGCCCGACCGGTCACGAACGCGCGTTGGAGCGTCGCAACTGGGCCCTGGGTGAAATGTACAAAAATGGCTGGATTACCCAGGCGCAGCGGGATGAAGCGCAGGCACAGCCGCTGGGAACTGTGCCGGCGCACAGCTCCGGCTTCGACGCGCGCGCTGGCGGCTATTATATGGAAGAGGTGCGCCGCCGCCTGATCCAGCAGTTCGGTGAAAAGGCGGAAGACGGGCCCAACAGCGTCTATGCGGGCGGCCTGTGGGTGCGCAGCCCCTATGATCCCAAGCTGCAGGAAGGCGTCGCCACCGCTCTGCGCAACGGGCTGCTTCGCTTTGACGCGGGCAAGGGCTGGGCCGGGCCGGTCGGCAAGATCGACATGGCGCGCGGATGGAAGCGCGAGCTGGCGGCGAGCTATGTCGGCATCGACTATGCCGGTTGGCGCGTCGCGGCGGTGATCGATCGCAACAGCGCAGGAGCCGAGATCGGCTTTGCGGATGGATCGACCGGAACGCTGCCCGCCAACGCGGCGCAGATGCCCTACCGCCGTGCGGGCGGGCCTGCGTTCAACAGCATGAAGCCCGGCGACCTGATCGTGGTGGCGCGCAACGGGTCCAGCTGGGCGCTGCGCAACGTGCCCGAAGTGTCTGGCGGCATGATGGCGGAGCAGACCCATTCGGGCCGCGTGCTGGCGATGCAGGGCGGGTTCGACAGCCGTCTGTCTTCCTATAACCGCGCAACCCAGGCGATGCGCCAGCCCGGGTCCACCATCAAGCCGTTCGTCTATGCCGCCGCATTGGACAATGGCATGACGCCGGCGTCGATCATCGTCGATGGCCCCCTGTGCGTCTATCAGGGTGCAGGGCTGGGGCAGAAATGCTTCCGCAACTTCACCGGCGGCAGCGCCGGGCCGCAGACCATGCGCTGGGGCGTCGAGCAGTCGCGCAACCTGATGACCGTGCGCGCGGCCAGCCAGACCGGCATGGACCGCGTGGTGCGCACGATCAAGGCGATGGGGATCGGCGATTATCAGCCCTATCTGTCCTTCGCCCTGGGCGCGGGTGAAACCACCGTCGAGCGGATGGTGAATGCCTATGCGATGCTGGCCAACCACGGACGGCAGCTGTCGCCCAAGGTTATGGACTATGTGCAGGACCGCCGGGGCAAGGTGATCTGGCCGCTGCGCTGGCGTCCGTGCGACGGGTGCAACATGGCGAATTGGGACGGCAAGCCGATGCCGCGCTTTGGTTTTGAGGGGCGTCAGGTGATGAACCCGATGACCGCCTATCAGGTGGTGCACATTGCCGAAGGCGTGATCCAGCGTGGCACGGCCACCATCCTTTCAGACCTGAAGCGTCCGTTGTTCGGCAAGACCGGCACGACCAACGGGCCAACCAACGTCTGGTTCGTCGGCGGATCACCGGACGTGGTGGCGGGCGTCTATATCGGCTATGACCAGCCGCGCAGCCTGGGCGGCTGGGCGCAGGGAGGCCGCGTCGCGGCGCCGATCTGGAAAGCGGCGATGTCACCCTATCTTGAGGCGATGCCCAAGATGCCCTTTGTCGCTCCGGCTGGCATTCGCATGGTCACTATCGATCGCCGGTCGGGCAAGCGCGTCTATGGCGTGTGGCCGACGGATGAACCCAAGCCCGCGGTAATCTGGGAAGCGTTCAAGCCCGAGACCGAGCCGCGCCGGTCAATCCGCAAGGAAGAGGTCGCCGCGCAGGAACAGGCCGCGCAGCGGCGTGAGGCGCGGACGCAGGTGCGGCAGCGTACGGATAGCGACTTCCTGCAGGACCAGGGGGGAATCTATTGAGGCTGCTGCTTGCCGGTGCGACGGGGCTGGTCGGCGGCCATGTACTGGAACAAGCATTAGCGGATCATCGGGTGACCCGGCTGGTCGCCCCGACCCGCCGCCCACTGCCTCCTCATGAGAAGCTTCTCAACCCTATCGTGACGGCCGCCGACCTGCCTCTCGACGAGAATTGGTGGGCGGTGGACAGCGCCATATCCGCTTTGGGAACCACCCGAGCCAAGGCTGGATCGGCCGACGCCTTCCGGGCTATCGACCATGATTACCCGCTGGCCGTCGCGCGTCAGGTCAAGGCGCGGGGCGCTCGCTGCTTCGTTCTCACATCGGCCATGGGCGCGAACGCCCGGTCGGCTTTCTTCTATAATCGCGTCAAGGGCGATCTTGAGCTCGCCTTGTCCAAACTGGACTTTCCGTCCTTGACCTTCGCGCGGCCTGGGCTGCTGGTAGGCAAAAGGGCGGAACATCGTTTCGCGGAGAATATGGCTGCTGTCTTGGCCGGCGTTCTGGACCCGGTGCTGCCGACTGCCCTGCGCGCCAACCCGGCGTCGGCGGTCGCAGCGTTGTTGTTGGAAGCCGCGATCCGTTCAGAGCCCGGTACGCATATCATCACCGCAGCGGGCATCGTCAGGGCTGCCGCACGCAGCAGAACGGGCAAGGATTGAATCTTCCAAAATACCGCTGCCTCGGATAGGGGCAGGCGTCTAGTGCGTTCCCGCTCTAGGGCGTGACGCCCTGAAATTTCTGGAGACTCCCCATGCGCGCCGAAGCGCAGCAATATATCGATCGCATCGACGCCGCGCTGGATCTGCTGCGCCGCTTCCTCGACTGGGACCGCGCGCTACGGCGGCTGGATGAGTTGAACGCGCGCGTCGAAGACCCCACGCTTTGGGACAATCAGAAGATGGCGCAGGAAGTCATGCGCGAACGCACGCGCCTGGAAGCCGCGATTGGTGCGACCCGAGCGATCGACAGTGAGAAGAGCGACACTGCCGAACTCATCGAGATGGCCGAGGCCGAGGGCGATGAGGATATGGTGAACGAGGGCGTGGCTTCTCTCAAGGCGCTCGCCGATCGCGCGGACGAGGACAAGATCAAGGCGCTGCTGGCGGGCGAGGCGGACGCCAGCGATACATATCTGGAAATCCACGCGGGCGCGGGTGGCACGGAAAGCCAGGACTGGGCGGAAATGCTGAGCCGCATGTATCGCCGCTGGGCCGAACGGCGCGGCTACAAGGTGGAACTGGTCGACTATCAGGCGGGCGACCAGGCGGGGATCAAGTCGGCAACCTTCCTGTTCAAGGGGGAAAACGCCTATGGCTATGCCAAGACCGAAAGCGGCGTGCATCGCCTGGTGCGCATCAGCCCCTATGACAGCTCGGCGCGGCGGCATACCAGCTTCTCGTCGGTGTGGGTCTATCCGGTGATCGACGACAATATCGAGATCGAGGTCAACGAAGGCGACCTGAAGATCGATACCTATCGCGCGTCGGGTGCGGGCGGACAGCACGTCAACACGACGGACTCGGCGGTCCGCATCACCCACATTCCATCCGGCATCATCGTGGCGTCGCAGAATGACCGGTCGCAGCACAAGAACCGCGCGACGGCCATGAACATGCTGAAGGCGCGCCTCTATGAAGCCGAATTGCAGAAGCGGGAAGCCGCCGCGTCAGGCGAATATCAGGCCAAGACCGAGATCGGCTGGGGCCACCAGATCCGGTCCTATGTGTTGCAGCCCTATCAGTTGGTGAAGGACCTGCGCACCGGCGTCACCTCCACCTCTCCGGACGATGTGCTGGACGGCGCGCTCGATCCCTTCATGGCGGCCGCGCTCAGCCAGAAGGTGACGGGCGAAAAGGTCGATGTGGAGGATGTCGATTGATGATGCGGGCGGCGCTGGCGGGATCATTGCTCCTGCTGGCGGGCTGTAGCCTGTTATCACCGGCCAAGGAGGATGACCGGCCAGCGGGCGCGCGCGATTTTCCCCGCGCCGACCGCCCGGTGGCTCCCATCGTATCGACCCGATGGTCGAGCGAGGAAGCGCGCGACCGCGTCAACGAAGCCGACGACATCATGGACCGGGCGGGCATCCGGCCCGGCATGACGGTGGCGGATATCGGTGCGGGCGAGGGCTATTATACCGTTCGCCTGGCTAACCGCGTCGGGCCGAAGGGCCGGGTGCTGGCCGAGGACATCATGCCGGAGGTGATCGAGGCGCTGTCCCGCCGCATCACCCGCGAGGATTGGCGCAACGTCAGCGTCAGGCTGGGCGCTCCGGAGGACCCGCGCCTGCCGGAGAACAGCTTCGACCGCATCCTGATGGTCCACATGTATCATGAGATCGCTGAGCCTTATGCCTTCCTGTGGCATCTAAGTCCGGCGCTGAAGGCTGATGGCGAATTGATCGTGGTGGATGCCAACCGCCCGACCGCGAAGCATGGCACGCCGCCGCGCCTGCTGATCTGCGAACTGGCGGCGGTGGGATTCCGTCTGGAGGAGCTGATCCCCAAGCCGACTGCTGGAGGATATTTCGCTCGCTTCCGCCGGATCGCCGCGCGGCCGGCCCCGGAAAGCATCGTTCCCTGCGCAATAAAAAACGAAAACTAACGTAAATTAGCAGGTTTCCTTAGGGGAAAAGGCGGCTAATGGGCCGTTAACCATGATTTTGTGGATCGCTTTGACCTTTTCGTGATTGAATGGCCCGGTGGGAGAGGCTCGATATGATCGACCAAAGCAGAACCCCTGCAGCCAATGCGGAGCAGCGGCGGCACACCGCCCGGCACAAGATGTTCGGGCCGGTTACTTTGCGTTTCGGCCGGGCTGAGACGCGGGGCCATTTCCTCGACCTGTCCTCATCCGGAGCGCTGGCGCATTGCGAAACGCCGCCTGCTGTGGGCGCCTATATCTCCGTGTCGGCGCTTGGGATGGAGGCGAGCGGCCGGGTGATGTGGGTTCGGGACAAACGCTTCGGCATTCAGTTCAGCCAGCCACTGACGGACGAGGCGATCGAAAGACTGATCCGCGGCGCGTGACGATCAACCGCGGCGGCGCCATTTTCGGAACAGCGATGCGCTGACGATGCCGCCGCCGACCAGCGCAGCGATCGCGCCGCCGGCCGAAGCCAGCGCCCAGGCCCCGGCCGCGAGCAGTCCGGTCAGGAAATCGACGATGATCAGCGTCAGATGGATCATAAGGGGAGGACGGCCGGGCTATCGGCCCAGTTCCTTCGCCTCCTGATATTTGAGTTCCAGGAAACGGTTCTGCACCGCCAGCTTGTCGAGATCGCCGCTGGCCAGCGTTTCGCTGATCCGGGATAGTTCGGTGTCGATGACGGTCAACCCTTCGACCAACTGCTGTTCGGGGCCGCGGCCGTTGCGCTCTTCACGGCGGAGCGGGGCGGGAATCGATTCATAGCCGGTGACGAGTTCGGGCAGATGATCGGACAGTAGCCTGCGGATTTCCTGGGCCGCGGGTTCCTGATCGCTGAGCCGCTCCAGTTGCGGGGCAAGCGTTTCCAGCTTGACGCCGATGCTGTCGGCGAGGGTCAGCGCGGGCGGTGGCAGGGCCTTGCGCTGATTGTCGAGCCAGATCTCGGTCTGCAGCGGCAGGGCGGGCAGGGGGGTGTCAACCAGCGCAGCCGTCCTGACGCGCGGCTCTGTGGGAATGGCGGCGATCAGCAGCAGCGCGGCGATCATGATGCCGAGCGCGATCATGACGCCAGTGGTGCCCAGCGGCGTGACGAAACCCGCAATGGCGCTGGCGATCAGCACCGCCAGCACGGCCCAGAAGGCATATTTGAGCTTCCGCATCAGCGCCGCGTTGCGCCTTTGCCGGGCGCGGGCCGACAGGCTCCGTCTGCGGTCGCTGTGCCGGTGGAGGACTGCTTCGGCATCGGCAAGGACGCGGTCGGAGCGAGTCATGTGGACAATGTCCGCAACCAAGGCCGCGCGTTCCTCATTGTCACCCCTCGACCGCACTCAGCAGCGGGTTGTCGGCGCGCGCCTGGCTAGCGGCCTGGGCCTGGCCTTCCGCACGGGCGATATAGCCTTTCGACTTTTCCACCTCGTTCGTGAGCGTGTTCACCGTCGCCTTCATATTCTCCAGCGCCTTCGCCTTGAAGCTGTCGATGCTGTCCATCGTGTCATAGATGTTCTGGAAGGCGCGCTGGAGCGTTTCGATGGGGATGGTGCTGGACGCGGCCTGCTCATGGATCTGCGCGGTCTGGTTCTTCAGCATCTCGCCGGTCGAATCGATCATGTTGGCGGTGGTCGTGTTGAGCGCGCTGATCTGTTCGAGGACCAGCTTCTGGCCCGCGAGCGCCTGCGCCACGGTGACGGCGGTGCGCAGTGCGGCGACGGTGGTCGTGCTGGCGCGATCGACGCCCTTCACCAGTTCGACATTGTTCTTCTTGACGAGGTCGAGCGCGAGATAGCCTTGCACCGTCACCGCCATCTGCGTCAGCAGGTCCTGCGTGCGCTGGCGAATGTAGAAGAGGGCGCTGTCACGGATCGCCTTGGCCTTTGCCGGGTCGGTGGAGTCGAGTTCCAGCGCCTTGGCCTCCAACCGAGCGTCCAACGTCTTTGAAATATGGATCATCTGCTCAAGTCGGCCCATGGCCGCCCACATATTCTGGCGCTCGACATCGATCGCGGCATTGTCCTTGATCAGCACGTCCTTGCCGCTGGCCAGCGAGCCGAGGATCGAGTTGATGTGCCCCTGGGCGCTCCTATAACCGTCGAAATAGTCACGCAGCTTGTTGCCGAAGGGGATGATGCCGAACAGCTTCTTGGGCGCGAGAAGATTGCCGCGCTTGCCGGGATCGAGATCCTCGACCGTGCGGCGCAGTTGGGCCAGATCCGCCCCGACCTTATTGTCGCTGTCCATGGCACGGACGGGGCGGTCGAGGAAGCGGTTGCTGTGCCCGGCGGCCTCCGCAATCTCCTTGCGGCCCATATTGGTCAACTGATCGACGCGCTGGCCGAATTCCGGCGAGTTGGCGTCCTGCGCGACCAGATCGTCGATGAAGGCATCGACCTTTTCATCCAGCTTCGAGCGCTTTTCCTCGTCGAGCGGCACCAGGCCCGCCGCCTTGTCGAGCGTGACGGGTGGCACCGGATCGGGCGGCGTCAGGTTGAGCGGATCGGCGGTGGTCGTCGTACTGGGCGCGGTGCTGGCCATAACGTCTCCTTCAAGCTGTTATATGTGACTATAACAGTTGCGCTTCAATCGGGAATATGGCGCTACGTCCATGCCGATGCAAATCCGCCGCCGCCGTGCGCCTTGCCGCAGCGCGTCATTTCCTGTAGGGGCGCGCGCGATACTCTGGTCAGGCGCGGCGCCAGCCGGGAAACTCGATTCTAAAGGCAAAACATGTCCCTGCGTAATATCGCGATCATCGCGCACGTCGACCATGGCAAGACGACTCTCGTCGATCAGCTGTTCCGCCAGTCCGGCACTTTCCGCGACAATCAGCGCGTCGAAGAGCGCGCGATGGATTCGAACGACCTGGAAAAGGAGCGCGGCATCACCATTCTCGCGAAGCCCACCTCGGTCGAATGGAATGGCACCCGCATCAACATCGTCGACACGCCCGGCCACGCCGACTTCGGTGGTGAAGTGGAGCGCATCCTCTCCATGGTCGATGGCGTGATCCTGCTGGTGGACTCGTCGGAAGGCGCGATGCCGCAGACCAAGTTCGTGACCGGCAAGGCGCTGGCCCTGGGCCTGCGTCCGATCGTCGTCGTCAACAAGATCGACCGCCCCGACGAGCGTATCCAGGAAGTTCTGGACGAAGTGTTCGACCTGTTCGTGACACTGGACGCGACTGACGAGCAGCTCGACTTCCCCGTCCTCTACGCATCGGGCCGCAACGGCTACTGCAATGAAGACCCGTCCCTGCGTTCCGGCACGCTGGAGCCGCT
>Ga0105148_100118_pt1 | contig 12217 bp, 8 predicted proteins | sample RS_199metaG_FD_91502 | JGI IMG/M metagenome (GOLD analysis project Ga0105148, IMG submission 91502) | Switchgrass associated microbial communities from Austin, Texas, USA, to study host-microbe interactions - RS_199 metaG | ecosystem: Host-associated > Plants > Roots > Rhizosphere | place: USA... | reverse complement strand
AGGGCTTCAGCACATAATCGTCCGCGCCCATCTCCAGCCCGACGATCCGGTCCGTCTCCTCCGACTTGGCGGTCAGCAGGATCACCGGAATTTCGCTCGTCTCGCGGATATGGCGGCATAGCGATAGCCCATCCTCCCCCGGCATCATGATGTCGAGGATCACGAGGTCGATGGCATTGGCGCTGAGCCGCACCCTTGCCTCCGCGGCGCTATCGACAGCGGTCACGCGGAAGCCGTTGCGCGAGAGATATTGCGCCAACGGCTCACGGATCGAACGCTCATCATCGACGAGCAGCAGATGGGGTTTTTCACTCATGGGGAACATCTGTCACGACTATCAGCAGCTTGGAAGGGTGAAGCACATGTCCCCACCCTTCCCTTTCCGGTCAGTTCTTCGGCGCGACATCCGCACCGCGGCGCGCCTGCCAGGCATCGCGCATCGCCTGGCGAGCGACCTTCATCTCATTGGTCGTGACAAAGCCGTCCTTGTTGCTGTCAGCCTTGTCGAACATCGCCAGCGGCCGGGCCAGGAACTCTGCGCGGGTCAGCACGCCATCTTTCATCGCTTCGCCGCCCGGACCGCCGCGGCCATGGAAGCCCATTCCGCCGCCCAAGCCATGATGGCCGCCATGCCCGCCGAAGCGGTGACCGCCCTCACGTCCGCCGCGACCTTCGCCATCGCGCCGATCGAAACGGGCCTGATGCCCGGCGGCGAATTCAGCCTTGCTGATCTGGCCATTATGGTCGCTGTCCAGCGCCGCGAAACGCTGGTCGAGCCGCGCCTGACGGCCGAGCTCGCGATCTTCCTTCGTCAGCTTTCCGTCGCGATTTGCGTCGATCTTCGTGAAGCGCGCATCCAGCGCCGTGGTCAATTCGGCCTTGCTGACCTTACCGTCCTTATTCGCATCGGCCATCGCAACCAGCCCGCCGTGACGGCCAACCGGGCCGCCATCGCCCGGCTGCGCCAGTGCCAGATGCGACGCCGCCAGCCCGCCCACGAACAGCGAACCAACCGCGACCGTGCCCCAAAATTTGCGGATCATCTATTCTCTTCCTTCCAAGGGTGGTGGACGACCATCGCCGTCCCTGAACACCCTTATGAGGAAGACTTGTCCCGCAACTTTGTCATGTCACGGCCGAAATTGTCGTAATTTGTAACGACCAACGGCCCGCCGTCCCCGCGAACGCCGGGATGACGATGGACTCAGCCGTCCCGACGTCCCAGCAACCGCAAGCGCAGCGCATTCAGCTTGATGAAGCCCGCCGCATCCCGCTGATCATAGGCGCCCGCGTCATCCTCGAACGTCACGACCTTCTCGCTATAAAGCGAATAGGGTGACTTGCGCCCCACGACATAGACGCCGCCCTTGTAGAGCTTGAGGCGAACGGTGCCCGTCACCTTCTCCTGGCTGTAATCGATCGCCGCCTGCAGCATCTCGCGCTCGGGGCTGAACCAGAAGCCGTTGTAGATCAGCTCGGCATAGCGGGGGGCCAGCTCGTCCTTCAGATGGGCCGCGCCGCGATCCAGCGTCAGCTGCTCGATGCCACGATGGGCGAGGTGATATATGGTGCCGCCCGGTGTTTCATACATGCCGCGCGACTTCATGCCGACGAAGCGGTTCTCGACCAGATCGAGCCGCCCGATGCCATGCTTGCGGCCATATTCGTTCAGCGTCTCCAGCAGTGTCGCCGGGCTCATCCCCACGCCGTTGATCGCCACGCCATCGCCGCGCTCGAAATCGATCGTGATATATTCCGGAGCGTCCGGAGCATCTTCTGGATTGACGGTGCGCGAATAGACATAGTCCGGGGTTTCTTCCCACGGATCTTCCAGCACCTTACCCTCGGAGCTGGTGTGCAGCATGTTCGCGTCGGTCGAGAAAGGGCTCTCGCCGCGCTTGTCCCGGGGAATCGGAATCTGGTGCTGCTCGGCGAACTCGATCAGCTTGGTGCGGCTGGTCAGGTCCCACTCACGCCAGGGCGCGATCACCTTGATGTCAGGGGCAAGGCCATAATAGCCCAGCTCGAACCGCACCTGGTCATTGCCCTTGCCGGTCGCGCCGTGGCTGACGGCGTCAGCGCCGACCTGCCGCGCAATCTCGATCTGCCGCTTGGCGATCAACGGCCGCGCGATCGACGTGCCCAGCAGATACAGCCCCTCATAGAGCGCATTGGAGCGCATCATCGGGAAGACATAGTCCTTCACAAATTCTTCGCGCAGGTCGTCGATGAAGATATGCTCATCCTTGACGCCCATCAGCTTGGCCTTCTGCCGCGCGGGCTCCAGTTCCTCGCCCTGGCCCAGGTCAGCCGTGAAGGTAACGACCTCGCACTGGTAGGTCTGCTGCAACCATTTCAGGATCACGCTGGTGTCGAGCCCTCCCGAGAAGGCTAGGACAATGCGGTTGATCTTATCGGACATGGGTGGAGCGACCTTCCTTAAACTGGCGCAAAATTACCGGCGCGCCGGTATCAGGGGTGAGCCCCAAGTGCAACCGAGTCGGCGCAAAGCCCATAAGGAAAGGGCGACGGCCTGCGCCATCGCCCTCCCATCGTTTATCCTATGGAAAGGTCCTTACCGGGTCTGCGGCTTGAACCCCATCTGACGGCTGCGGTCGCCGCCCAGCCGGTAAACCGTCTGCGTCTGGGGTTCGGCATGGATCGTCTGCGGAGGCGCCGGGGTCGCGATCGGACTGTGCACGGAAGCGTCCTGCCGCTCCCGCCGCTCCTGCTGCGCCAGCAGGAAACGCGCACGACGCATGCGCTTGCTGGGCGTGAGGAAGGGATTTTCCGCGCTTGGCGGCGCGGCAACCATCGCCTCCAGACTTCCGGTCTGCGGCGCCGAACCATAAGCAGTGGAGGCCGAAACGCGGGATGCGGGACGCTCTACCACCGGAGCGCGCTCGGCGACGACTGGCGCAGCCGCAACAGGAGCAACGGTTTCGACCGCCAATACATCCTCATCCGTACGGAGGCGGCGGAACGCAGCTGCGCCACCCAGGCCGAGCAGCAGCAGAGCGCCACCGCCCAACGCCCAATAGAGTCCATCATTTGGCGCGTTGCTCGCGGTCGCTGGCTGTCCCGTGGCCGGAGTCGCTGCGGGCGTCACTGCAGGCGCGCTCGGCTTCACGGCCGCGCCGCGGGCCTCCGCCGCCCGCTGTGGCTCAGGCTGCGGAGCCGGAGTCGAAACCTCTCGCGCTGCTGGGGCTGTAACCGCCCTTTCCACCTTCCGCGGCGCAGCTTCGGCGCGAGGCGCGGCACGGGGAGCGGGCGCTGCCTTAGGTTCGGCGGCCGTTTCCGCTTGCGATGCGGCAACTGCCGCCGCGATGCGCTCATCCACCGACTGGGTCGGCTGAACGACGGGCTGCGCAGGGGCGATCACAGGCGTAGATACAGCTGGCGGAGCAACTACAGCGTCCGCCGGAGTTGCTGCCGGCGGAGCAGCCGCATCCTGTGCATAAGAATAGGTGGAACCAAGGGCCAGAACAGCGGCAATCGCGGCACCGGCCGGGCGAACGGCTAGGCTATATCCTCTCATAGTGACGACTTAACTGTCGGAATGACCAAACTATCTCAAACTCATGGCCGGTTTCGAGACGAACCGAAACTACAAGCCGACAAGCGGTTACCCATCACTAAAAGGTGAATGGATGTTCATCTTCATCTATAGGTGATGGATGAATTAAATCTTCTTGGGTTCGTCACCCTTATCATCAAGCGATTGGAGGCGGCTGCCTTCAACCTGCCTGTTCAACCGATCTTGCTCCTGAATGCTCGCCTGCCGCTGCGCTTTCGTCAGTCCGAACTTCGCGCGATTGGCAGCAGCCGTCCTCTCCTTTTCCGCGCGCGCACGCGTCTTGCGCGCCTGCCTCAGATTGATGATGTCGGCCATGATACTCCTATCTGTTCATGCTGCCGCCAACTCGGTCAGCAAGGCAGCGTGGGGAACCGCGAAGATGGCGCTTAACCCAGCGCGGCAATTGCACTATCACCGGCTGCATGGCCAACCCCTCCCTGCGCCAATTGGACATTTTCGCGCAGATGGTAGCGGCTGGCGGTATTTCACGCTGCGCCCGCGACCTAGGCCTGCCCATTGAGGAAATCGCCCAGGATATCACGTCGCTCGAAATGCGGCTGGGCTACCGCTTGTTCGAGGATCTTCCCGAACGCAAGCGGCTGACGCCGGCGGGGCGCAAGACTGCGGAGGCCATGACCCTGCTCTCGCAAGACCAGCAGGAAAGCTGGAGCATCAGCAAAAATTCATCACCCTCCCATACTGACGAAGCCCCGCCCGCCATCGCGCCCACGCCTGCGCCTGCGCCTGCGCCTGCGCCGGCACGCCAGTCGATCGTCCTCGCAGCTCCCGCTCCCGTCTTCGGCCATTTCCAGGAGGCACTCGCCGCTTTCGAGGCGGCGAATGAAGACGTCGCCATCACGCTCGACCTTTCAATCCACCTTGCCGATGAAGCGCAGCGGGCTCTGGAGCAGGGCCGCGTCGATATTGCCTATTTCTACGCGCTGGGGGAATCGAGCAAGCTGCCCTCCCGCTATGGCTGGTCGGAACAGATCAATCTCTATGCCGGGGCCGATCACCCCCTCGCCCGCCGCGACAGCGTCACGCCGGAGGAGTTGCGGATCAGCCCGACCCTGGCGATGGAGCCGCAAAACGCTCTGCGCCGCATCATTGACGAAGCCCTACAACGCGAAGGGATAATCATGGGCGCGCCGGTCATCGAAACGGACAATATGTTCGACATCATGACCATCCTGCGTGAAGGCGCGGGATGTTTCGCCGCATTCGGGCCTCTCGCCCGTGATCTCGGCCGCATGAGCGGGATCCGCCGCCTGGCGCTCGAACGCCCCCTGCCCGCCATTGAGGTTCGCCAGGCCCTCCGTTCGGAAGCAGAGGCGGGGTCAGCCGCTACCGCACTCGCCGAATTCCTTTTTCTCTGAAGAATGTCCTGCCGTCCCGTGGATCACAGGGACGAAACGAGGCTCCACCACGCCATCCGGTTCCTCAGGACATAGAAAATTGTTGATATGTTATATCATTTTGGATACCAGCGCTCGCAAATCTCTCCACACCCAAGGACTTCCTTCATGATTTCGCCCCTGCCGCTCCTCCGCGCCGGTTGCGCCCTTGCGACGCTCAGCTTCGCTTTTGCCGACCTCGCACAAGCAGAAGAGACCCAGCCGCAAGCCTATCATGACCAGCAGGCCGACATCATCGTCACCGCCCTCATTCCGCGACGGCAGGGCGATATTCTGTCGGGCACCTCTGTCATCGCGGGAGCGGAACTGACCCGCTCCCTGCGTCCCACGATCGGCGATACGCTGGCGCACCAGCCCGGCGTTTCCGCCACCTCCTTCGGCCCGAACGCCTCCCGGCCCGTCCTGCGCGGTTTTCAGGGAGAGCGGGTGCGCATTCTGACCGACGGCATCGGCAGCTTCGACGTATCCAATACCTCGGTGGATCACGCCGTCGCGATCAACCCGCTGACCGCAGACCGGATCGAGGTGCTGCGCGGCCCAGCGGCGCTGCTCTACGGTTCCTCTGCGATCGGGGGCGTCGTCAATGTGATCGACAGCCGCATCCCACGCCGCGTGCCGGACGAGCCGATCCATATCGACGGCATAGCCACCTATGGCAGTGCCGCCAATGAGCGCACCGGATCGGCAGAGGTCGAGGTGCCGGTCACGGACAAGCTGGTTGTTCATTTCGACGGCAGCTATTCCAAGAGCGGCGACCTCGACACGGGCACCTATATCCTGACGCCAGCGTTGCGCGCCCAGGCTGCGGCAAGCGCCGACCCCGCCATTACGGCTCTGGCCGATCTGCGCGGCAAGCTGCCCAACAGCGCCGCACGTAGCTGGGAAGTGGCTGGCGGCGCGGCGCTGGTGACGGATGGCGGGAATCTGGGCTTTTCGGTCGCGCACACTGACAATCTGTACGGCGTCCCCGCACGCTATTCACTGGAACCCGGATCGGAGACCGAACAGGTCCGGCTGCACATGAAGCAGGACCGGGCCGACCTGCGCGCGGAATTGCCGGTCAACGGCGGCATCCTGGAATCCATCCGCCTGCGTGCTGGTTTTGCCGACTACCAGCATCAGGAGATCGAGCAGTCGGGTGAGGTCGGCACCACCTTCTATAATCAATCGATCGAATCCCGGCTTGAACTGGTTCAGGCGAAGCGTGGCGGCTGGGACGGCGCGGTCGGCGCGCAATTCTTCGCCCGCAATTTCCATGTCGAGGGGGAAGAGAAGTTCCTGCCACGCAACCGGACCGAACAACTAGGTTTCTTCACGCTGCAGTCGCTCGATTTCGGCACCACACGGGTCGAGCTGGGCGGCCGCTACGAACATAGCCGGGTTGAGGCGGATGCGGACGCCACCCTGCTCAATCCCGCCTATCATCGCAGCTTCGACGCCTTTTCCGCCTCGATCGGCGCGAGTCAGGAAATTACTTCCGGCTGGCGGCTGGGCCTGAACCTGGCGCGCACCGAGCGCGCGCCCTCCGCCGAAGAGTTGTTCGCGCGCGGCAATCATGCGGGCACTCAGGCGTTCGAACTGGGCAACCCCGACTTCAGCCTTGAAAAAAGCTGGGGGATCGAAGCAACGCTGCGGGGCCAAGGCACGGGATATAACTTCTCCCTGTCCGCCTATCACAACTGGTTCAAGGGCTACATCTACGACGCGCTGGTCGATGATTCTGCCTGCATGGCGGTCAATGGCGGGCAGCCGCTGGACTTGCCCTGCTTCCAATATGCTCAGGCGGATGCTCGCTACCTCGGGTTCGAAGCCGAAGCCTCGGTAAAGCTGGCCGAGGTCAACGGATACAGGATCAACCTGGACGGCATGGCCGATTATGTCCGCGCCACCATCACCGGTTCCGGCCCGGCTCCGCGTATCCCGCCTCTCCGCCTTCTGGGCGGGATCGAAGCGCAGGGCGACCGGCTGACGCTTCGCGGCGAGGTCGAACATAGCTTCGCGCAGGAGCGGACCGCCGCGACAGAAACTCGCACGGACGGCTTCACGCTTGTCAATGCGTCGCTGTCGTTCAAGCCGCTCAAGGGGAATGACCGCACAACCATCATCCTGTCGGCCAACAATATCTTTGATGTGGAGGCGCGGCGGCACGCCAGCTTCCTCAAGGATTATGCGCCACTGGCGGGGCGGGACATCCGCGTGACGGCGCGGCTGTCCCTCTGATCAACCTAGTTGATTGCGCCTTGTGACAGTTTCGTTACAAGGCGCGCATGGATCAGGGGCGATCGACAAGGGGCGGGGCCGTGGGGGCGAACTGGTAATGCGCCAGATCGCAGCCCTTCCCTATGCCACCGATCCCGACGGATCGATGCGGATCCTGCTGATCACATCGCGTGAAACGCGGCGCTGGGTGATCCCTAAAGGCAACCGTATCAAGGGCCTGGCCGGTCACCGCGCCGCCGAAGTCGAAGCCTTTGAGGAGGCGGGCATCCATGGCATCGCCTGCCCTGCTCCTTTGGGACGCTATCGCTATGACAAGCGCCGCCGGAAGGGCGGCTCTCGCGAAGCCACGGTCGAAGTTTTCCCCCTTGCAGTCACTGGCCAGTTGTCGCAATGGCCCGAACAGGGGCAGAGGGAACTGCGCTGGTTTCCGGTCTCAGAGGCCGCGAAAGCAGTCGATGAACCCGATCTTCAGACCATTATCGCGGCCTTTCGCGAACCGCCGCGTGATCCCGGCTGGTTCATCCGAATGCTGCTGCGGGTCAAGGAATGGCAAAGCGAAAGGACTGGAATGCTGCGGTGGTTTCACGCGCTGATGCCCAAGCAGGGGCGCTTCTTCGAACAGTTCGAAGATCATGCTGACACCCTTGTCGCGGGCGCTGATGCGCTTGCCAAGCTGCTGAAGGGCGGGCCGGACATGGATGCCCATATTCAGGAGATTTCCGCGCGTGAGCATGAAGCGGACGACATCATCCGCGAAGTGCTGCAAGACGTTCGCCGCATCTTCGTGACACCCTTCGACCGCAGCGCCATCACCGGCCTGATCGGCGTTATGGACGACGCCATCGACCAGATGAACCAGACCGCGAAGGCGATTGCCCTGTTCGAGGTGAAGGAATTCGCACCCCAAATGCAGGATATGAGCGCGCTGATCGTCGAATGCGCGCGGATCACGGCCGAAGCCATGCCGCTACTGCGCTCGCTCAATCTCAATTCAGTACGCCTCCACGACCTCACCGAACGGCTGGTGAAGCTGGAAGGACATGCCGACATCCTGCACGAAGCTGGCCTGAAGGCGCTCTACAACCAGGCGCGCCAGGGCAACCCGATGGACTTCGTCGTGGGCAATGAAATCTACGCCCATCTGGAGAAGGTCACCGACCGTTTCGAAGACGTCGCTAATGAAATCTCCGGCCTGGTCATCGATCACGCTTGATGCCGCTTCCTCCGTTCGTTTTTTCGAGCCTCGTCGAGAAACGGGCAGCACCCGATGCCCTTACTCGACCACGCTCGAAATAAACGGAAGCAGGACGCCTTCATCCATGCAGGACAAAGTATAACCCGCCATGGAAGCTCATCTCGCCTTCCCCCTGCTCGTCGCCCTGATCGGCATCGCGCTCGCCTTCGACTTTCTGAACGGCCTGCATGATGCGGCCAACTCGATTGCGACGATCGTCTCAACACGGGTGCTGAAACCGCAATATGCGGTGGCCTGGGCGGCATTTTTCAACTTCATCGCCTTTCTCTTCTTCGGCCTGCATGTCGCCGAAACAGTGGGCAAGGGCATCGTCGATGCCAGCATCATCGATCCACAGGTGATCTTCGGGGCACTGATGGGGGCCATAGCCTGGAACCTCATCACCTGGGGCCTTGGCATCCCGTCCTCCTCCAGCCACGCGCTGATCGGCGGGTTGCTGGGCGCGGGCACTGCAAAGGCGGGGCTGGGCGCCGTCGTATGGAGCGGGGTCTTCAAGACCAGCGCCGCCATCGTCCTCTCGCCCGCCATCGGCCTGGTGCTGGCGCTGCTACTGGTGCTGATCATCAGTTGGGTCTTCCGCCGCTTCACGCCGCAGGGTGCGGACCGCGTGTTCCGCAAGCTGCAACTGGTGTCCGCCTCACTCTATTCGCTGGGCCATGGCGGCAATGACGCGCAGAAGACGATGGGCATCATCGCCGTGCTGCTCTATTCCCAGGGCATGCTGACGGGCGGTTTCCACGTTCCTTTCTGGGTCGTGATCTCCTGCCAGGCAGCGATGGGCCTCGGCACCTTGCTCGGCGGCTGGAAAATCGTCCACACCATGGGATCGAAGATCACCCGTCTCACCCCTGCTCAGGGCTTCTGCGCCGAAACCGGCGGGGCGATCACGCTGTTCATGGCGACACATCTTGGCGTACCGGTTTCGACCACCCACACCATCACCGGCGCGATCGTCGGCGTCGGCGCATCGCGCCGGCTATCGGCTGTCCGGTGGAACGTGGCCTCCAGCATCGTCATCGCCTGGGTCGTGACCCTCCCCGCCGCTGGGCTGATCGGAGCAGCCTTCTACTGGCTCACAAGCTTTTTCTGACCGCCCTTCACAAGAGCATGATTCGGTCCTATATGGGCCATTCAAATCCGGTCCGTGCAACGCCGTCAGGTGGAGCATGAACCGTCCCCCGGATCGCCCGGGGACCGGCTTCGAATAGCGCGCGAAGCCGGCGGGATTGGGCGAAAAACGGCGGGTCACAAAGTGCTGACAGTGCGGATCGGACAGTCCCGGCCCGCACTTTTTTGCGTGGATGCAGAGGAGCGAATCGCCCCTTTCGCCTTCCATGTCAGGCTGAATTTTCGCTGCGATGCGAAAAAATGCGACGAACAACAGGCAGGATACGCAATGGCGACCAAAGCTCTCCCCCCGATCAGCAACACCGGCGCGAAGAAGCGCATAAGGAAGGTGTTCGGCGACATCCACGAAGTGGTGCAGATGCCGAACCTGATCGAGGTTCAGCGGGAGAGCTACGAGCAGTTCCTCCGTTCCGACCCTTCAATCGGCTATGTGTCGGGCCTCGAAAAGACCCTCCGTTCGGTCTTCCCGATCCGCGATTTCGCGGGCACGGCCGAAATGGACTTCGTCCATTATGAGCTGGAAGAGCCGAAGTATGATGTCGAGGAATGCCGTCAGCGCGGCATTACCTATGCAGCACCCATGCGGGTCACGCTGCGCCTGATCGTGTTTGAAGTCGATCAGGACACCGAAACCCGCTCGGTGCTCGATATCAAGGAGCAGGACGTCTACATGGGCGACATGCCGCTCATGACGCAGAACGGCACTTTCATCGTCAACGGAACCGAGCGTGTCATCGTGTCGCAGATGCACCGCTCGCCGGGCGTGCTGTTCGACCATGACCGTGGCAAGACCCACTCGTCGGGCAAATATCTGTTCGCCGCGCGCGTGATCCCCTATCGCGGTTCGTGGCTCGACTTCGAATTCGATGCCAAGGATATCGTCAACGTCCGTATCGACCGCAAGCGCAAGCTGCCGGTCACGGCGCTGCTCTACGCGCTTGGCCTCACAGCTGAGGACATGCTCGGCTATTTCTATAACAAGGTGACCTTCGTCCGTGGCGAAGGCGGCTGGCAGATCCCCTACACCGCCGAAGCCTGGCGCGGTCAAAAGCCGGCTTTCGACATCGTCGATGCGAAGTCGGGCGAAGTCGTGTTCGCCGCCGGTCACAAGATCTCGCCCCGCGCCGCCAACAAGGCAGAGAAGGACGGCCTCGAAACGCTGCTGATCCCGACTGAGGAAGTCTATGGCCGCTACAGCGCCTATGATCTCATCAATGAGCAGACGGGCGAAATCTACATCGAGGCCGGTGATGAAGTGTCGCCGGAAAATCTCGAGAAGCTGGACAAGGCGGGCATCGACCGTCTGGAACTGCTCGACATCGATCATGTCACCACCGGTCCCTGGATCCGCAACACGCTGAAGGCCGACAAGGCCGAGGAGCGTGACCAGGCTCTGTCCGACATCTACCGCGTCATGCGCCCCGGCGAACCGCCGACGAAGGAAACCGCCGAAGCGCTCTTCGCTGGCCTATTCTTCGACCCCGAGCGTTATGACCTGTCGGCTGTCGGCCGCGTGAAGCTCAACATGCGCCTTGACCTCGACGCAGAGGATACCGTCACCACGCTCCGCACCGAGGATATCCTCGCCGTGGTCAAGGAACTGGTGAACCTGAAGGACGGCAAGGGCGAGATCGACGATATCGACAATCTCGGTAACCGTCGCGTGCGCTCGGTGGGCGAGCTGCTGGAGAACCAGTATCGCGTCGGCCTCCTTCGCATGGAGCGCGCCGTCAAGGAGCGCATGTCGAGCGTCGATGTCTCGACCGTGATGCCGAACGACCTCATCAACGCGAAGCCCGCCGTGGCCGCGGTGCGCGAGTTCTTCGGCTCCTCGCAGCTGTCCCAGTTCATGGACCAGACCAACCCGCTGTCGGAAGTCACGCACAAGCGCCGCGTGTCGGCACTCGGGCCGGGCGGTCTGACCCGCGAGCGCGCAGGCTTCGAAGTCCGCGACGTTCACCCGACCCACTATGGCCGTATCTGCCCGATTGAAACGCCGGAAGGCCCGAACATCGGTCTGATCAACAGCCTCGCCACCTTCAGCCGCGTGAACAAATACGGCTTCATCGAAACGCCCTACCGCAAGGTGATCGATGGCAAGGTGACCAATGAGGTCGTCTATCTGTCGGCCATGGAAGAAGCCAAGCACACCATCGCTCAGGCCAACGCTGAGCTGAACGACGACGGCACGCTGGCCGAGGACCTGATCTCTGCTCGTGAAGCCGGCGAATTCCTGATGGCGCCCAAGGATCACATCACCCTGATGGACGTCAGCCCCAAGCAGCTGGTGTCGGTCGCGGCCTCGCTCATTCCGTTCCTGGAAAATGACGACGCCAACCGCGCGCTCATGGGATCGAACATGCAGCGTCAGGCTGTGCCGCTGGTCAATGCCGAGGCGCCGTTCGTCGGTACCGGCATGGAAGGCACGGTTGCGCGCGACTCTGGCGCCGCCATCGCCGCCAAACGTCCGGGCATCGTCGATCAGGTCGATGCGACCCGTATCGTTATCCGCGCCACCGGCGATATCGAGCCGGGCCAGTCGGGCGTCGACATCTACACGCTGCAGAAGTTCCAGCGTTCGAACCAGGACACCTGCATCAACCAGCGTCCGCTGGTGAAGGT
>Ga0105148_100117_pt1 | contig 12320 bp, 16 predicted proteins | sample RS_199metaG_FD_91502 | JGI IMG/M metagenome (GOLD analysis project Ga0105148, IMG submission 91502) | Switchgrass associated microbial communities from Austin, Texas, USA, to study host-microbe interactions - RS_199 metaG | ecosystem: Host-associated > Plants > Roots > Rhizosphere | place: USA... | reverse complement strand
TATCGAAACCGTTCCAACGTATCGGCGGAAGTCCGCCAATCGTCGCGCACGCAGGCGCTAATTTTTGCGTGCATTGATAGGAGTTACTGCAATGGCAACCCGTAAAGCAAAGACCGCTGGAAAGAAAGTTGCAACCCGCACTGCTAACAAGGCTGTGCAGTTGCCGGAAGGATATGAAGTAATCGAACGCGCGCCAACGTGGAATCATGAGGAAAACCCCATCATCTGCGGCAAGCGTGGAGAGATTACCGAAATGACTTTCGGTCGTGGCACGAAAAACGAGTATGACGCTGAAACATTTGTTGTCAGCGATAAAAACATCGGTGACGTTGCTGTGTGGCGTTCTGGCGGACTCGCGCAGTTGTTTGATGATACGCGCGAGGGTGACGAGGTTTATATCCAATTCCTCGGATATGGCGAACCCAAGGAGGAAGATCAGCAGCCTCCTAAGCTGTTCAAGTGTGCAGTCAAGCGCACTGCAAAGGGTAGCCGCAACCCGTTCTAACAAAACGGTTGTGACTGGTGAACGGCTGCATCAATTGTGATGCAGCCTTTTATGGAGCGGTATCATGATGGCTTATATGAAATGGGTGTCGATGATTCGTGATGCTGTGATCGAACAACACGAGCGCGGCATGCTTGGGGTTCTGGCTGCGCGAACAAACATACAGGAGTACCGTTTGCGCGATTGGGCGGAAAAGAAAACAATTGACGATTTGGGATACTCGGAACTGACCAAGCTTCACGATGCGTTGTCTGAACACGTTATTATGGAGGCGCAAAATGTCGTTACAGAATCGGAAGAACAAAGAGCAACAGAAATTGCAGCGTTCGCACGTCGCAGCGCAGGCAGCAACTGCGAGGATTGCTGCATATCATTCGATGAAAGCGATTAACCGCATACGCAACGGCGGTCCTGATTGGAAGGGCAACGGCTGCGCGTGGAGATATGTTTGTTATCCGGTTGGCGGTAGACCGGAGTTATAACAAAATCCCCCGATTGTGAGTCGGGGGATTTCTCTTTACATCATTCCATCAACCGCGCCTGCAAGCGGACTTCCGCCAAATATTCCCTCTACCGCTGCGCCTGCTTCTACTGGATCTTGCGGCATCGCTACAGGCTGCGGCGGTACTGATGTTTGTTCTTCGATCTGCTGGCCTAGCGCAATTGGATCTGCCGGCGGTATTGGCTGCGCGTTGATCGATGGAAACATTGGCTCAATATCTTCAATCGCATTCATCATGCGATTTAGCACACTTTCGGCAATGTGAATTTTTGGAAACGGAATAGGCATGTTATCTCCTTGGATCATGTTCAATGTGAATGTGATCTTTTTCTAAGATCACATCGTAATGCAACCCTAACGCATCGCGCAGCGCTGCAACTAATCCTGTTGCATTCTGTTTTGGCAGCCGCAAATCCACTGCATCACCAGTGTAATGCAAAGATCCTGCGCGATGCGTTCCATCTGTCAGCGACGTGATAGTCATGCTGTTTTCAAACTGCTCATAAATCGAGCCTGCTATCACGATAGCTAACAAAATTTCGTTAGATAATCCCTGCGCTCTAACGTCCGCCTTTAGCGAAATAATCATACATCCTCCGCGTATTCGATGAATTTCATCATCTTCATCATGGGTTCAGTCTTAAACCCGCGTTCCTCCATGAATCGTTTCCAACCCGGATGCCCTACGCTGTAAATGAGATTGCAGCCTTCAGCACGCGCGATCTTTTCAACAGACACCCACCCTGGTTCCCATTGGTCGCGCGACCCTACTACAGTAAGAATGTTCATTGTCTTACCGTACCGCGTTTCAACGAATTCAACCAACGCCCATGCGGCGGATGTTAGCTGATAGATTTCAAACATGCCTGAGTCAATTGCTTCTAACATTTGCTCACGCGTGAAGAAATCAAACCCGGCAACGAATCTATCTATTAATTCGTTGGGCGTCTTTGGCGCGCTGTCGGTATCCCTAGCATTTCGCGCGCCCAATCGTCCTGCGGCGTCAATACTTGTAACGGTTGAGCCTGTACTTGCGGACGAGTCCGACGCGGGGGACCGCTGCTGCGAGGTGTCCATGCTGGCGCACTCCTAACTGCTGATGTTTGCTCTTTGGTGTCTGTTGGCCGAATGTTTGGAATGCTGATTTCAGGCGCAACCTGCAACTCACGCACTCCACCGCTAACATAGTCGCGCAGGCTGTAATTCTGCGGAATCGCTCCAACCTGCCGCGCCCATGCGTCTAACCCTTCCGCTTGCTGCGCAATCTCTTGCAACCGTTGCTGTCCATAACGCTTTGTTACTTCGCGAATGTTCAACGCGATCCGATTGTATTCTTCGCGAGTAATTTTGAATTCATCTGTATCGGCAACAGACTTTCCAGCACGCGCCAATGCTGCAACGATTGTTCCTATCTCCGATCCGCTGCCACCAAGTTCAGCAAGCCCGTTTAGCAATCCGTTTGGATCTTCCTTAAACAACCCGCCTAAGCTTGTAGAAACAAGTTCAGTTAGAACAGACTTGCTAAAAGGCTTGTCTGGATCAAAATTCGGATCTGCTACAAGTTCAAAGATGCGTTGTGCTCTCGCATCTGTATCACGCGCCGCGTTTATCACTTGCGAATATTGATCCCGCAAAGCCGGCGCTGCGCTTGTGATAAATCCGCGCTGTGTATTGAACTGTGCTGCTTGCTCCGCTTTGCGCGCTTGAATGTCGTTATTCATGATGCCGCGAATTGTTTCATTCGCTTGCTCAATCATTTCGCGCCCGGTTTCATCACCAGACTGCAAACGATACCAACCATCCGCCGCAACGCGCTGCGCAGACTCTAACAACCGCGCTTCATCAGGATCAGCAATTGCCAACTCTGATTTGATTTCATCTTGCAAGCCTGCATACTCGCGCCGCGTATTGTGCATGTCTCTAGCAACACGATCTAAATAGCTTTCCTTCGCACGTTTATGAAGTATGCCAGCAAACAAACCTGCCAACAGACCAACAGGCCCTCCAATAGCAGCGCCGCCCGCTCCATATAACAAACCTGTTTGTAACGATGAAGGACCAGCCATGCGCGGCCGTGGAAACGGCCGCTCACGATCACTTGATACAACAATTTCTTCAGCCATGTTATATAAACTCCTATCAACCTGAAGGGAAGAATGACGCGCTTGTGTCGAAGTTCCACGCGTTGCTGCGTCCATATCCACTGCTTTGTGATGATTGCTCACCAAATGCTTTGGCTAGTGACTGTGCAGTTGTTAGCGTTGTTGGCCCGCCTAAGATTTGCGACAACTGACCATAGGTGCCCAATTCGGCATTGTTCCCGCGTTCCAACACTTCTAACAATGATGGTAACGCGCCTAATCCTGTTGACGCTGCGTTAAGCGAGTTTGTTGCAATTGATTGTGCAACCGCGTCTCTTGACGCAATGTCTCCCGCACGTAACGCCGTAGCGCCTTGAGTGAATACACGCGCAGCGCTTTCAGCCGCCAATCCTTGCGCAACACCTTGTCTACCGCCGCCATATGTTCCACCGGCAACTGCGCGCGACGTGATTGCTGGATTAAGTTCTTCACGGAACAACCTCCCGGTGTCCGCTTGTAACTGCGCAATCTGATCTTCAAGAACTGGATTGCTACCGCTCAATCTGTCTTCAAGATACGCAGACCCAGCGTCACCACCTAACTGTTCAAGAAATTGATTTCCTCCGGTAAATAGCTGTTGCGCTGCTGTGCGCAATTGTCCCGCGTTAGCAGCCGCACCACCTGCTGCGTTAGTAGCATTGCCGTACAACTGCGCAAAGATATCGCCTTGAAACACATCTTGCGTAGAAGTAGAAGCTTGCTGCGATCCGCTGTAGCCGTATGATGTTGACTGCTGCTGTTGATAGCTTTTGCTTCGACCGCCGCCTAATGAACCACTCATTATCACATTCTCCTAAGAGACAGAAAGCCTTTTAATACAGATGTTCCGCCTGCATCAGCGGTACTCTGCGCCCATGCAATTGCAATGCTGCCAGGACTAGAAACCTCTAGTAGTCCGTCGATCTTTACCCATTGATCGTTTGTTGATTGAAAGATTGAATAAGAAACATTGTTTGCCTGCGCGCTTGGATCAACAAATGACGAATCGGCATAGTGATTGCCGGTTGTTGCAACTGTTCGTAACAACGATCCATTTTTATAATATCTAACATTTGCACCGTCATAAGTAATTTCAAACACATCTGTTACAAGAAATGTTCCTGTGTCTAGGACAGATCCACCCGATTCGAATATGTAACAATGATTGTCACTATTGAAGAAAAACGATCTTGTGATACTCGCATGCAATCCTTGCGATGAACTCAACCCTATAAGGAAGCGTAGCGTTGTGCTATTTGGTGAGCAACTAATACGGCTATTGTTAGTAGCAGTATTGGAATACACAGCACTATCAAAAGCGACACCACCACCAACCTTAGACCAAGTAGACCCAGCAACATTAGCGTTACCGGTAGTGGTGAATCCTGTAATCGCACCACCAGCAAACGCACCGATTGAGTAATCCGCATTGCCTGCAATCGCTGCACCAATTGTTTGTAACCCGTTCGCATATCCGTTCACTCCAAACGATCCGGTGTTGCTGCCGGTGTTGACGCGAAACTTAATTCCTGCGGCTGCTGCTCCACCCATTAGCATATAAGCCGCTAACTTATAACTTCCCACTGGTACGCCAGTAACGATTAGATGCGGATCGTCCGCAATCGTTACTGTGCTAGTGCGTGTTGTGGTCGCGGTCTTTGCAGCATTTTTGTCTTTTGTTACCCATAGCGGCAACCCTGCAACGCCTTGCGACGTAAGTACATCGCCGGATGATTGCGCACCGGCTCCAAATACAACTGCGCCTGCGCTGTTGATAGTCCATAACAACGTGGAATTGAATTTATATCTAAGTTCGCCATTGGTTCCAGTTCCGCCGGTTGCGATAAGTTCAACATTGCCGCCACCGTCGCCATTCTCACCACCTTGTATAAATACAGATCCACGTGGCCCACCCTCATTAGTTGAATTAGATCCGCTAACAATCGTTGGCCCACCAGCACCATTAAAGCTTGTACCGCCTTGTACTTTGGTCATTCCTCCCGGACCATCCAACGCCCCACCACCAAAGAACAACAAATCACCACCGGCTTGCACGTTACCAGGATCAACACCTGTTGCGCCTGCTGTGATAATCAAATCTATTCCGTCTTTCCCTGGTACTTGTTCATCCGTTGACAACATTGCTAACACAGGACCATCAGCGCCACCGATTAGCAACCCTGGCTGATTAGGAACGCCAGCAGGATTGGGAATGTTTGTTCCGAATACAAGCTGTCCGCGAAACGTCAATGTTCCATTTGGACCAACGTATGCAACATATCCAGAATCAAAGAATTCGTTGTATTGTCCACTGAAATCATGAACTGACTTTGCTAACGGTACAGTGTAATCATACAAAGACGCGTTAGACTTCTCTAACTTGCGCAATTCGCCATCAGCGTATTTCGCGCCGTTCTGCGTTGATAACGGCTGCTTGACGTATTTGCTAGGAAGGGCCATTAAAATTCCCCATCATTTTCTGCTTCGATGGTGATACGCGTAACAGTCCACGGCTCCGCTGAAGTGTTGTTGCTCACTTCAACAGAAATGTATCGTCCTGCAACTTCATATTCATTCCCTTCCGCTTTGCGCTGTACATATGGACCCCACACAACACCCGATCCATCATCGGTTGAATTGCGCGCACCCATACGAATAAACAACGTAGACAAGCCGGTTCCTTTCCCTTCGACAGTTACGCGGCTTGTTACTTTACGCTGTTCATCATCTTCAAATGTTAGATCCAAACGTTGCAACACTGCGTTGACAATGTTTGTTTCTGGAACATCCTCAACATATACAGCCGCGTTTTCAGCAAGCACAACTTTCTGCGTTCCACCTTGCTGCGCTTCATTCCACACACTTAAATCGGAATCCCACGGCTGCGAATCATCATCCCAAACCTGCGACGGCGCTGTGTCTGTAACGAATCCAGTTGTTCCATACTTTACAGCATTCAAATCACGCGACACCCAATTGTCACGGCGTTCATCCCAAATGTGAGCAACCGTCGCAAACTGACTGCCCGGTTCAGGAACACACACCCACAATTCTCGCGCATGATCGTCGTAAATCGTAAAAACGTTTTGTGAGTTTTCTTCGTCAATGCTATTTCGCAATGTTTGTTTGATGCGATTATCTGCAATGCTGCGAATGTTTATTCCATCCGTCAACACAACATCTTCATTTCCAACAACTGCTTGATTAACACCAATCGTTTTTAACGCGTGGGGTGAAATCAATCCAGTTGAACGCACAACAGGACGCACAACAAAGATATTATCCGGTTGTTGTCCTGCGTATTCGACCGCATGAAAAGACGTTGGCTTATAGATCATAAGCTGTGTACCTAACGGCACACCTGCAACGCATCTGCCAGGACTATCAGCTAAGAATGCTGATCCTGCTTCGTTGTCTGCTGCTGGCGTCCACGATTGCGGAACTGCGCCCGGTTCTGTTGCTTCACTCCACAATATTAGATTGTTGAAAACGCCGCTTGGCGAATCAATGTCCAATGCAAACAAATGAAATCGAAACGCCACAATAAATTTGCATAGCGTTGTGGCTGGAAACCCTGGCAGCGGCAACGCATCATCACCAGAATCCCCCGTCCAATAGTGAGGCGCGTTTAATCCGTTTGTGAAACATGGAATTCCATTCAGCAGTGTACTAGACCACTGATACGGATTTGTGATTGCTGATTGCGCTGGAATAGAAACATCATAACTATTATTTGTTTCTAACGCGTAGATGTTATCTGCGCCAAACATCAACCACCAATTAAAATCATTCAGCGTAAAGTTCAGCAGATGATAAGGAATTGTTGGAAACGTTGTATAGACGGACCTACGCCCGCGAATACGCGACGGAAACCCCCGTCGCATATGAACGTTCTTTGCAAGTGATAACACTTGATCTGATAATTCTGCCGGCTCTATATCTAGGATATGGCCGCCAACCGGGCGCAGGCGCGTTTTCATTTTGTTTCCTTCACTGACACAGTGATATTCTGCGCTACCATTTCAAAAGCTTTTTCGATGCGCGCCAACCGCGCTTCAAGCTTCCAAATAAAGTATGCACAAATAACAAGTGCTGGCGTACCGCCACCTTGCAACAACTGAAACACATCCGCTGCTTCCATCACACTCTCCCGCTGATTAGTCGCCAATCGCAACAAAATAATGGATCGATTGTGACTCCACATTGGACAAGTTTTCGAATTTATATACAGCAGTTGTCAATGTTGGAGGTGTTGACATTCCCTTGAACAACACACCGGCGGATCTGTTTGGATCATACGCAACGATAAAAATCGCTGGAATTCTAGTGAATCCCGCTGCGGTATAATCCATCGTGTAGATGCCGGTTCCGTTTGTATGAGTGCCAACACAATTTTTGTTTGCTTTTGCAGTGTCAACAAAGTTACCGCCTGATGGTGATGCGGTTGCGTTGCCTGTGCAAAATGCGATCTTCAATCCGCCGAATGCTGCCAAGATAGCGTTTAGATCCGCTGCGCTACCAGTGAATCCATCCATCTTGTTTAATTCTGCTGCGGTTGCTGTCACACCGTCTAAGATGTTTAGTTCCGCATGGCTGGCTGTAACTTCACCCTCCACATTTGGAAACGTATTTTGCAACGTTTCTTTTATCAAATGAAAATGATCGTCACCCTGTGACTTTGGATCAGATCCGCCAACCGGGTTGTTCGGATCTAACTGATGAATGTATGTAGCAGATTCCAGGCCCATTAGTAGCTACTCCGAAAAGAAACGTTATAAGCATTTGCAGATTGCCCACCGCCTAATTTCTTTTTCATTTTGCGGTTGATATCTCTAATCAAACTTTGAACGCTTTGAAACATTGCTGTTGCAAGTTCCCCATTGCGCGCACGCTTGAACAAATAGACTTGCGCTGCCTCAATATACAATTGAGGACAATCATTCAGCAGGTTGTTTGTATCTTCGTCTGCTTCTAACGCTGCTGGCATGCCGAAGTAATTCAACTGAAATTCTGCATCTGTTGGCGGAATGCCAGCAATGAGAATTGTTGTATCACGCATGCAGTACGCAACAGGATCTGCATTCCTGTATTGCGCTGCTAATGTTTCATCTACTTGGTCAAGCGGACAATTGTTATATAACACTGACCGCATCAACGTTACTTTCGATGGCAACGTGTAGATCGAATCGATCACCCGATCATCTTCATCAATCGTTGCTTCAAGAAAGTATCCTTCTAATGACATAGAAATAAGCGCTTCGCCTTGAGTGATGAAGCGCTCTATAACTTCGTTCGCATAGTCTTCACGATGCGAGTCGCCGCGAATGGCTGTTTTTAACTCTGAATAGTTCATTTCAAAATCACTCCATTCTTGACGATTCCACGCACTACGCGACCAATCCGATACGGTTCTGAAAACGCGGATTTCTCGAAATAGTCCATAGCGGCGCGCTGCCTTTCGGGATCGTGAAACGCATCTAAGTCAGGAATCAGCCGCCGCAACGCGTACCAATCTTGCATTGGAATACGCATTGTGTGACGTGCGAAAGGCGCGTGCTTGTGCCCTTCGTTTCCTTCGCGAATACGTTTGTTGAAATCTAAGATAGCGCGCCGCTCGGACTTCATAACATCAAACTCCTGAAATCACAGCCAACGTCGGATCAATGTCGCCGATGTTGAAATTGGCGCGTTCAAGATACGCTTTCAACGTCCAATCAACTGCATTGACTTTACGCTGCGAGTGACCAACCTTGCCAAGCGGCTTAACCTGCCAACCGCTCAACAAACCGAGTTTCCAGAATCGCGGGTCCAAACCAAACACATTCGCAACCTGCGGATCAGGATCACCACCGATTGAAAGATATGTTTGCTGCAAGCGATTAGGAACAAGCTGCATCAACGTTCCAAAATCCGTTTTGAACGTATCGATGTATCCTTGCGATACCTGCGCAACACCGGGACCGGTGCCGTTCACATTCGCGGTAGGCTGTGCAGCATACGGCGTTGTAAACAGATACTGACCAATCGCTTTTGTGATTTCAGGAACGCTCATTAGAACGGTTGGATTGCCGCCCAATTTATAAACATTCTGAATTTGCGTAGCGATCATCAGCCACGTCAATTGACGTTCTGCGCCTGCAACCTGCGCTGCTACAAGCTTTGTGCCTGTGTTGAAACCTGTAGCCGTACCACCAACACCCAAATCCTTATTGGTGGTGATCCACGCTGCGAGTCCTGCACTCTGACCAGCAACGTTGTCGCCGTTATCCATAACGGACGCTTGACCAGTGCAACAGATTGCCTCCACGTCGCGGCGCAGTTCAATCATACGCTGTGACGTTTGATAACCCATTTCACTGCTTCGACCGATTACACGCACGTCTTCAGATCGATCCGTTACAAACACGGGTTTATCTGACAACTGCGCGTGATTGCCAACGCGCTTTGCATTGGCAACAGTCGCTTTGTTATCCGTACTTACAAGATCCGATCCTGAAATACGTTTGTTTGTGATATCCGGCGCGGCTAACTTGTCTTCCGTCCATTCCGTATAGCCGTTATCCATTCCTTCCGTACCGATCATATCGAGAAAAACGGTTGGAATATCGCTGATATCAAAAATCTGATCTAAGACTTCCTCGCGGACTAGACCGCCTGCGGTAACGTCTTTCAGATCATCCAAATCAAGATAATCTCCTGGCGCAGCCATGTTTCATTACTCCGATTGATTGAATAGGGCAGCAAGGCGCTGTTGCTGATTTGGGATTGCTCCACTCTTGCGGTTTTGGTTTGACTGCATCGGTTTCGCTGCTGCTTTCTTTGTCTTAGCGCTGCCACGCTGGCCTTTACTATCGGGCGTTGTGACTTTTGCTAATGCAGCCTGAATCCGCTTGTCACGTAGATACATATCCCGAATGAACTTGATTGCACGATGATCGTGAACCGTAGCAATGAAAGTTTCATCAAAACCCCATCGCTTCGTGAAATCGATCATTCCTTGCAGATCCTCACCAGCCCGCTTTTCGTCGCGCCATTCTGGAATATGCTCAAGCGTCATTTTTCGCTCAAATGCCATATTCGCATCGTGTCGCTTGCGAATCTTTTCAACGATTGCGGGGTTGATGTGTTCTTTCGGAATCATCCCTAACAACTCGCGAATCTCAGTTTGCGAACGAAGCAATTCACCCTCCACCTGCATGCGGCGGCTCTCAAATTGCGTTTCGCGCGTTTCCAAGTCAACAAGCTCTCCAACGCGATCCTTCAATTGTCCGATGGTTAGCGGCTCCGCTCCATCGGCTAACGGAATTTTCACGTTATAGATTTGTTCGGGCTTGAACCCTAGCCGCTTACTCAATACATCCAACGTATCAGGCGGTTTAGTTGGATCATCAACAACGGCGTTTCCTTCGTTGTCGAATTCCTCACTTCCGTCTTCGTTGTCGGAAAACAATTCAGCCAGCGACACACGGCGCGGTTCATCCGTTTGCTGCTGTTGCTGCTGCTGTTTCGCACGCCGTTCATTGGGCGACATGCGCGACTGCTGCTGATGCAATTGCTGATTGTCAGGCGCGTTTCCGTTGCCGTTCGGAACATTCGCGCCCCCATTGCCGCTAGGCGTTGGGGTTTGTTTGCTGCTTGTCTCCAAGCGCTGATTTGACGGCTGCATTGATTTCACTCCTTACACTTTGGATTGCCTTCATTCGAAACCACATAAACTCTCGATCCTCTTTCGAAGGATCTGCTTGCCATGCTGTAAAGCAATTTGCGATTGCTTTATCAAAGCATTCACTCAGCAACGGATTCGCGTGAAGTTTCTCCGCTGCTCTTTTCCGTTCTTCCGGTGTCATTGGATGCCTCGTTAGCTAGTCGCCGTGATTCAGTTGCCGCAGTTGCGAGAATTTTTCTAATCTCAATCACTGCGCCTGCTGTTATCTTCGCTTCCTCAATCTGCGCGTTAATAACAGTGTTGTAATAGTCAAACTGCGTCTTAACATCAGTTTGATACTTACTAAGCGCTGTGCGTACTTGCTCAAGCGCTACAGCCTGATTCAACAACGCATCTTGTTTCTGCTGCGCTAGTGCATTCTCTTGCGCCTTGCGTTTCATCGCTGCCATTGCCTTATCGCTGCGCGGATCAATCTGATACTTTTCAGGATTTTCAATATCGTTCACGCGCAGCCACGCATCCAATGCAGCAGAATAGGTTGTAACGTCAACCAAAATTTCCTCCATACCGTTCGCAGCAAGGAACGCTTGACGATCCATAAGCCGCTCATAAACTGCGCTCTCGCGCGCACGTTCATTGAGAGACTTGCCTAAATTCACTTCGACAGAATCTCTAACTTTCCATTCAGCAGGATTTGTTTTTACCCATTTGTTCCCGCGCTTAAAGATGATTGGTTCCTTCCACTGCGTTCGCAATGTTTCATGCGCAATTAGATACATTGTGCGCACAAGCGTGTTAGCGATGATGCGAGTCATGAACAACGCCAGCGATTCCATCACGCTATATGCGCGATCCAATCCCTGCGAGCCTACGCGATCATTCAATTGCATCTGTCCGGTTGCCAGATCAAGGGCAGCGCCTCCCGCTTCGCTTCGCACACTTCTAAAGTGATCCAAGTTTGCAAGAATGTTTGCTGATGTGTCGGGCACACCAAATGCCATGATTGCCTGCCGCACGTCCTGCACAAGCTGAGGATTGACACGTACACTGCCATTTGTGCGTCCGTCGGTGACATCTTGTTCCTCGCATACACCATCAAGATGCGCTGTTCTATTCTTGTTTGTAGCGTTTAAGTTATCCATCAACGCGCGAGTTAACGCCGTTGTTGAATCCTGCACCCATTTGATTTTATCAAAGAGTGAAATTCCCATGAACGTATGCGGATTGATGATTGCAACACCGGTTGCATAACAAACAACGTCTGCCGGTTCATCATCTAATATCCATTGATCGCTAAAACAGATGCGGCGCAACTCGCTTGCGCCTGTACCATCATCCATTTTTACGTAAGCTTCATACCACTCGACTAACTCTTGTGATTTGTCGATTGGCTGATTGTTCAATGTGATATTACGCGGCAATCGCGCATCTGATGCTGCTTGATACGGATTGTTCCAACGCCGCAACATTTCGACTTTGTTTTTAGGAAACCCGCGCTCAATCAACGTAGATCGCGCTTCAACGTGT
>Ga0105148_100116_pt1 | contig 12323 bp, 11 predicted proteins | sample RS_199metaG_FD_91502 | JGI IMG/M metagenome (GOLD analysis project Ga0105148, IMG submission 91502) | Switchgrass associated microbial communities from Austin, Texas, USA, to study host-microbe interactions - RS_199 metaG | ecosystem: Host-associated > Plants > Roots > Rhizosphere | place: USA... | reverse complement strand
CCTGGCTTCGGCCGTGGAAGCCGCACGCCGACACCATCGTCTATAATCAGGATAAACTGACGGACATGCTGGCGCTGCAGATCATCAGCCGACGCCTGGAGCAGGCGGCGCGTAGCGGTGGCAGCTTCATCCAGGCGAGCGTCGATCAGCAGGACGTCAGCCGTTCGGCGGACGGCACGTTCGTGACGATCGTGCCCACGGGAGAAAATTGGGAAAAGGCGCTAGGTGACGTCCGTGCGATTATCGAGGACGCCAAGGCCACTCCGCCCAGCCAGCTCGAAATCGATCGCGAATATGCGCAGTTGGACACGGCGCTCGCGATCCAGGTCGAGAATGCCGATACGGAAGCAGGCGCGAAACAGGCGAGTGATCTCGTAAGCGCGGTTGATATCCGCGAGACTACCGTCAGCCCGCAGGCGGCGCTGGATATATTCCGCTCGGGAAAACCGGCGATGACGCCGCAGAAGATACTGGATTCCACGCGTCGCCTTTTTACTGCGGGCGTATTCCGCGCGCTGCTGATCACCGGGAAAACCGTGCCCGGCATGGAGGCCAGGCTGGCCTCCGCCGTCGCCGCCCCGGTGAAGGCCGCCACCAATGCCCGGCTGGCTGACAAGGCCGTCACTATGGCCGATCTGCCGAAGCTCGGGCCTCCGGGACGGGTCCTGTCTCGTACGCCCGTCGGCCTGCCGGGGATGGAAAGCGTCGTTTTCGCAAATGGGGTGAAACTGACGCTGTTCGCCAATGACGCCGAAACGGAGAAGGTCCGCATCAATGTCCGCTTCGGTCATGGCCAGCAGGCATTTTCGCCCAGCAAACCCGCTCCCGGCTGGGCCGCGAACTATGCGCTGGTGGCGAGCGGCATCGGTAAGCTTGGTCAGCGTGAGCTGGACGACCTGACCAATGGCCGCCGCATGGGCATGGATTTTTCGATCGACGACGACGCCTTTGAATTGCAGGCGGTGACGCGGCCTGCCGATTACAAGGACCAGCTCCAACTGTTCGCCACGAAGCTCGCTGCGCCGGGCTGGGACCCCGCGCCTATAGCCCGTGTGAAGACGGGTGCGGCTGTTGCCTTTGATGCCATGGCGCGCGCGCCGGACTCGGTATTGGCCCGCGACCTCAACTGGCTGCTGCATGACAAGGACGTTCGTTTCCGCACGCCTTCCCGGACCGAGATTGAGGCGCTGACACCCCAAGCGTTCCGCGCTACCTGGGAACCGCTGCTAGCTTCAGGGCCCATAGAGGTTCAGATCTTCGGACAGGTGAAAGCCGACGATGCGATCGCAGCGGTTGCGGCGACCTTCGGTGCGATGCCACCGCGCCGGGATATCCCTGCCCCCGCCGTCAACAAGCAGATGCGCTTCCCCGCGCCAGTCGCCACGCCTGTCGTTCTGAGGCACAAGGGTGACAAGGAGCAGGCTGCGGCAGTCATGGCCTGGCCTACTGCAGGTGGTTTTGCGCTGACCCAGGAAGCTCGTCAGCTGGAAATCCTCACTCAGATTTTCAACGATCGCCTGTTCGACAAACTCCGATCGACAGAGGGCGCCGCCTATTCGCCCAGCGTGCAGAATAATTGGCCATTTTCCTACGAGAGCGGCGGCTACATCCTTGTCACCAGCCAGGTGCGGCCTGATCGCGTCAAATATTTCTATAGCGTGGTGAAGGACACGGCGGCTGACCTCGCCAAGAATCCGGTAAGCGATGACGAACTGCAACGTGCAGTTGCTCCGATGCGGCAACTTCTGATGCGTGCGAGCACCGGTAACGCGTTCTGGATGAACCAGATGGAGGGAGCGACGCACGACCCGCGCTATGTGCAGGCGATGCAGACAATGGCCAAGGATATGTTGACCGTGACGCCGGCTCAGCTGCAGGCGCTCGCGGCGAAATATCTGTCGCCGGGTAAAAGCTGGTCCGCCGTCGTTTTGCCCGAGGGGGTAGAGGCTCGCTGAAGCGGCCGCTCCTTCGAAAGCAATGGACGGGAAGCGTTCGCCGTGACGACAATGCTTTATCGTCGGAGCATGTCAGGAGGAAAGGACTGGTCATGACCTTCGCTTTCGGCAGGTTCGCGTCGCCGGTGGGCGAACTCACCATGGTAGCGAGCGAAAATGGACTGGCGGCGTTATTATGGGAGAATGACGATCCAACCCGCGTCCGCTTGGGGCGAGGGAAGGAAGCGCCGTGCCATCCTCTCCTCCTGGAAACCGCCGCGCAATTGCGGAACTATTTCTCAGGCCGTCTGATCCGTTTCGATCTTCCCCTGCATTTCCATGGTACGGACTTTCAGAAGATCGTCTGGGCCGCGCTGCTCCGTATCCCCTTTGGCGAGACGCGCAGCTACGGTGCAATAGCGAGGGAAATTGGCCGCCCTTCAGCTTCGCGCGCAGTGGGCGCGGCCAACGGCCGCAATCCTCTCTCCATTATCGCGCCGTGTCACAGGGTACTGGGTTCGAGCGGCGCGCTGACTGGCTTTGCAGGTGGCTTGCAGATCAAACGGCACCTGCTCGATCATGAACAGGCCGTTCTAAGGCAGGAGAGGGGGTGGCGCACCCAAGAGGATTCGAACCTCTGGCCTTTGCCTTCGGAGGGCAACGCTCTATCCAGCTGAGCTATGGGTGCGTGTCGCTTGGTGCGAAGCGCCGCTTAGCAAAGCGCAACTGCTGACGCCAGCACCAAAATCACGACGCGCCAATCTATTTGGCCTTCACCATCGGCTGGAATTTGCCGAGACCACAGCTCGCGCCACGCATCAGGTTGGGCGAACTGTAGAGGACCGTGATGATGTCCACCGAGCAAAGCTGGGAGAGGCTGGTTTTGTACATGAAGCGGCGCTCGAACCCCAAGCTGGGGCAACTGTTCGGCAATTTGTTGCGATACACCTTGTTGCCGTTCAGGATGAAGTCGATCGTGCGGTCGTCGCGAACATCGGTTTGACGGATGTTGTTGATCTGAACGCAATCGACCGGCTTTCCGGAAGCTACCAGATTGTCGGGCCGCGTCTTCGCCGTAGCTGGCGCGACCAGCGACATGAGCGCCACGGCCGCGCCCAAGCGAACGGCCGGAGAAGCAGGGACGAACATTGCTTGTCTCTCCTCATTATCGTCACGGGTAACACGCCGCCAGATGGTGCGTTCCGTTCCTGTACCTAGCATAGGTTGGCTGAACGGCTCGATAACGACGCCATGCTCATTCTGTGGCTTGGGTTCCCTTGGAGGCGGGCGTCTTCGGCTTGTAGCGGCAAAGGTCGGCGACGATGCAGCGCCAGCATTCAGGACGCCGGGCCTTGCACACATAGCGGCCGTGGAGGATCAGCCAATGATGAGCGTCGCGGCGGAATGGTCCAGGAACGCGCTTTTCGAGCTTCTGCTCGACCGCCAACGGAGTTTTGCCTGGAGCGAGGCCAGTTCGGTTGCCGACCCGGAAGATATGCGTATCGACTGCAAACGTCTCATGACCGAACGCGGTATTCATAACCACATTCGCTGTTTTCCGGCCGACGCCGGGCAAAGTCGTCAATATGTCGCGATCTCGCGGGACTTGGCCGTCGAAATCGCGCACCAATATTTCCGACAGGGCGATGACGTTCTTCGCTTTGGCGTTGAACAGGCCGATCGTCTTGATATGCGCCTTCAACCCCTCCTCTCCCAGTTCCACCATCTGCGCCGGGGTTTCGACCTCGCCGAATAGTGCGCGGGTGGCCTTGTTGACGCCGACATCCGTGGCCTGGGCAGAAAGCACGACCGCAACCAGCAGCTGATAATCGTTGCCGTATTCCAGTTCCGTACGCGGCGCTGGGTTGGCTTCGGCCAGGCGGCTGAAAAATTCGAAAATCTGATCCTTTTTCATGGATGGATCAAAGGCCGAGTACTGCCTTCATGTCATAGCGTCCGGCCGGCTGGTTCATCAGCCAACTCGCGCCCTTCACTGCGCCACGCGCGAAAATGATCCGGCTTTCGGCACGATGACCCAATTCGATCCGCTCTCCATCGGCTGCAAAGATGACCTGGTGATCACCCGCCACCGATCCGCCGCGCAACGCGGCAAAGCCGATAGCACCCTGCGTTCGCGCGCCAGTGATGCCGTCCCGCCCCCGTTCGCTATTATCTACCAAGCTGATGCCCCGCCCGCGAGCAGCCGCCTCGCCGAGCAGAAGCGCAGTGCCGGACGGAGCATCGACCTTGTGCCGGTGATGCATCTCGACGATTTCGATGTCCCAATCATCGCCAAGCCGCGAAGCGGCCTGCTCGATCAGCGCCGCCAGCAAGTTGACGCACAGCCACGTATTTCCCGTCTGCAGCACCGCGAGCAATCGGGCAGCTTCGTCGATCAGCCCGTGGTGAACGGCCTCAAGTCCGGTCGTGCCGATAAGGATTGGCTTCCTCGCAGCGACACAGGCGTCCAAATGAGCGGAAAGAGCACCAGGCACGGAAAAATCGATCAGCACGTCACTCTGTTCAGCAAGCGCCAATGCGTCGGACGTGATGGCCAAACCCGGCAGAATCTCGCCGCTTCCTTCCCGATCCGTGCCGCCGCTTATCCTCAGCCCGGCCTCGGTCGCGACCTGAGCGATGGCTCGCCCCATGCGGCCCGCTGCCCCGAAAAGTCCGATCTTCGTCATTGTGTCGCTGGTCCCCAAATGTCCGCCTGCCCGATGCCAGAACGTCCCGCCCTTGTCATCTGTAACCAGCATGGGAGGTCCTTGCTTGCCGAGGACGGACGCAGCGCGATAGGTTCATACAATGGACGACATAACCAATATCGTGATCCTGACTGGCGCTGGTATCTCTGCCGAAAGCGGCCTTGCCACCTTTCGCGGTCCGGATGGTCTGTGGGAAGGTCATCATGTCGAGGAAGTTTGTACGCCAGAAGCGCTGGCGCGTAACGCCGCCCTTGTGCATCGATTCTATGACGAGCGGCGCGCCAAGTTGCACGAGGTCGATCCAAATCCCGCGCATCGGGCACTGGCTGCGCTCGACGCTCAGTGGGCAGGCGATCTGCTGATCGTTACTCAAAATGTCGATGATCTGCACGAAAGAGCTGGGGCCAAGCGTCTGGTCCACATGCACGGTGAATTGCGGTCGGCGCTGTGCGCGTCGTGTGGCAGGGCGGAGCCATGGGCTGATCCGCTGCCCGCGGGTACGAAGTGCCACGGTTGCGGAAAGCCCAGCTTGCGCCCCGACATCGTCTTCTTCGGCGAAATGCCCTATGAAATGAAGTTGATCGACGAGACATTAAGACAAGCCGATCTGTTTGTATCGATCGGCACCTCCGGAGCAGTCTATCCCGCCGCAGGCTTCGTCCAGATCGCGCGCCGGGCGGGCGCTCGCACCCTCGAACTTAATCTGAAGCCTTCCGCCGGCAGCTTCTATTTCGAGGAAAGTCGGATCGGGCCGGCGAGCCAATTGGTGCCCGAACTTGTCGGGCAGTTGCTGACTTAGTTGCCGTTAGGCGCGCCAGAGGGCAGGTCGCGGTAGAGCAGCATGACTGACCCGTCCTCACCATCGACGACGCGAACGGGCAGCCGGGATTGAAGTGCGGACAGGAACTTGGCACTGTCCACAATGTGGAACTGACCGCCGATGCGCAGCGATGACACGCGTGCGTCGCCAATCAATATGGGAGCGGTCCGGTATCGGTTAAATTCGTCCGCTGCCTGTTCGATGGTTTCGCCCTCCAACTGCACCAGCTTGCGCCGCCACGCGGTGCGTTGATGTATCACTTTCGGGTCGAGGTGAGTCAGCACCAGGCTGCGCGGCTGCAGCACGGCGCCATTGCCTTTGGCGACACGATGCGGCGAATGATCGCCGCAGCGCACCGTGACGGCGCCCTGTGTCACTGTCAGTTCGATGAGCGCCGGACGCAAACGTAGGTTGAAGGCTGTGCCCACCGCACGGACCTTAGCTGACCGCGCTTCAACCTCGAAAGCCCGTTGCGGATCATTCATTACTTCAAATCCGGCCTCTCCTTTGAGCAGGCGGACCCTTCGGCCATTTTTGGTGAAGCGTACCTCTGCCGCGCTGTCGCTATTGAGGTGAAGGCGCGATCCATCCGCCAGGGCGATCGTGCGGATTTCGCCGACTCGCGTTTCGTAGCGATCGACGTCATTAAAGGTCTGGGCGGTGACGATCGCTGCGAGAATGAACAGCAGCACAGCCACCGTGGCGGCGATCATGATATTACGCGACAAGCGCCGCTGCTCTTCTGCACTAACGATTTCAGCCATCGGGGGCAATGGGACGTCGGCGGCGGCGCTTTTCAGTCGCTCGGCGGCTTCCCATGCTGCCTCGGCCCGGGCGAAAGCGACAGCATGGCGGGGATCGGCTTCGACCCAAGCGCAAAGCGCGGCTTCGTCCTCAGCTGTCGGATCGCTGTTGAGCCTTGCCAGCAGACGCGCGGCTTCCGCCTCGATCTCGTCCCCGCTGCTTGACCTTGGCCCCGACGTTTGCACGTTCGAAATCCGTTTCCTCACGTTCTGCCCATGCCCGCATAACTATCGCGATGGCTTTGGCCAGATGTTTTTCAACTGTAGAAACGGACAGAGACATTTCCGCCGCTATTTCGATCATCGATCTTTCGTGGATGCGCCGAAGAATGAAGACCCTGCGGCACTGCGCGGGCAGCGATTCGACAATCGCTTCGACCTGCCGCAACGCTTCTCGAGCGTGAAGCTGCGCCTCGATGTTATTGTCACCCTGCAATAGTTCCAGGTCGGCAATGGTTTCAAAGCTCACCACCTTGTTCCGGCGCGCCGTGTCGATGATGAGATTGCGGGCGATCGTGAACAGATAGGCCCGGCCGGTAGTCACATTTTCCCAGTTTGCCGTGGCATAGGCGCGGGCCATCACCTCTGCGACCATGTCCTCCAACTCGTGCGTTGAAGGCAATATTCTGCGCAGACGACCGCGAAGCGCAGCCTCCTGTGGCAAAATGACCGTCTTGAACCAATCAAGTTTAGCGCGAACTCGATGCACGTTGACCCCCTTGATGTCAGCCGCGCCTCTCCCGCTTTCTTTTGTTTGTAATAGTGTTCAATCATTCCTGCAGGGGGCTGTCCAGCGTCGGGGGTACGATTTGGATCAGCCAGTGAAAACTTTCTTCTGGTGCAAAAAATGAGGCCGCTTCAATCAGTCTGGGGGCAACTCTGGAATTGAGCGGTCCGGCTGATCATAATCTGGCCGGTTGGGAACGAAGCCGGGTGGCTCGCCGCCAGGTGTTTCGTCCGGCGTATTGGGGGCAGGGGTCTCAGGCGGCGATTGCGGCTGAATTGTATCCGGCGGCGGAACGCCAATGGGTTCAGAATCGGGCTGCGTGGCCATGTTTCTCTCCTTTGCAGATGGCTACGCGCGGACCGCTGCATGAGTTCCTTGGCAGTTATCCACATTTGCTTGCCTCCCCGGATGCTTTTCTCTATGCCGCGCCGACCGGCGGCCGATGCGGGCGTGGCGAAACTGGTAGACGCGCCAGATTTAGGTTCTGGTATCGCAAGATGTGGGGGTTCGAGTCCCTTCGCCCGCACCAGTGCGCCCGGCTTGGATCATGTCAGGCGCCACCTGAATTCAGCTGAAGAAAGCGTTTGAGAGAAGAGATGCAGACTGTCGAGACGTTGAACGAGGGCCTGAAGCGCGCCTACACCGTGACCATCACGTCGAAGGACATCGACGCCCGCGTGGAAAAGGAAGTGGCCACGATTGCGCCGCAGGTCCGCATGCCCGGCTTTCGTCCTGGTAAGGTTCCCGCAAACCTCGTCAAGAAGATGCATGGTGAATCGCTGCAGCGCGACGCGCTCAACAATTCGATCCAGGAAAGCATTCAGAAGCTGATTGCTGACAACAAGCTGCGCCCCGCGATGCAGCCGTCCGTTGAGCTGGACGAAGGCTTTGAGTTCGGCAGCGATGCCGAGGTTAAGGTTGAACTGGAAGTGCTGCCTGAAATCGCCGCGCCCAGCATCGAAGGTTTGAAGCTGGAGCGTCTGACGGTCGAAGTCGCCGATTCGCAGGTCGACGAAGCCGCTGGCCGCATCGCGACCCAGCAGGGTGCGCTCGAAGAACATGCCGCCTCGCACAAGGCGCAGGACGGCGACACGCTGACCATCGATTTCGTTGGCAAGATCGACGGCGAAGCATTTGAAGGCGGTTCGGCCGAGGATGTGAAGCTCAAGATCGGTTCGGGCCAGTTCATCCCGGGCTTCGAAGAGCAGCTGACCGGCGTCAAGAAGGGCGACGAAAAGACCATCACCGTTACCTTCCCCGAAGATTATGGCGCAGCGCATCTGGCTGGCAAGGAAGCCACTTTCGATGTGACGGTGAAGGCTATCCTAGACGCCGACAAGCCGAAGCTGGACGATGATTTCGCCAAGTCGCTTGGTCTTGAAGGTCTCGATAAGCTCAAGGAACTGCTGAAGGGCCAGATCGAGCAGGAACATAACGGCCTGACTCGCACCTATATGAAGCGTAAGCTGCTCGACCAGCTCGCCGCCGCGCATGATTTCGACGTGCCGCCGAGCATGGTGGAAGCCGAATTCAACCAGATCTGGGCCCAGCTTCAACATGAAGCCAGCCATGAAGCTGATCCGGAAGCTGCTCTCAAGGAAATGGAAGCCGAGAAGGAAGATTATCGCGCGATCGCTGTGCGTCGCGTGCGCCTTGGCCTTCTCCTCTCCGAAATCGGTCAGGCCAACGGCGTGACCGTCTCGGATCAGGAAATGAACCGCCTGATCATGCAGGCCGCTCAGCAATACAGCCCGCAGGACCGTGAGCGCTTCGTCCAATATGTCCGTCAGGACCCGATGGCGGCCGCTCAGTTGCGTGCGCCGCTCTACGAGGACAAGGTTGTAGACTTCCTGTTCGACAAGGCCGAAGTCACCGATCGGGCCGTCACCCGCGAAGAGCTGGAAGCTGCGATCGAAGCGGAAGATGGTGATCTGAAGCCGCACGTTCACGGCCCTGGCTGCGGTCATGATCACCACGATCATGACGAAAAGCCGAAGGCCAAGAAGGCTGCGCCCAAGAAGAAGGCGGCCGAAGCTGACGAGGCAGCGCCTGCGGCCGAAGACGCTCCTGCCAAAAAGGCTCCGGCCAAGAAGGCTGCTGCAAAGAAGGACGACGCCGTAGCTGAGGAAGCCTCGACCGAGGAAAAGCCCAAGGCTAAGAAGGCAACTCCGAAAAAGGCTGCCGCCAAGGCTGAGTAGGGCTTTCAACGCCTGGACGGACAAGCGCCCGGCTTCGGAAAGAAGCGCGGGCGCTTTTCCTTTGGCGAGGGGCAGATGAAATATTAATCTTGGCCGTTCTAGCGAAGGGCGTTCAGCGGAAGGCTTGGGGCAGATGAAGGAATTTCCGGCGGTGGCGAGCGGGCAGGGGACGTCGGGTCCCCGCATTGCCGTGATCCTGCCCTGCTATAATGAAGCCGGCGCCATCGTGCAGACGGTACAGGATTTCCGCCGTGCGCTCCCCGCTGCCGACATCTATGTCTTCGACAATAACAGCACCGACGGCAGCTACGAACTGGCGGCCAATGCGGGCGCAATCGTTCGGCGAGTGACCCAGCAGGGGAAGGGCCATGTCGTCCGGCGCATGTTCGCCGATGTGGACGCCGACATCTACGTCATGGCGGATGGCGACGCGACCTATGAAGCGGCGGCGGCCCCCCGACTTATCGCCGCGATGTTGGAAGACAATCTGGACATGGTCGTGGGGGCACGGCGCAGCGAGGTGGAGGATGCCTATCGTCGCGGCCATCGCTTCGGCAACTGGGCCCTGACCGGCCTGTTGAAGCAGCTCTTCGGGCGCAGCTTCACGGACATATTGACAGGCTACCGCGTGTTCTCGCGCCGTTTCGTGAAGAGTTTTCCGGTGCTCTCGGCGGGATTCGAGATCGAAACGGAAATCAGTGTACACGCGCTCGAACTGGCCATGCCAGTATCTGAAATCATGACCGCTTATGGTGCTCGGCCGGAAGGCTCGGCCAGTAAACTGTCGACCTATCGCGATGGCTGGCGCATCCTGCGCACGATCATCACGCTTTACCGGATCGAAAAACCGATACTCTTCTTCGGGATCATCGCAGCATTTTTGGCGCTGGCGGGGATTATCCTCGCAACGCCGCTCATCGTCACCTATCTCGAAACTGGGCTCGTCCCACGTTTCCCTACCGCGATCCTCGTCACCGGCCTCATGATCCTTGCAACGCTGTCCGGCATGTGCGGGCTGATCCTCGACACAGTCGTGCGCGGGCGCCGCGAGGTGCGACGCCTGGCCTATCTCACCTTCCGCGCTCCGGCGGATTTCGAACCGCGTAGGTGAAGCTGCGCCAGCGCCTCACAGTACCCCTTGAACCTGCCCGCTTTTGTGCCGATGTAGAGGGCGGGCAAAAATCACCCTGAAAGAGCAAAATGACCGATATCATGTCTGATCCCATGGCCGCGCTTGTTCCTATCGTCATCGAACAATCCAATCGTGGCGAGCGCAGCTTCGACATTTATTCCCGCCTGCTGCGTGAGCGGATCATCTTCGTGACCGGTCAGGTTGAGGATCACATGGCCTCGCTGATCGTCGCCCAGTTGCTTTTCCTCGAGTCGGAAAATCCGAAGAAGGACATCTGGATGTACATCAACTCGCCGGGCGGCGTGGTGACGGCTGGCATGGCGATCCATGATACCATGAAATATATCCGCCCGCAGGTCGGCACGGTCTGCATCGGCCAGGCCGCTTCGATGGGCAGCTTCCTGCTTGCTGCCGGTGAGCCTGGCAAGCGTATCGCGCTGTCCAACGCGCGCATCATGGTGCACCAGCCTTCGGGCGGCGCTCAGGGCATGGCGTCGGACATCGAGATCCAGGCGAAGGAGATTCTGAGGATTCGCCGCCGTTTGAACGATCTTTATGTGAAATACACCGGCAAATCGCTGGAAGAGGTGGAGCGCGCGATGGACCGCGATACATTCCTCGAAGCGGAAGAGGCGAAAGCGTTCGGCCTGGTGGATGAGGTGTTTGATCGACGTCCGGCCGCTCCTGAAACAGCTGACAGCTGACATGGATCTTAATCGCGCGCGCTGTTTTCTCCCCTTGTGAAACCAGCGCGACGCGGTCTAGGATAATCCTAGGACCAGAATATCCCTCGCCGTCGCGGTTTCTCGCAAGGGGCAGGGAGGAAAGATTGGCGAATGACTAAGCTTACAGGCTCCGATTCCAAAAGCACGCTTTACTGCTCCTTCTGCGGCAAGTCGCAGCATGAGGTGCGTAAGCTGATCGCGGGGCCGACCGTGTTCATCTGCGACGAGTGCGTGGAGCTGTGCAACGATATCATCCGCGAAGAGACCAAGGGCGGTCTCGTCGGCAAGAAGGATGGCGGCGTGCCGACCCCGCAGGAAATCTGCGATGTGCTCGACGATTATGTGATCGGCCAGAACCGGGCCAAGCGCGTCCTGTCGGTCGCCGTCCATAACCATTATAAGCGCCTGAACCACGGCACCAAGCCGGGCGAGGTGGAACTGGCCAAGTCGAATATCCTGCTTGTCGGTCCGACTGGTTGCGGCAAGACGCTGCTCGCGCAGACGCTGGCCAAGACCTTCGACGTGCCCTTCACCATGGCCGACGCAACCACGCTGACCGAAGCAGGCTATGTCGGTGAGGATGTCGAGAATATCATTCTCAAGCTGCTCCAAGCCTCCGACTATAATGTCGAGAAGGCACAGCGCGGCATCGTCTACATCGACGAGATCGACAAGATCAGCCGCAAGGCCGAGAATCCCTCGATCACTCGCGACGTGTCGGGCGAGGGCGTGCAGCAGGCGCTGCTTAAGCTGATGGAGGGCACGACCGCTTCGGTCCCGCCGCAGGGTGGGCGCAAGCATCCACAACAGGAGTTCCTGCAGGTCGACACTACCAACATCCTTTTCATCTGCGGCGGGGCCTTCGCGGGCCTCGAAAGAATCATCGGTGACCGTCTGGAGGCCAAGTCGATTGGCTTCGGCGCCCATGTCGCTGCACCCGAAGAGCGGAAGACCGGCGAATTGCTGCGTCAGAGCGAGCCGGAAGATCTGCTGAAGTTTGGTCTCATCCCTGAATTTGTCGGCCGTCTGCCGGTCATCGCGACGCTGGAGGATCTGGATGTGACGGCGCTGGTCAAAATCCTGGTCGAACCGAAGAACGCTCTGGTAAAGCAATATGCCAAGCTCTTTGACATGGAAAATGTCGAATTGAGCTTCACCGACGACGCGCTGACCGCGATTGCGAAGAAGGCGATCGAACGCAAGACGGGCGCGCGCGGCCTGCGCTCGATCCTGGAGTCGATCCTGCTCGATACCATGTTCGACCTGCCGTCGATGG
>Ga0105148_100115_pt1 | contig 12573 bp, 9 predicted proteins | sample RS_199metaG_FD_91502 | JGI IMG/M metagenome (GOLD analysis project Ga0105148, IMG submission 91502) | Switchgrass associated microbial communities from Austin, Texas, USA, to study host-microbe interactions - RS_199 metaG | ecosystem: Host-associated > Plants > Roots > Rhizosphere | place: USA... | reverse complement strand
GTGGCGAGCAAGGACGAGGGGCTAGCCGGAGTTGGCAAATGGATCATCATGGACGGTATGCTCGTCAGGAAATCGCTAATCTCTGCGCGACATACACGATGGCAGCTGACCGGGGCAGGGCGGATGATGTCGCTGCGGTCTTCGCCCCGGACGCGGTTTTCGACGTCGAATCAGGCACGCTGGAGGGCCGCGAAGCGATTAAGACATTTTTCAGAGACCTCATTGCTTCGGCCGTGCTCGCGCCGGGCAAGCAATCGCCAGCGCGGCATCACCTGACCACCAGCCAAGTGACGCTCGATGATGGTGGCCATGCATCGGGCCGCACCTATTTCATCGTCGTGCGCGACGGGGCGACGATCCAGAGCGGCGTCTATGTCGACAGATACATATTGATCGAAGGGCAGTGGAAGATCGCATTCCGCCAGGTTCGTATGGAGTTCGATCTTCTCGCCGACCAATATTCCGAACGCTTGGGCAGTCAGCCCGTCGGTTGAAGGACGCTTGATGACAAAAACTCTTTCCCGGCTGAATTTTAGGGATATTGGCGGGCTGCCGGCGGGCGCTGGTAGCCTCGTTCGACGTGGCGTTCTGTTCCGGTCTGAGGGTCCAGGGAGCTTCGTCGAGGATCATCATGCGGAACTGGCTGAACTCGGCTTTCGATCGGTCGCGGACCTTCGATCTGAAGGCGAGCGCAAAGCGGCGCCTCACCGCTGGTGCGGCGCTTCATGCCGTGTCCTGACGTTGGACATGAACACGGACTTGCGCGCGCAAGGCGAAGACCGGTGGAGGGCGCTTCGCATCAATCCGACAGCGGCTTCCGCGATCGAGGTGATGGCTCACAATTATAAACTGATGCCGCAGGCATTCATGCCGCATGTGCCGGTCATGGTCGACGCCTTGCTGGCAGGCGAGGCACCCATGTTGGTCCATTGCACGGCTGGCAAGGATCGCACCGGTGTGGTCATCGCCCTATTTCTCGAACTTTTGAAGGTGCCGCGTGAAAAAATCCTGGCCGAATATATGAAGTCCGACATTTTCCGGGAGAATATGCAGGCGTCGGGTCAAGTTAAGGCCAATCTGCACAAGAGCTTCGGCTTTGTTCCACCCGATGAGATGGTCGCCGTGTTGATCGGCGTACAACCGGATTTCCTCAACCTGGCCCTTGACACGGTTATCGAAGAATGGGGAGGGGTCCCCGAATATTTCGAGGCAGCCGGTATAGATTTAGCACAAAGGCATGAACTGGGACGGCTTTTGACCAAAATCTGAAGGATGGCAAACGTAACCACTGTAGCCACCCAATGATTGTTGCGACCTGGTTCGCAGGTCTGTTCGCGGATCAGTAGGTCTGCGACTTGCACGAGCTGTCCAGCGCAAAATGGAGAGAGTATGAACGCTGGTCCAGGATCTTCAGATCTTTCATTGGTCATTCGCAACGCTTTGGTCGTCGATGGCACGGGGAAGCCTGCGTTCGCTGGTGATGTGGGGGTCGTCGGTGAACGCATCGTGGCGGTGGGGCAGGTTCGCGGCAGAGGGGTTAAGGAGATCGACGCCGCGGGGAAGGTTCTTGCGCCGGGCTTTATCGACATACACACACATTACGACCCGCAATTCTGCTGGGATAAGCTAGCTACGCCAACCCCGGAACATGGGGTCACGTCCCTGATCATGGGCAACTGTTCGGTCAGCCTCGCTCCCGTGGCGCCTGACGCCAAGGATATGATGATCGGCTGGTTCAGTTCGGTCGAGGATATGGACGCAGGTCTGCTCAGCCAGAATGTGTCCTTCGCTTGGGAAACATCGGCCGAATATTTGAAGGAGCTGCGGCAGGGCTTAGGGCCGAACGTCGGTGCGTTCGTGGGGCATGCAGCCATTCGCGCCTATGTGATGGGCGAGGCATCGCAGCAGCGCACCGCGACCGCTAACGAGGTCGCCGCTATGGTCGGGATATTGCGCGACGCCTTGCAGGCGGGATCGTTCGGCTTGTCCTTTACCTACAACCATCTGGACCATCATGGTCGGGAACTGCCCTGCCTCTACGCCGAACGCGAGGAGCTGGCCGCGCTGCTCAAGGAAGTCGCGCGTCAGAACAAGATGGTCGAAGTGTCGCCCGATTTCCGGGCGGGTGCCGACACGATCAGATATTTCGATCTGTTCGGCGAACTGTCCCTCGAAACAGGCTGCCGCGTCACGCTCTCACCCATACTCGTCATCGGCGGAAAGGATGGCGCGTGGAAGGAGCGTCTGGCACGGCTGGAATATTGGCGAGAAAAGGGCGCCAAAATATTCGGCCAGACTCAGGTGCGGCCGCTCGACATGACCATCAACCTGGGTCAGGGCGCGGTGCTGTTCGGCAAGACGCCATTATGGCGATCCTTCATGGACCAAACCATCGAGGGTAAGATCGCCATGCTCGACGATCCTGCCGACCAGGCGACGTTGGTGGACGAGGCTAACATTTTTGCAGCCACCATCGCCAAGCTGGTCGTGCAGGAGGTAGTTGCCCACGTGAACCGCCCTTATGTCGGCTACAGCCTCAAGTCACTGGCGGACCGGGAGGGCCTACCGATCGGTCAAGTGCTGATTGATATTGTGCGGGCGGACCGCCTTGAAACCACATTTACGCTGACTGGCGTGGTTCACGCGAGCCCGCAACACGTCATCCAGTTGCTGGACCACCCCTACATGCATATCGGGTCAGCAGATGCGGGTGCGCATATCACTGTATTTTCGGGGGCGGGCGACACCTGCTATCTGTTCGAGAAATATGTGCGGGAAGAGGGACTGATGACGCTTGAGCGCGCCGTCCAGCGGCTAACGTCCGACATCGCGCGCGACTGGCACTTGACCGACAGGGGAGAAATAGCGCCGGGCAAGTTCGCCGACCTTGTCTTGTTCGACCTGGATGAGATCGGGCGCGAGCCGGAGACATGGGTCAATGATTTGCCCGGCGGCGGCGGGCGCTATGTCCGGGCCGCGCGCGGCATTTACAAGGTCGTTGTGAACGGCCAGATTCTGGTGGACAACGGCCGCTACACGCAGGCGCGCGCCGGACAATTGCTTTAGGATGGCGGGGAAGATGACTCTTCCTTATCCCGTTATCGCCGAACGTCCGTAGGTCGGTTACATAGTGCCGGTGTTTTGAGACGCCTCCATGCGCGCCTCTGCCACCGCTTCCCGCATCGGACGAAGCGCGAAATAGAGGCACAGGCAGATGATGCAGATGCCCGTACCCATTATTGTGGACAGAACGGCGCCCAGAGCCGCGTCGTCCTTCCAGACATAGTAAGTGAGGAAGCCAACCAGCGCCGGGCCGATCGCCAGGCCACCGAAATTGACGAAGGATAAAAATAGACCCGTAACGCGGCCGCGCAATTCGGGAGGCGTGAACAACTGTAGAGAGGTGGTGGCGAAACCAAGGCTGGGAATTAGGAACAGCTTCAAGGCCAGCAGGCTGCAAATGGCGAGCAGCGGGCTGGCCGTCGCATAAGCGAGAATGCCGAAGGGCAGCGAAGTAAGCGCCATCCAGAAGAACAGGCGAAGCGGGGCGTCGTCGATGCGGCGCGAAGTCATACGATCGACGAGGGTTCCGCTGATCGCATGGCTGATGAATGGGGGCGCTAGCAGTAAAAGGCCTAACGTCGCCCCAATTTCCGATTTCGACCAGCCAAGCTTCCGGTAAAGATGCTCGGCGCTCCAATAGGCAAAGGCATATGTGACCGTCACATTGGCGGCGAACGCCAGCAGGAAGAAAATGAACAGGCGTTTGTGCTTGGCTATGAACGGCCAAATTCGGGCGGGCGAGCCCGGACGGACGAGCGCTCGCGCACGCACCCGAGGTTCAGGTAGCCTGATCGCTAGGAAACCAAGCAGACAGCCGGGAATGCCGACGATGAAGAACACCATCTGCCAGCCGTAAAAGCCATGGCCCAGCAAATCGACTCTTCCGCTGGCATGCGACAATGTGTCGATCAAAAGACCCCCTGAAATCAACGCTAGCGCCGACCCTATGTGAGTCGCAGCTTGGTATAGGGAGAGAGGAAGGCTGCGCTTTTCCGGTGGAAACAGATCAGCGATGAGCGGTATGGCCGCCGGCGACAGCGCCGCTTCGCCTAGGCCCACCAACATGCGCATCAGAAACAGTGACAGGAAACTGCCGACAAAGCCGCAGCCGATCGTCGATGCGGACCATATCAGAAGACCCGCCAAGATGATCCATTTGCGCGGATAGCGATCGGCCAGCAGGCCGAAAGGGATGCCGCTGATGACGTAGGTGAGGGCGAATGACAGCCCGATCAATAGGCCAACCTGGAAGTCGTTGATCCCAAGGTCTGTCTTAATTGGGCCGATCATCATCGACAGGATGACGCGGTCGAGCATTGCGATGGCGTAAAATCCCGACAGGATGGCGACCACCTTCCAGGCTCGGTTCCGTGATGAAAGATTGCCATCTACCAGCATAATCTGCCTGCTCCTGACAAAAGGCCCGCGGCGGCAAGTCAAGCTGACCGCCGCGGGCCGTGGGGCGGTCTATTTGAAGTTCGCGGAAAGACGCACGCCGTAGGTTCTGGGTTGGGCATATACTTGGCTGTCCGCCGTGGTGGAGGACAGAATGAAGCGCGGATATTTATCGTTGAGAAGATTCATCCCCCACAATGCGATACGCATGCGCCCCGACGATTCTAGATAGGACAACTCGCCATTCAAAATGTTCGTCCTTGGCTGCACCACCCGGTTGCTCGCTTCCCAGTAGGAAATGCCACTGTGGAAGAAGTTCGCCGCTGCCGCCAATTCAGCGCCATCGGCCAGCGGTTGGCGGTAATCGACGCCCACGTTGAAGGTGAATGACGGTATCCGGATAAGCCGGTTTCCGCTCGCGTCAATTGTTGTGCTGGCGTTGCCGCCTAGGCCCGTCGGTACGAATACCTGCGCATTCTCATAGTCGCGGTATTTCGCATTAAGCAGCGACACGCCACCGCGGATATTGAAGTTGCGGGCCAGGCGAAGAGCGACGTCTCCATCCATGCCATATATGCGAGCGCTCGCGGCGTTCTCAAGGCTGGACAACAGGGTGACGGGATCCCGCACGTTGACTTGGACATTCTTGTAGTCGGTATAGTAGCCTGCCAAGTTGAGCCGCAGCCAGGATGCAAGGTCGCCCTTGAAACCGAGTTCATATTGGGTGACAGTTTCGGGATCGACGGGCCTGGCGGAGAATGTGGAACTGGCGTACACGCCCGCCTTGAAAGCCTGTCCTGCCTTAATATAGAAATTCAGTTCCTTTGAGGGCGAAAATTTGAGCGTGACGGTTGGCGTGAGCTTGTCCCATGACTGATCAGTATCGATCAGAGCGCCGCTGATATTGTTGCGAGCTTCAAAGTGCTTCTTATCGCGCGTGTATCGGCCGCCGATAGTCAGATTCAACTGGTCCGTAAAATCGTAGCCCAACTGCCCCCACAGGGCGATCGAGTTCGTTACGACGGCAGTGGTCAGGTTGGTCGTCGTTTGCGTGCGGCTTGGAAACGCGACATTAACGTTGATGACGCTGGGGTTAGCCGAACGGTCATGATAATAAGTGGCGCCCATGATCCAGTTGAAGGGGCCACTGTCGGTCGAGACTGCATATAGATCCTGAATGAACGAACGGGTCCTACGCGTCCCAAGCGAGGTGCCGACGAATTGAGGCGTCGTGTCGGTATCGGCGATGCTGTCCAAGGTGGTCCGCTGATATCCACTAATGGAATTGACGGAGAAACCAGGTCCGCTCCAGTTGGCGATTAGCGCCGCATTCGTCGTCGTGCTGTCGATAGGAGTCTGGTCGATAGCTGACGTTTCGAAGGGATCGTCGGGAATGAGCACTGCCGGGTTGAACCGCCGAGCTAGCGTGTTGCGGTTCCTAGCATGGGTCGAATAGGATACAGAATCGTTGGCTCCGGCCTTGCTCCCGATCAGGGTGAACTTCAAGTCATCAACGGGTTGCCACAGGATCTTCGACCGGACGGAGTAGCTGCGGGTCTTTCCTGTCATCTTTCCTGTTGCGATGTTGCGGATATAGCCATCATCGTTGCTGTAGAGAACCGCAAGATCCGCTGCGACACTGCCGGTGCCTCCAGTCGCATAGGCCTTGGCAATTACCTGATCTAACCTGCCGTAACTAACGCTGAAATCCATATCAGGATCGACTTTCGGCGTTCGAGTGATGATGTTGATCGCCCCGCCGGTAGCGTTACGGCCGAGCAGGGCCCCCTGCGGCCCCTTAAGTACCTCGATGCGTTCGACGCTGATTAGTTCGATCACTGTGGAGTTGAGCGCGGGCTGATAGACTCCATCGACATAGACCGGGACCACTGATTCGTCCCCTGCCGTTACGCCGCGGGTACCGATGCCACGGATGGTTGGCTGAGGCGAGAAGGATGACTGCGTGAAGTTTAGACCGGATGTCACCTGAGTCAGTTGTTGCGATGAATTGATGCCAGCGCGAGCAAGCTGTTCTCCTGTCAGCGCTGTAATGGTTGCGGGCACATCCTGCAGCCGTTCTTCGCGCCGCTGCGCCGTGACGACGATATCCGCGTCACCGTCAGCTTGTGTCGCGCCGGTTTGTGTAACGGCCGAAGAAGCAGCTGCTGCGAACGCAACTGCTGCAACGGTCGATGATAAGCAGAGTAATGCCTCTGTTCTCATGATACAGTTCTTCCCATTATTCTTAGTACGGATCGATGAAGCGCGACATGGCGGCGCTGGAATGAAGGAATTTTCAGCGTAACGTCACGGCTTATGTCTAAAGAAGGCCAAGTTCCCGCAGTATTTCGTCGGTATGCTGTCCCAGGCGGGGTGCATCGCTCCTTATGCCCGCGGGTGTGGCGGAAAACTGCACGGGATGTTTCATTGCAAAATAGGGGCCGACATCAGGGTGCTCACGGCGCTGAAAGAAATCGACCGCGGCTAAGTGCGGATCGGTCTTCAGGTCATTCAGATCATTGATCTTGGCGCACGGAATGCCCTTTTCCGTCAACAGCGTAATCCACTCCTCCGTTGTCCGCCGTAACAAAAGAGGCTCAATGGCGGAATAGATCCACAGATAGTTGCGTGCCCGAGTCTCATAGCTGCCAAAGCGGGGATCATCGGCCAGTTCCGGCTCAGCGCCGGCAAGGTCGAAGAAGTCTCGCCAGTTCTGATCCGAATAGGGCATGACCGCGATGTAGCTATCGCGCGTGGCATAGGGCTTGCGATCTGCCGTTGCTATCCGCCGATACGTCCAGTCGCCTGTGGGTGGATCGAACGCCTGATCGAATAAATGCTCGACCAGCAGGAAGCTCGTCAGGCATTCCAGCATGGGGACTTCAACCAGTTGACCTTCGCCGGTGCGCTGCCGGTGGAACAGGGCGGCCATCGTCGCATATGCCATGAAGAGACCAGCGGTCTTATCGCCGATGATAGAGGGCACGAAGCGCGGTGGTCCTCCGTCGATGCGGCTGGCGAGGCTCGCGAAACCCGATTGCGCCTGGATGACGTCGTCGTAGGCGGGCATGCCATCATAGGGGCCGCCGCGTCCATAGCCGGCACAATGAACGTATATAAGATCGGGCTTGAGCGCACGCAGGCTCTCGAACCCCAGGTTATAGCGCTCCAACGCCGCCATGCGCATGTTGGACGCAAAGATGTCAGCGGTGCCCACCAGCCTCATCAACGCTTCTCGTCCTGGCTCGCTGGCGAGATCGATGACGACGGATCGCTTGTTGCGGTTTATTGTCAGGAAGATCGGCCCCATGCCCGGTGGAGACCCTTCCGGCGGGTGGCCGGGATAGCGCATCACGTCGCCTCCCGCGCCGCCCACCGGGCTCCGGGGCGCTTCGATCTTGATGACGTCTGCGCCAAGGTCGGCGAGAATGGACGTGCCATAGGCGCCGAAGACAACGTTCGTCACGTCCACTATTCGGATACCGGAAAGCGGACCTGACATCCCTGCTCCTTCGCTGATCATAAATCCTGAGATGAGTTCAAATGCAGGTAATGGCGAAAACGTTGGAAAGAGCGGAGATCGACCGAAACGTCCGATGAAAGGCTGACCTTGTGCCTTTGCCCTGCGTCCTATCCATCACGCCTACCACAAGCCGTTCTCCCTTCATCAACAGACATCGACAAGATGGCCGAATCCGCGGATGAGGAACCGTCAAAATGCATAGCTGAGCGAGACGCCGCCCCTCCTGGGCCGTTCATATACCACGGAGTCTGCGTTGGCTGACGGCACGATGGTCAGGAAAATATCCTCGTTAGCCAGATTTTCACCCCAGATTGCAATTTTAACACCGTTCTTGAACCGCCACGAAACTTCTCCACTGAGCAAGATGAAGGCAGGTTGTGCGATCCGGTTGGAAGACTCCCAATAGAACTTGGCGCTGTAATAGGCGTTGAGGGCTAATCCCAGGTCGCCACCATCAAAATGCTGCACATGATCGAGAGTCGAATTAACCGTCCATTTCGGTGCTTGCGGCAGTCTTTTGCCACTGACATCCTGCGTAGCCGTTGCATTTCCGGCAAAGTTGGGGAGCGGAATGAAAACCTGGGCGTTAGGGAAAGCGGTGTAGGTGGCATCGAGGTAGCTCATCCCGAGCCGCAGCCGCGTATCCCTGCCGAGCGTCGCGACGGCTTCAACTTCACCGCCTTTGATCTTTGCCGCCGCAGCATTGGCGAATACCGAGATGCCATTGGGATCCCGTGCCGAAACCTGCAAATCCTTATAGCTGTACTTGAAGACTGATCCGTTCAACAAAAGGCCACGGAACGGTTCCGTCTTGAAGCCGACTTCATATGCTTGGATGCTCTCGGGCGCCACGCTGCCGCCAGCAATCGACCCAGCATTGAAGACGCCGCTCTTGAACCCCTTGCTGTAGGACGCGTAAATGTTGGCTCGGGGGGAAAAAACATATTGGATCGTGCCCCGAGGCGTGAAGCGTCCGAAGGAAATGCTCCGGTCGACGGTTCGCGTCGTCGTTACGCCGGTTGCGACCGTCCTTCCGTCGCTTCGCGCGTCGAAACCGCGCTCTTCATAAGTATATCGGCCGCCCAATGTGGCTCGAAGCGCAGGCGTGATCTGATAGTTGAATTCCGCGAACCAGGCGAGAGAGTCCACTGATGCGTCGCCTTTGAGGAACGATTCCGACGAAAGTACCTGATTGGTAAAGGTGGGAAGGTGGAGCGGATCGATCTTCGTGTTCGCGTGGAAGCCGAACAGGCCGAAAATCCACTGAAAGGGCCCTGATCCCTCAGACACAAGCCGCGTTTCCGCAGTCTGGTGTGTCACCACGAAGCGTCCGTCCGACCCCGCGAGAAGTGCTGTTGTCGCGTCGCTGTCTGCGATGTAGCTGGACTCGCTGCGGCCGTAGCTTCCTTCGATGAACAACGTTGCCCAATCCATTGTGTGACTGAGGCGCGCGGTGGCTGTAGTTTGGTTCAGCTTCAGTTTTGGCATCGTCCCGCTGGACAGCGCCGCTTGGCGCTTTTCCGTCGGCAGGATAGCGCCGAAAAGCTGGCCACGTGCATTGCCGTTGAGCGGCTGGTAGGAGTATACTGAAGGATCGTCGTCGTTGGTATAAGAGGCCGAGAGCGTCAGCCGCGTATCGTCGGCAACGTCAAAAACCCATTTCGAGCGAACGGCAACGGCTTCGCGAGGATTGATTTTACCGCCGTTGACGAGGTCGTCGATATAGCCGCTGTTGCGATAGCCATAGACGGCTATGTCCGCCGCGACTGCGTCGCTGATTGGACCCGACAGATAGGCTTTGCCGGACAGCTCTTTGAAAGAACCGGCGCGCAATTCCACATTACCTGTAACGTCCTGGCCTGGATCCATGGTAATGACATTGACCAGACCGCCAGTGGCATTCCTGCCGAATAGCGTACCCTGCGGGCCGCGAAGCACCTCCACCCGCTGAGTCTGGAGCAGGGAAATTGCCGCAGCGTAGGAGTCCGGCTGATAGAAGCCGTCGACATACATCGCCACATTGGATTCGTTCCCGGTGCCGCTTGCTCGGTTGCCGACGCCGCGAATGGTCGGCTGCACTGTTTGCGCGCTCCGAGGGAAGCGCAGCCCAGGTACGACGGCTGGGAGGTCGGCAGTGTTGCTGACCCCGATCTTCGTCAAGGTGTCACCGCCGATTGCGGTGATGGAAACCGGGACGTCCTGGAGCCGCTCCTCACGTCTGCGAGCGGTTACCACGATATCGCCAGCGTCGTCGGCAACCATCCTGGCTGCAGTCGATCCTGAGTCGTCCAATGATGCGGTTTGCGCCATGAGCGCCGACGGACTTGTCGCGCATAACAGTGCCAAAATGGCGAGCTTTGGTGTCATCTCCCCCCCCCAGGGCAATATGTGCCGATCGGGTTCTTGCGCCCGTGCACTCCGGCCGTTCATTAACAAATCTGACGATTGTGTCAAGTATCGTAGGTCGTTAAGACAGGGGAAGATTGAGGCTTCCTCGACGCTGACAGCGGTCGATGCTCGCGGTCGCGATGTGAGAGCGCTCCAGTGATTAGGGGGAGCCTCGAAGGATTAGCGGTCGAACGTTCGGAGAATCGCGAAGACCATGATCAGATGGCAGGATGAAATGCTCTTATGAGCCGTTTTCCGGCTCTCTAACGCTGCGCTGGAAGTTGCAGAAAGAATTGCACAGGTGATTATCGATCATATGCTCAACACATTCTGGATCATACCAGCGATTGATCCAAGCCCAATGGTGGGGATGTAGCATATAGCTTTTCAGAAAGCCGTCGAGATCCTGATATTCCTGTTCCCATATGTGAGTCCACGGTCTGGCACCTGAGGCTTCTTGGACCCGGCTTATCCGCCATCGGAGGATGCCGGGGATGTAAGAGCCCATCTCATATGTTTCATCCTCGAACTGAGCGACGGAGGCAGCATCCGGCGCTTTGTTAACGCTTATCAGAAGGAGCCGATAGACTCCCCGATGGAGTCGACGCTTGCTGCCGGTACGCCCGTCTTTATAGCTGACGGCATCGACATGGCGCACCCGGGCCGCATCATTTAAAATGGAGGCAGCCTCGCGGCCAGCTTCGTCAAGCCATGCGCGATACTCCCACTCTCCGGCAAATTGAAGCTGCCATATGTAGTCGCCGCCGGTTGTCGCTTCGGGTAGGGTCGGTTCCAGCGTGGACTTCAGGACATTCAGACCTTTTCGAGCGGTCAGAGAGAGTCCGTTGATCAGCGCTGTGGTGTCCGCGCCTTCCGCAGCAGTCAGAACCTTTGTAACCCTAAACATCGCAGAGGCCCTCTACGTCGTTAACGTCGGACAGGAAGAGGCGACGGCGGCTGACGATCATCGGCTTGGCGTCCTCCCAAAACCTGAGGAAGCTAGGGTCCGCACGGCGAAGACGGGTCGCATTCCACCAGGCCTGCACGCCTTCGACCGACCAGATGATGAAAAGCTCGTTCGACTGCTTCTTCAGCCACAGTGGTGGCGTGACCCATTGGTGGACCAGCGTCATTCCGCGAGTTTTGGCCTGCGGCACGTAATCCGACATGTAAAACTCAAGCAAAGCCTGCGCGCATCCGGGCTGGGCCACCATATGGTCGAGATAAAAAATGGTCTCTCGGCCCGTTTCACTCATGGCGCCGCATTCCCGGTCTCCACCATGCTAGAGATCTGCTACCTTGAGCACGATCTTTCCGCGCACGTGCCCCTCTCTGACTCGGCGGTGTGCCTCGCCAGCCTCGGCAAGCGGCAGCACCTCGATTGCAGGTGGCCTGAGCAACCCTTTATTGTACAGATCGACGATGGCGCGCAGTTGTTCGCCCGCCATTGCGCTGTTGCTCATGGTCGGGATGATTTGGATATCTCGCGCTATGGCCACTGCCTTGTCATACTCCAATTCATCGTCGATCAAGGTCGCGATCGGCACGATCCTACCACCCTGCTTTACCATGTAGACGCCGTCGAGGATGGTGCCTTGTCCTACCAGGTCGATTAGAAGATCCACGCCCTCGGGCGCCCACTGCGATACAGCTTCGCGGACATCCTGCGATCGATAGTCGATGGCGAGATCCGCTCCCAGCTGGCGCACATAGTCCAGATTTTTGGGGCCACAGGTCGCAGCCACGTGCGCGCCTGCATATTTTGCGAACTGGATTGCGAAACTGCCCATTCCACCGGCGCCTCCGTTTATGAGCACATGCTGGCCAGATTGCAGCGCACCGGTGCCGAATACGGCTTCCCAAGAGGTGACGGCCGCCGTGGGAATGGACGCTCCCACTGAAAAATCCACCGCGCTGGAAAGATGCGCCACACGGGTCGCTGAAGATTTTACATATTCGGCATAGGTTCCATTTTCACCCTTGCCTTGATTCGAACTTGTGACGACCCGGTCTCCCACTTTGAATTCCAAGACATCATCGCCGACGGCAGAGACTATACCTGAGCCGGCAAAGCCCAGGACGAAAGGGAATCGATATTTGAAAAAACGGGATAGCCAGCCTTCGCGGCACTTCCAGTCCACGGGATTTACGCCCGCGTAGGCGACTTTGATGACGACTTCGCCAGGGTCAGGTTGAGGCATGTC
>Ga0105148_100114_pt1 | contig 12592 bp, 12 predicted proteins | sample RS_199metaG_FD_91502 | JGI IMG/M metagenome (GOLD analysis project Ga0105148, IMG submission 91502) | Switchgrass associated microbial communities from Austin, Texas, USA, to study host-microbe interactions - RS_199 metaG | ecosystem: Host-associated > Plants > Roots > Rhizosphere | place: USA... | reverse complement strand
CGGCTACCGCGACTCCGCCGGCAGCGCCCCAGCAGCAGGTGGACGTGGGCGCCGTCCTGGGGGCGATGGCCGACGCCAAAGGCGGCGGGGGAAATTACCAGAGCTCGATCGTGGACCTTCTGAAGCTGCTCGACCTCGATTCGAGCCTCGGGTCGCGTAAGGAGCTGGCCGATGAGCTTGGCGTGCACGAAGGTGCCGATGGCAGCGCCGAACAGAATATCGCGCTTCACCGGGCTGTGATGGCCAAGCTCGCGGAAAATGGCGGCGTGGTACCCAACAGTCTGCGCGGCTGAATCGAAGGAACAACGGAGTTGCATAGGGCAATGCAGCTCCGGATCGCGACGCGCGCAGCTGCCATCTGGTTGTGTTGCTGACCCGGGGTATCGGTCGCGACTCCCGGAGCACTCGGCGTGTCGAACTCGCGTCCCTGTTGACGGTCGATGGCGCGCATCACCGGCGTTGCGGTCATCTATGTCGGCAACACTAATGCGCTCGCCGTTGGACCAGACGCTGTCACCATCGACCAAGCAGTGTATACCATGCCCCACAGGGCAGAAGGCGAGCAGCGCTCGAAGTCCGACATGGGGCACGCCTAGTGCCGCTCTTCTGGGTTGAGCTTGACCGCAACTAACAGTGAGCTCTGAGGGCCGGCCGCCGGCACTCAATGACCGGTCGGAACGGTTTGGGCACTTCATAGCCGCTGACCGGGATGGTGCTGGCAATCGGCCCCCTAACCCCTGATGGATCGACAGGTGTATTGAAGCGCACGCCAAACCCATCTCCCATTCGCCAAACGATCAAACCCTCAGCGGGAGGAAGGCACGGGAAAACAATTCTGACCCATTCACCCGGTTCGACGGCGTGGAGGCATTTCCCTCCCATACCGCCTTCCGAAATGTTTCGCACGAGGATGTCCACAATGCCCAGTCGCGGGTGCTGCATCTGGGCTTTGAGCAGCCGACCTGCTCGTAACGACGAGCGCTCATGGGAAACGGCATCGTTCATCCCTCCGACTCCGATCAAGCACACCTGCGAGATTGGTATCATCGGGCGCAGGCCAAGCCTACGCACCCACGTTAAATAACAGCGCCTTAACGTATATTCTTTGAGCCATCGGCACTGGCAAGCAGAAGCCGTCCTAGACATGATATGTGATTTCGTTATTCCCTCGTCGCCCTCTGATGGAGCGTCGACAAGGATCGGCGGTGCGGTCGAGGCTTTTAGTTCGAACGCGCCAACTTCATTCCGCGACTCCTGCTGACCGAATTGCGCGCCGATAGGGCGGAGCGCTCGCCGATTTTCGAAAGACACAAAGATGTTTGCCCGCGCAGATACTTAGATCGGGCACGAAACGAAGCAGTGGCAGCGGGACGTTCCAGCATGGTACAAGAGCTTCAATCGCGGGAGCCGGGTGATGAGCGAGACCACCTCAGAATATCATCGCAGACGCGCGGTTGAGGAAATGACCGAGGCCGCCGCACATCGCGACGATATAACTGCCGAACACCACCGGCGGCTGGCCAGGCAGCATCTAGCCTTGGCCAGAGAAACGAAGAAAATCGAACGGAATGGCTTGCACGAGGGCAAGTAAGACCCGTCATCGGCAAACGAAACGGGGCTCCAGTGATTTGACATATTAGCTGGATTGGCCGCTCTGCCTTGCTTGATCCTCGCCGCGCGATTGGTTCGATGAAGACGCACCAACCTGATCGCTGCTCTGGCTGGCGTTGCCTTCTATCGTCTGCTGACCTTGTGCCTGACCAATCTGGATGCGACGGCTCCGCTCCTGGCTGCCCTGGCGGGGCAGTCTGATCCCGAGCACACCATTTTCGAAATCCGCCTGAACCTGATCAGGGTTGGGCTGAAAGGGCAGCTGAACTGAGCGGGAGAAGGAGCCATAGGACCGTTCGACGATGTGCGCCTTTTTGTCCTCATGCTCCTGCCGCTTCTCGCCGCTGATCGTGAGCATGTCACCCTCGAGCCGCAGATCCACATCCTCTTGGTTCACGCCAGGCAGTTCTGCCGTGATCTCCAGATTGTCGCCGGCCTCACGCACGTCGATGCGCGGCACGCCCATCATGGCTCCTTGACCCGATGCTCCTCCGCTCATTCCGCGCAGTGTATCGTCGAACAGGCGGTTCATCTCACGATGTAGATCGAGGAAAGGGTCGCCGCGGTTCATCAGCCCGCGACCCCCGAAAGGTGTCATGAAACGTGATGCCATTGTCAGACGTCGTACAGCTTGGGCAGGAGCCCATCAGCGGGGTGCCGGTGAGCTCCTGCCCGCCTGCCTCCCTGAACCCGATTCTTTATACAGCTCGCCGAAAGTTGGACCTTCACACCAGTCAATCAGTGTCCTTCCAGCTGCATGAAAACGGGGAACGATGCGCCACAGAATGGATTTGGTCCGATGAAGGAGATCAACATTGGCGGACAGCAAGACCAAACGAGGCGGTTCTGATCGGAACAGGGTTGCGGCGGGGGAAGGCTATGAGGTGAGCTATTTCGCCCGGAAGCATGGCATCTCAGCCCCGCAAGCGCGCGACATCATCAAGAAGGTGGGCAACGATCGCGAGAAGCTGAACGCGGCTGCCGAAAAAATGAAGGGCAAATGATCCTCAGCGGCAGTCCGTCGCCAGCGTCCCCAGGCGGACTTGGCCGAAACTCGCGCGCCGGACACCGGCTACCGTCCATCAGCCGAATTGCTCAACCAGCTTCGAGGTCGAACTCTCGGCACCCGCAGATGCTACGATGGAGTAGGCGGCCTGAGCAACGACTTCAGCCTGGCTCAGGATCTCAGGTGCGACATCCTTTGTGGTGTTGCGCATTGGTGCGGGATCGGCTGCTGGCACGGGCGCCGAGGGCGCAAAGTATCCGGCTCGCTCAAGTGTGTCGCTTAATGATGTCCGAGCTTCAGGAACCACTCGGCCCAACTGCGTCTTCGAAGGCGCTGAGTAGGTTAAAGATGTCGGGGCTTCCGTCGTAATCGGAGCGGTGGGGGAAGTTACGGATGCTCCTGGCTCCGTCGTGCTTGGGGCGGTCGTAGACTCGACAGGTGAGTTCGAGACTGATGGCTCAGTCGACTGGGTTGTAGAAGTGGAGGAAGTCGGCGCAGGGGCGGTGTTCTTCGTCTGCCAGTTTGCCCACGCGTTCGAACTTGAATTGACGCTGACCATGCATAGCTCCTTAGCCCCACGACCGCCTATGCAATGTCCACTTCAGAAACGGTGAAGGGAAAGGGCAAAGGTTCAATTAAGTATCTCACCGGCAGACCCTGCCAGCAGTTTAACTCCCGCGCCTGATATTTTCAGACGCCGCATTTCGTCCTCACTCGTGCAATCGGGCGGCGATTCAGGTATAATCGCGCTCGGGGCACGGAGGTGGACATGACCCCGCAAGAGAAGATCAAAGCCGACATCGACACACTGCTGGGATCGGTAAAGCAGGACTGGAAAAATCTCGACGGGCTTCATCTAAGCGGCAATGACCGGGCGCGCATCAGGATGCATATCAATTGGTGCATCACCGAACTGTCCGACCTGGCGCAGCGTCTAGAGGAGAAAGCGCCGGCATAGCGCCACGGTTTGTAGCTGCCCCATCGGCCCTGACGTCGACAACCGGGTCTCACCGCTTGCGTTCCGGCCTCCCTGCATCTGGAACGCGGTCGAGCCTCCTCAACAAATCATCAAATGCCCGGTCGTGGATTATAGGGAAGTGGCGCCGCAGTGAGCGACGCAACACGTCGATGACGCGGTTTGTCAGCAAACCAATGTATTCCAGCGCGCCCATTCGCGTCCTCCTCATCTGCCAAGTTCTCCCGGCCGGAGAGGTGCCAAGAATTCCACCTGCGACACGACAATTGCCACTCACAAGGGCTTGGCGAAGTTCAACCCGCTTGATCGCTTTCTTTCAAACGCCTGGAACGATGGCGTGCTGCGCATTGTTTACCGCTGCACCTCATGTCCAGGAGAGCGAAATGACGAAGATCGCATCAGCCATATTTGATAGCCCTGCCGAAGCCGAGCGCGCGGTGTCTGAACTTCGGTCTGCCGGGGTTAGCGATAGTGCATTGTCGGTCATTGCGCAGCATGACGGCAAGACCACGACGCGCACTGCCGATGGCGATTATACGGATGATGATCACCGTAATCTGCTTCGCGGTATACTCGGCGGAGGCGCCTTGGGCGCCGGTCTCGGCGTAGCTGCGCTGGCTATTCCTGGGGTAGGGCCGTTGGTTGCCGCTGGCGCGATTGCGGCCTCTGCGGTTCCCGGAGCAATGGCGATCGGTGCAGCTGCTGGCGCCGCTGCCGGCACTCTCAATGAAACGCTGAAGAGCCACGGCGTCGATGATGACGACGTGGCCTATTATGATGAGAGGATTCGGGGCGGCAGTGTCTTTGTGTCCGTAGACTCGGATGGATCATCAGTAGACGCAGATACCGCACGCGAGATCCTTTATCGCAACGGTGGGCACAGCTCCTCCCGTGCGAGATCAACAGCGCAAATCTGAGCCTCTCGGGAACAACGGTTTGGAAGAGCCGTTAAGATGAAGTCGGACGCGTTTTTGCCCCCCGCTAGCGTCCGAGAAGACAGAGCCCGTCCTCTCTTGTAGAGGGCGGGCTTTCGCCATGGACCACCCATCTGTAAAGTTTTGCCAGGCGCAGGCTGTCGCTCATGCTGTCCAAGCTGATGCAACCAACCTTCCCAATGTTCGTGCGACCAATCTTACGGCCGCTAGATCATGGCTGAGGGATGCTGAAACCGCACGGCTTTTGACCCTGCGCAAGCGGAACCCGGCTGCGGACCTTCGCCAATTGCTATGATCGTGGAATGAGCGTTCCAGCCTTATCGTTCAGGGTTTCGCGTCTTCCCCTAATCGGTCGCTTCGGCAGCCCCGAGCGCCCACGCCAGAGCTGGCGGAGCGCCGCGGCTAAATCAGCTTGGCGGAATGGCTTCGTGAGGCGTGGGAGGTCGGGATCGATCCCTTTGGCATCCGCGTATCCGGACATGATCAACACTTCCGTCCCGGGTAGCTGCCGCAAGACAGATCGGGCCAGCTCAGTTCCGGTCATCCCCGGCATGAGGTGATCGGTGATGAGCAGATCGGGCTCGATCCCTTCATCAATCAACGATTGAGCTTCGGTCGCCGAAGTGGTGGCCTTCACCTCGAAGCCAAGATCGCTCAGCATTTGCGCTGCAGACTCCCGAACCAGGTCTTCGTCGTCGACCAGGAGAGCAGTGCCGCCGTGGAAGGGGGTAAACGCGGGAGCCGGCGAGCTACTTCGCTCGATCACGTTCTCGTCGCTTGCCGGAAGCCAGATGCATATGGTTGTGCCCTTGTCTGGTGCGCTGTCGATTGTCAGCGCACCACCAAGCTGAGCTGCAAGACCGTGGGCCATTGACAAGCCCAGGCCCGTCCCCCGCCCCAAGCCTTTCGTAGAATAAAAAGGCTCAATCGCGCGCTTCTGGGTCTCGTCATCCATGCCAATGCCCGTGTCAGTCACGCACAAGCGAATATAGTCTCCCGCCGGAACGGTGCTGACTTCACCGGTCACTACTGAAGACTGTGAAACGGAGACGTGCAGTGTTCCTCCAGCTGGCATGGCATCGCGCGCGTTCACACTCAGATTCAGCAGAGCCATTTCGAGCTGATTGGGATCGGCCACGGCAGCTGGAAGACCGGGTGGTGCATCCACCCTCAACTCGATCTGAGGGCCCAAGGTGCTGGAAATAAGATCAGTCATGCTCGCGATCAGCCCAGAAAGATCTACTGGCACAGGTTGAAGGGGCTGTCGGCGAGCAAAAGAGAGCAAACGATGAACAAGGGTTTTCGCCCGCTCCGCTGACTGAAGCGCGGCAGCGATAAACTTTCTATCTCGTTCATCACCTAGACCATTGCGATCAAGTCGATCGAGGGCGCCCATGATGGGCGTCAGGAGGTTGTTGAAATCGTGGGCGACGCCGCCAGTCAGTTGGCCCATCGCCTCCATCTTCTGAGCTTGCCGCAATGCATCTTCGGCCGCGATCTGCCTGGTCACATCACGGCTGGATCCTATAATCCGCTCCACCTGTCCATCATTTCCCAGCAGCGGGATCAAGGTGGTGTCCCAATGTTGCGGATCGCCGGACAGACGAAAGACCTCGCGGTAGTGGTATATTTTTCGCGTAGCTACGACATGCTGATAGGCTGCGATCGCTCGTTCAGCGGCTTCACCGGGCAGAAACTCGTCTACACGCTTATTGCGAATCTCCTCCAGCTTGAACCCGACGCCCGCTTCATGCGCCGGATTGATTTGCTCAGCGACAAACGCGTGATCTGACTCGACGCGGACGACGAAAAGCGGATCGGGCGTGTTCTCGAAATACGCGCGGTAAAGCATGTCGGCTTCGCGTCTGGCCGCCTCGGCCTCCTGCAGCTCACGCGTTCGCGTTTCCACGCGGGCTTCAAGCGTGGCGTTAAGTTCTCGTAGCTGGACTTCGGCCGCGTTACGTTCGATCACCAGCCGAATGCGCTCGGCTAATTCCTCCATGAACTCGATTTCTTCAGCATGCCAATGCCGCGGCATGCGGCCATTCAAATATACTATGGTGTGAAGCTGCCCACCGCGTCTGAAGGGTACCACGAGTATCGAGCGCGTATCGACCTCCCGGGCAGTTTCTCTGGTGAGTGCCTCGTCGCTGAGATCAGCCACAAGCAGATCATCAATGGCAACGGTTCGCCCGGCACTGAGCTCCCGCACGATCTTGACTCCGAAATCAGCAGCGGGAAGGCGGCCAAGCAGCGGTGGCACGGAGCCGTCGGTCCAGCAGACGTCGTAATCAAAGACCTCCTCGGCTTGTCTTAGCTCACCAAAGCCGGTGCGTGACACGGAGAAATGCTCCCCCAGTGACACGGCAACCTGCTGTAGCGCTTCTGCGGTGTCTTCAGCCCTCAATATGTCCGCGATCCGTAGGCGCATCGCAATGCGAGCTTGTCGGCGCACATAGCCCCTCACGCCGCGTTCCAGCGCAGCGGCGCCCAACGCCATCAGGAGGATAAATATAGTCAAGGCACTGATTGCAACAGCCAGGTAGGTTTGGCCCAGTGTTGTGCCTTGACCAGCGTCGATGTGGGTTCGCGCGGTGAATGTCGCCGCCTTCATTCCCGCAAAGTGCATGCCAGCTATTGCGATACCCATCACGACCGCAGCGGCCGCTTGGCGCCCGATCTTGTGGTCGTGAGATGTCAGCCATATCGCCGCTGTCGCTGCGGTGAGCGCTATGACTGCTGAGGCGCTCAGCCAAGCTCGTCCGTAACTAAGCGTTGCATCCATCCTCATGGCCGCCATGCCCGTATAGTGCATCGCGAGCACGCCCAAACCCATCAGCGTGCCAGCTGCCAATATACGGCGGAGGGATACGAGCCTGCGGCGCGCGACAGCGAATCCCGCGCCGGTGAACGCTACCGCCAATGCAAGCGATAGCAGGGTCAGCCCCACATCATAACTCATCACCATGCCAGGCGTGCTGAATGCCAACATAGCGACGAAGTGCATGCTCCAGATGCCGCCGCCCAGAACAAGAGCTGCAGCCGCAAGCCAGATATGTTGCATCCTGCCGCTCGAAGCCCGGATGCGGCTGGCTAGGTTCAGCGCGGTAAACGAAGCGAATATGGCGATGGCGATCGACAGGATCACCAGAGAGAGGTCATGCGTACCTTGCATTGTCATGTGGCTGTGATTTCCACAGGAATGGAAAAACCGCAACACCCGGTGCGATTATGCCACGCGGGGCGGAAAACCCCGCTTGCTTCAGCGTCAGTATGGCCCTTGAGCAGCGGCATCCTCGATCCGAACCAAAACCGTTTCACATGCGTTCTTCTGAAAGATCATGAAGGGGAGAGCACTATGAGGCTGTTGCGCGACAATGGTCTAACGATTGTGCTGATGCTGCTGTTTTCGGCCAGCATCGTTGGTCAGTTGCTAAGCGGCTGGCATGTAACGCTGGAGGATGCGGCTCGCCATAACCAGACCGCCTTGTCCCTAGCAGCTTACATCAGGAGTCCGCAGTTCCTTTCCTCTGTCTTTGAGAATTGGGAAAGCGAATTCCTGCAGATGTCTGCCTATGTCGTCCTGACTGCCATTTTGTTCCAGCGCGGATCGGCGGAATCGAAGGACCCAGATGAGCCGCCTCGCGACGCTGATTTAGGGAAACAGGCAGAGCGGCCGGGTGCTCCGCGCATCCTCCGGTGGGGTCCTGTCTGGCGAGGCATTTACGCGCGATCGTTGGGGACTGCCCTAGCGCTGCTATTCCTTCTGTCCTTCATCATGCACTGGACACAAAGCGCCAAGATGGCGGCGGAAGAAGCAATCGAACATGGCGGGACACCGTTAAGCACCATGGCCTACCTCGGCGATCCTCAGCTCTGGTTTGAGTCATTTCAAAATTGGCAGAGTGAGTTCCTGTCCACCGCAGTTCTGGTGGTTCTATCCATCTTTCTGCGACAGCGCGAATCGCCCGAATCCAAGGCGGTGGCGGCAGCCCACGGCGAAACTGGTACTTAGGCTGCGCGGGCATTCGTGTTCCGCGAGCGCTGAGCTAATCATCAGGGCGGATACCTCAAACCCGGCTGGCCCGATCTTGGGTCTGTCTTGCTCTCGGGGGAGCCTCTGACCCTTTTTCTTCATCTGTTCCCGTCTGTATCAGGCGCACCCGGCCCGAGCTGGGTCATGACAACAGTATGTGGAAGACTTCTGAAATGCCTACGACAGTTCGCCTTAGAACCGGCGACAAGCAACTGCGCACTCCCTCGAAGCGGGGCCGCAAGGCGCGGCCGATAATCGAACATCCGACTCCAGCTTTTACGGAATGGGTCGACCCACCCAATATTGCGCTTCAGTCCCGGGCCTGATCATGCCCGCCACTCACATTGTCGCCGTCATCAACTTCGGCGTAGCGAGGCGCATAGCGCTCTTCTGGCGTTTTCCATGCCAGAAAGAAATCAAGCGGGTCTTGGCTGCCCAGGAAGCCTCGCGCGAGCCTCAGCCGCTCAAGCAAATCGTTCTTTTCTGTTGGTAGAAGGTTGCGGGCCCGCTGCTCAACTTCCTCAAGGAAGCGCTCTATGCTCATGCGGTTTGACCATCGCTCAATGATCTCAATGAGATCCATTTTGCTTTCAGTTTTAGACCTGTCGACATTTTTGCGGTCGTCTTCGCGCCGCCGCCGCTCCTGTTCGGCTAGCCACTGCTGACGGCGAATTTCAGCATCACGCTCTGCCTGTTCGAGCTTGGCAACCAGCTGCGGCGCAGCGGCCTCTATCGCCTCGATGATTGACTTGATTTGTTTCCGTAACGATGGGCCAGACTTGGCATCCTGCCACTGTGTCGACCAGCTGACGCTGTCATAGGGAGAATAGGCCACAATTCGAAACCGCCCCGACGGAAGGTCTCGGTTCGTCGTCCAGGTATAATCGGCGTATCGCTGATTGCGGGGAGGGACATACTCGCTTTCGCGAATATATGTCCCTTTCACATAGCGCAGCGTTACCGTCTCGGACATGTCGATGAGCGCCAGGCCAAGGGCGACGGTTCCGACGTAAACAGCGGTGGGCCTACCGGGCGACCACAAGCCGTTGTGATGCCAACGATCGCGTTCCTTGGCGAACCCCTCACGTTCGTCGATCTGCTTTCGCCGCAAATCGCTTCCGGCTGGTGCAATGACGACACGATGGCCGATGGCTTCAGGATCGTTGAATAAGGCGTTGGCCAAGTCAAGCGCATCGCTCAGGCTCGCCTTCGATGCGGTGACATCGACCAGTAGCTTCTTATAAGGTTTGAGGTATCCAAACTCATCAGTGTGGCGGCTATTTTCAAAGTGTGTTTTTGCCCCACGGATGAGCCCATGCACTTGGCCCGGGGCAACGGGCACCGCCTTGCGCGCATGGGTGCGCGCTGGCGCCGTGGGCTTTGGGGCAGGGAGGTGCTCACCATCCTTGCTCCAGTCTAAGGGATCGCCCGGCTTGGGCGCTGGCAAGGGGGTTGGTGAAGGGGCCTTGCCCACGTCAAGCTTCGCCCAATATCCCCGAGCGGGACGAGGCACGTTAAGTAGCGTGCATATTCGGGCAAGATAGCTTCCAGGCACATCAAACTTATCCGCAACCTTTGTCATGGGCTGGGACCAGACTAAGCGGTGCAGTTCATCTCGCGAAACCATGTGGCGCCCTCTACTAGCCTGCGCGCAACCAAGACGGAAAGCCCACTGTCATTCCTCGTATCCTTCTACCTTGCTCTGAAGCGCCTCAAGAAATTCTACGATCCTGGCGTGCTGTGCTTCCTTGCTGTCCTCGTGCTGTGTCCCAGGGTCGAACACACCATGGGTGCACAGGAATTCGATAACCTTGAACCGATGGCTGGCGCGTCCCTCTATTCCATCGTTAATCAGCCGCCTCAGTATCATCTCTCTTTTGGACAGGCTGACCGTCTCCCCGCCGATTGTTACGGGCACCTTCTCGTTTGCGAGTTGACGCACGAACTCGGACAGATCCATATCCTTGGCGCGACGTTTCTTGTTCGAGGACCCCTTGGGATTCCCGGATTGCCCAGGGCGCCATTGCGTATGTTTGGGCGGCTTGCCTTTGCCGACTTTATAGGGACGGTCATCATGCTTGCTCATTAGTAAGCTCCGCGCCGTGGAAAGAGTTGGTTGGCGATGTCGCCGTAGGGTCACTCTCGGCTGAACCTTGCTGGTCGATCCGGTGGATCAGATCCGCCTTTTTTCCCGTCAGGCGCTCCCATCTTTCGATGGTTCGATCGATGTAAAGCGGCTCATATTCGATCAAGCAGGCGCGGCGCCCCGTCCGCTCCGCTGCGATCAAGGTGCTTCCTGACCCGCCAAATGGATCGAGGACGAGATCTCCCACTCCGCTCACGTCGAGGAGGGCCTCAGCTACCAGCGCGACGGGCTTCACCGTCGGATGCAATCGCAGCGCCTTTTTACGAGCTTTGCCAAACCCAGCCATACCCGGGAAATTCCAAATGTTGGTGCGATTGCGGCCGTTCTTGCCTAAGGCGATATTGTTGATGTGCCGCGCCGTGCCTTTTTTAAAGACCCCTACAAGCTCATGCTGGCTGCGGTAGAGCGAACCCATTCCGCCATGGCCCTTGTCCCAGACGCAGATGTTCAACCGCTCCTCAAAGACTGCGTCGCCGGCCGTGAGCAGTTCGCCCAGGTGGGCATGATCCATGCATAGGAATGCACCCCGCCATCGCGAAGGTGGGCGTGGATGTTGCTCAGCACGGATGTAAGAAAAGCTTCGAATTCTTCACGTGACATTTCACCGGACGCCATCGCAAATTCTGCGTGCATGCCTGAGCCGGACACATGGCCGTTGACCTTCACATTGTAGGGAGGGTCAGAAAAGCAGCATGTCGCCAGTTGGCCATCCATCGCTGCGGCAAATGTCTCGGGCATGAGGCTGTCGCCGCAGATCAGGCGATGCGTTCCAAGCGCGTAGATGTCGCCACAGGCACTGGCCGACGGCTTGGTGAGGCCTACCTCTTCCTCGTCATCCAGGTCGTCGTACAAGGTTGCTGCATGGCAGCCTGCAATGCGGTCGATCTCGCCCAAGGTGAAGCCCGTGAGGCTGAGGTCATATTCAGGGACGTCGGCTTTAATTTCCTCAAGCTCCAGCCTGAGCGCGTCCAAATCGTAGCTCGCCACAGCCGGCAGCTTGTTCGCTGCGATCGCATAGGCGCGAAGCTCGGCATCATTAAGATGCTCTATCTTAATCACAGGAAGGGTGGCCAAACCGAGCTTCTTTGCTATCTCGACGCGAAGATGGCCGTCGACAATCACGTTAGACGCGTTCACCGTGACGGGATCGAGAACCCCGTGCTCACGGATGCTGGCCTCCAGCGCACGCTTCTTGCCGCTTGGATGCGACCGCGTTCGTCGGGCGGCGGGGCGAAGAAGGGTCACAGCCACCTCTTCCCAGTGGCCCACCGCTGTAGCTCTATTTGACCTGTAAGTCTTACTCGAATTTCGCATCAAGGCCTCCAATTAAAAGCCTCGACACGCCAAGCACGACGAGACCACACCAAAAATCTGTGCCTCGTCTTCTATGACTAGATCAGATTGACCGATCCTGTCTGGACCGCATCTACTCCACGTTTGCCAAACACGCAAGAACAAAAAAACAAAATATTAGGAGGCTCGCGTACTTTACTTTCGTTGCTGATTTAATCCGGCCAATCTTTACTTTTGTAGTTCCACGAAGGTGGACTTTATCCCTGCAGCTGCTTCTCGAATTCGCTGCTACTGATCAGATGTTACCCTGCTACGAAGGGCAGGGTAACCTTGCCATATGTCAGTGAAATGCAGGCATAAATTCGACCTAGGCAGATCCTTATAAACCCAAAAAAGGCGTATTCAGCAATTAGCAGGGAAAGCAGTCGTCTTTGCGCTGGAGACGGGTTCGCTCAAGACTGCGTCCTGCACCACGCATTCTCGCTTTGCGAGATCTTTCAGTCCTGGTCTTTGCGTGGCCTCCAAAATGGCGCAGTTCCGCGTCGTTTTGCGGCGGCGTCGGAAAATTGGGTGCCACAGAGACGCGCCT
>Ga0105148_100112_pt1 | contig 12713 bp, 7 predicted proteins | sample RS_199metaG_FD_91502 | JGI IMG/M metagenome (GOLD analysis project Ga0105148, IMG submission 91502) | Switchgrass associated microbial communities from Austin, Texas, USA, to study host-microbe interactions - RS_199 metaG | ecosystem: Host-associated > Plants > Roots > Rhizosphere | place: USA... | reverse complement strand
GGTGAAAAGGCGAGCGACGTGCGCGACACCTCGCTGCGTCTGCCGCCGGGCGTGGCCGGGACGGTCGTGGAAGTCCGCGTGTTCAACCGTCACGGCATCGACAAGGACGAACGCGCCATGGCGATCGAGCGGGAGGAAATCGACCGCCTCGCCAAGGACCGCGAGGACGAACGCGCCATCCTCAACCGCGCGACCTTCAACCGCCTTCAGGAAATGCTGCTCGGCCAGATCGCTGCCGCCGCTCCCAAGGGCATCAAGAAGGGCGTCGAGATCGACGAGACCCTGCTGGCTGAAGTCGAGCGCCATGAATGGTGGAAGTTCGCGGTTGCGGACGACGCCCGTCAGGCCGGCATCGAAGCCGTCAAGGCGCAGTATGACGAAGCGGTAAAGCTGATCGTCGAGAAGTTCGAAGATCGCGTCGACAAGCTGCAGCGCGGCGACGAGTTGCCCCCGGGCGTGCTGAAGATGGTCAAGGTGTTCGTCGCGGTGAAGCGCAAGCTGCAGCCAGGCGACAAGATGGCCGGCCGTCACGGCAACAAGGGTGTCATCTCACGCATCCTGCCGATCGAGGACATGCCGTTCCTGGAGGACGGCACCCATGTCGATATCGTGCTCAATCCGCTGGGCGTGCCGTCGCGCATGAACGTGGGGCAGATCTTTGAAACGCATCTGGGCTGGGCCGCTCGTGGACTTGGCCAGCAGCTCAAGCATGCGCTGGAGGAATGGCGTGAAGCCAATCCGAACGCGCAGGCCGGCGAGATGCCGGACGCGGTCAAGACCCGCCTGCTGGAAACCTATGGCGAGCAATATGCCGACCAGATCAACGGCCGCACCGCCGAGCAGATCGTCGATCTTGCCGAACATCTCCAGCGAGGCGTGCCGATGGCCACCCCGGTGTTCGACGGCGCCCGCGAAGCCGACGTGTCGGCGATGCTGGAACTGGCGGGCCTGCACTCGTCGGGTCAGTCTGACCTGTTCGATGGCCGCACGGGTGACAAGTTCGACCGCAAGGTGACGGTCGGCATCATCTACATGCTGAAGCTGCACCACCTGGTCGATGACAAGATCCACGCACGCTCCATCGGGCCGTACTCGCTTGTTACCCAGCAGCCGCTGGGCGGTAAGGCGCAGTTCGGTGGCCAGCGCTTCGGTGAAATGGAGGTGTGGGCGCTCCAGGCCTATGGCGCCGCTTACACGCTGCAGGAAATGCTGACGGTGAAGTCGGACGACGTGGTCGGCCGTACCAAGGTCTACGAAGCGATCGTCAAGGGCGACGACACCTTCGAAGCCGGCATTCCCGAAAGCTTCAACGTGCTGGTCAAGGAAATGCGCTCGCTGGGCCTCAATGTCGAACTCGCCGCAATGGACGAGATTTCGGACGACGACGGCTTCGCGCAGGCGGCGGAATAAGGGGCCTCTGGCCTTTGCCCTCCGAAGGCAAAGGCCACCCCTCCCCGCTCCGAACAATTTACCCTCTAGAGGGAATGAAAAATGAACGAACTGACGAACTTCGCCAATCCGATCCAGAAGCCGGAAACCTTCGACCAGATCCAGATCGGCCTTGCCTCTCCCGAGCGCATCCGCAGCTGGTCCTTCGGCGAGATCAAGAAGCCGGAAACCATCAACTACCGTACGTTCAAGCCCGAGCGTGACGGCCTGTTCTGTGCGCGCATCTTCGGTCCGATCAAGGATTATGAATGCCTGTGCGGCAAGTACAAGCGGATGAAGTATAAGGGCATCGTCTGCGAAAAGTGCGGTGTCGAAGTCACGGTGTCGAAGGTCCGCCGCGAGCGGATGGGCCATATCGAACTGGCTGCGCCGGTCGCGCACATCTGGTTCCTGAAGTCGCTGCCCTCGCGCATCGGCCTGCTACTCGACATGCAGCTCAAGCAGCTTGAGCGCGTCCTCTACTTCGAATCCTACATCGTCACCGAGCCTGGCCTGACGCCGCTGGAGAAGTTCCAACTGCTGACCGAGGATGAACTGCTCGACGCGCAGGACGAATATGGCGAGGACGCGTTCTCGGCCGGCATCGGCGCGGAAGCGGTCAAGCAGATGCTGATGGACCTCGATCTTGAGGGCGAGAAGCAGGCTCTGCTGGACGAGCTGGCCGTCACCAAGTCTGAACTTAAGCCCAAGAAGATCATCAAGCGCCTCAAGGTGGTTGAGTCCTTCCTGGAATCGGGCAACCGTCCGGAATGGATGATCCTCGACGTCGTGCCGGTCATCCCGCCCGAACTGCGTCCGCTGGTGCCGCTGGACGGCGGCCGCTTCGCGACGTCGGACCTTAACGACCTCTATCGCCGCGTCATCAACCGCAACAACCGCCTCAAGCGCCTGATGGAACTGCGCGCGCCCGACATCATTGTGCGCAACGAAAAGCGCATGCTGCAGGAAGCCGTCGACGCCCTGTTCGACAACGGCCGCCGTGGGCGGGTCATCACCGGCGCGAACAAGCGTCCGCTGAAGTCGTTGTCCGACATGCTCAAGGGCAAGCAGGGCCGCTTCCGTCAGAACCTGCTCGGCAAGCGCGTCGACTATTCTGGTCGTTCCGTCATCGTGACCGGCCCGGAACTCAAGCTGCACCAGTGCGGCCTGCCCAAGAAGATGGCGCTCGAACTGTTCAAGCCCTTCATCTACGCCCGCCTCGACGCCAAGGGTCTGTCCATGACCTTGAAGCAGGCGAAGAAGTGGGTCGAGAAGGAGCGCAAGGAAGTCTGGGACATCCTGGACGAGGTGATCCGCGAACACCCGGTCATGCTGAACCGCGCGCCGACGCTCCACCGTCTGGGCATCCAGGCGTTCGAGCCCGTGCTGATCGAAGGCAAGGCGATCCAGCTGCACCCGCTCGTCTGCTCGGCCTTCAACGCCGACTTCGACGGTGACCAGATGGCCGTCCACGTTCCGCTGAGCCTCGAAGCCCAGCTGGAAGCCCGCGTCCTGATGATGTCGACCAACAACATCCTCAGCCCCGCGAACGGCAAGCCGATCATCGTTCCCTCGCAGGACATGGTTCTGGGCATCTATTACCTGTCGATGGAACGCGAAGGCGAGCTGGGCGAAGGCATGCTGCTGGCCGACATGCAGGAGGTCCACCAGGCCCTCTATGCCAAGGCCGTGACGCTGCACTCGAAGATCACCAGCCGCGTGCCGCAGACCGACGAAGCCGGCAACCAGTATATGAAGCGCTTCGAGACCACGCCAGGCCGCATGCTGCTCGGCGAGTGCCTGCCGAAGTCGCACAAGGTGCCCTTCGACGTCGTCAACCGCCTTCTCACCAAGAAGGAAATCGGTGACGTCATCGACCAGGTCTATCGCCACACCGGCCAGAAGGACACGGTGCTGTTCGCCGACGCCATCATGGCGCTGGGCTTCCGCCACGCGTTCCAGGCCGGCATTTCGTTCGGCAAGGACGACATGGTGATCCCGGATTCGAAGGAAGGCACCGTTGCCGAAACCAAGGCGCTGGTGGCTGACTACGAACAGCAATATCAGGACGGCCTGATCACCCAGCAGGAAAAGTACAACAAGGTCATCGACGCCTGGAGCCGCTGCGGCGACGTGGTGGCGAACGCCATGATGGACGAAATCCGCGCCCAGCCCAAGGACCCGCAGACCGGCCGCATGGCCCAGATCAACTCGATCTACATGATGGCGCACTCCGGTGCCCGTGGTTCGCAGGCCCAGATGAAGCAGCTCGCCGGTATGCGCGGCCTGATGGCCAAGCCTTCGGGCGAGATCATCGAAACACCGATCATCTCGAACTTCAAGGAAGGCCTGACCGTCCTTGAGTACTTCAACTCCACCCACGGCGCGCGTAAGGGTCTGGCCGACACCGCGCTCAAGACGGCGAACTCAGGTTACCTGACCCGCCGTCTGGTCGACGTGTCGCAGGACTGCACCGTCGTCGAGGAAGATTGCGGCACCGAAAAGGCGCTGGAGATGAAGGCCATCGTTCAGGGTGGTTCGGTCATCGCCTCGCTCGGCGAGCGTATCCTTGGCCGCACCACGGCGCAGGACATCGTCGACAGCAAGGATGGTTCGGTCATCGTGCCGATCGGCACGCTGCTCGACGAAGCCCTGGTGGCCCAGATCGAGGCGATCGGCACGCAATCGGTCAAAATCCGCTCGCCTCTCATCTGCGAAAGCAAGATGGGCGTGTGCGGCAAATGCTATGGCCGTGACCTCGCTCGCGGTACGCCGGTCAACATCGGTGAAGCGGTCGGCGTCATCGCGGCGCAGTCCATCGGTGAACCGGGCACGCAGCTCACCATGCGCACCTTCCACATCGGCGGCGCGGCGAACTTCAACGAAACGTCGAACCTGGAAGCCCTGTCGGACGGCACGATCGAGCTGCGCGACATGCCGACCATCATGGACAAGAATGGCCGTCGTCTGTCGCTCGCCCGCAACGGCGAAATCGCGATCATCGACTCCGAGGGCCGCGAGCGCGAAACGCACCGCCTGCCATACGGCGCCACCATCCTGTTCGCGGATGGCGATGCCGTGAAGAAGGGCGACCGCTTCGCCGAGTGGGATCCGTTCACCATGCCGGTGATCACCGAAAAGCCGGGTATCGTGAAGTATCAGGACCTGATCGACGGCAAGACGCTGACTGAGCAGACCGACGAAGCAACCGGCATCGCCCAGCGCGTCGTCACCGAGCATCGCGGTTCCGCCCGTACCAAGGAGGATCTGCGTCCCCGCCTCACCCTGCTCGACGACCAGTCGGGCGAAGCTGCCCGCTACATGCTGGCGGTGGGTGCGACCCTGTCGGTCGATGACGGTGCGCAGGTGCAGGCCGGTGACGTGCTGGCGCGTGTCTCTCGCGAAGCTGCGAAGACCCGCGACATCACCGGCGGTCTGCCGCGCGTTGCCGAACTGTTCGAAGCCCGCAAGCCCAAGGACAATGCGATCATTGCCAAGGTCTCGGGCCGCGTCCAGTTCCTCAAGGATTACAAGGCAAAGCGCAAGATCGCCATCAATCCCGAGGATGGCGGCGAGCCGGTCGAATATCTGATCCCCAAGAGCAAGGTGATCGATGTTCAGGAAGGCGACTTCGTGAAGCGCGGTGACAACCTGATCGGTGGTTCACCCGACCCGCACGACATTCTGGAAGTTCTCGGCATCGAGCCGCTGGCCGAGTATCTGGTCGCGGAAATCCAGGAGGTCTATCGCTTGCAGGGCGTGAAGATCAACGACAAGCACATCGAAACGATCGTTCGTCAGATGCTGCAGAAGGTCGAGATCACCGTGTCCGGCGACACCACCCTCCTTGTGGGCGAGCAGGTCGATCGCGAGGAAATGGACGAGATCAACGCAAAGCTTCCGGCCGGCTACCAGCCCGCCGAAGGCAAGCCGGTGCTGCTCGGCATCACCAAGGCCTCGCTCCAGACGCGTTCCTTCATCTCGGCGGCCTCCTTCCAGGAAACCACCCGCGTCCTCACGGAAGCGGCGGTCCAGGGCAAGAAGGACACGCTGGTTGGCCTCAAGGAAAATGTCATCGTCGGCCGCCTCATCCCGGCGGGCACCGGCGCTGGCATGAACCGCATGCGTGTCGCCGCCTCGTCGCGTGACGCGGCGATGCGGGCCGCGCTGCGCGCTTCCAGCCAGGTTGACCTGATCGCGCCCAAGACGGCCGCTGAAGAGCATGCCGCCGAACTGGCGCAGGGTCCGGAAGCCGCAATCGGGGACGATCCTCTGGGCGCGGTCCAGGGTGAGGACTTCACCACCCAGGATCTCGACTGAGACCTTTGAAATAAGGGGCGCCGCTTCCTACATCGGCAGCGGCTCCCAAGCCCATCGATCCCGCAAGGGAAGATGAAAGAGCCCGCCGGACGCGACAGCATGTCCGGCGGGCTTTTTCGTGGCCCAAGCACGCGGAATTTTTCCGGCGCAAGCCCCTTGACCAGCCTGTCCAACCAGCCTATCTGCGCGCTTCCGATGCGGGTGATACCTGCCTTGGTGCCCGATCCTCTAATGGTAAGAGAGCGGACTCTGACTCCGTCAATCAAGGTTCGAATCCTTGTCGGGCATCCAGATTTCTCTCGACCTTTCATTCACGTCGGCCTTGAGCGAGAAGCTTCTCTCCTCCCCGCCTGCCTTGCGCTGTTCGTAAAAAGGCGGCCGCACTGAGTTTTTCTTTTTAAGAAGAGTAGGCGTCCCGCTACACTCGGCGAGCCGAATCCATCTTTCGATGGATGCTGCCTCTCACTCATTTCGCATGCCGAACGACATATTGCAGCGGCCAAAGCCGCCGCTAAATTCCCTCTAAAATCAAAAGGAGGGGTCGTGACAAGCTTGGTAAGAAAAGCACTTCGCGCGTTTCATCGCCGCCGCCAGATTCGGCAGCGTCTGGAGCAAATCAAACAGGAAAGCAGTCACTCCCGCAGTTGTGCATTTACCGTCAGGATCTGAAACGCTCAACGAGGCAGGCGCACACATGCGCCTGCCTCAATTCGTGCGAAATGCTAGAATCGTGGGTACTTACGCTCCTCGAGCGGTGGCCCCAATTTGCTGATTTTCGTCTTTCTGAAAAGTTGGGTGTAACGACACCCCCGCACGACACCCATTGTTCGGGTCGATTTGCCGATCCCCAAATCCGACGCAACCCATTCGCGTGGCAACCCGCTGGCCAGCGCAATGCGCACGGCTCCCGTTTGAACTCTTCGCTATGCTTTATGATCTCGTCGGTCTCCTGGAGCGGTCCCTAGAGCAGCTTTCCGCGATTTCTTAGCGAGCGATCCGGTTCCTATGCCTGCAGATCGCTTTAAACTCTCAAGTGACCGGCCAGAATCGTTACAAGTCGAGCCTGACGGGGGCGGAATTTTCCGCCAAGCGGCCGAAATGGATTTCTCGGTCTCGTCCGTTTTGGACGCCTGATGCAAGCATAAGAGGAGGGCCTGGTGTCCTGTTACAGCTGAGAGGCTGTGAGGGTCGGTCGTTCCGGTTGTGAAGCGTTTCCGCTTCACCCCGCGACTGCAATACTGGCCAAGATCGCGGACGCCGCCAGTCGGCCCGTCTGCACGCCACCGTTCATATAGCCAGGGAAAGCATCGGACAGATGTTCCCCGGCAAAAAGGATTGGCCCCGTCACGGCCTGCTGCAGTGCGCCTTTCTCTCCCTCAACCCAAAAATGCGGCGCAAAGCGGGTGAGCTGGCCGGGTTTGAAGGTGGAATAGGCGCCTCGCGCATACGGGTCCTGTCCCCAAGAGGTGCGCCGCAGCCTTCTTGCTTCCAGGCCAGGCACGACAGGCGCGATTGCCGCTTCCGCCCGTCGTAGCGTGGTTATCGGATCAGTCGCCATCAACAGATCAACCTGATCCCCGCCAAAAAACCAGGTGAGGACGCCGGGCTCTCCCCCCTGGCCCGAACTCGCATCCCAAAATTCGGAGAATATGCCAGGCCCCCTTGTATCGACAGCCCAGGCTGAGCCCGCTGGTCCGGTCTGCTCATCCCAAACGCGCCGAGCGTAGCCGGCGTTGATCTTTTCGTTGCGACCGCATTCCATCTCGTTCACCAACGCTGCCCAGTCGTCGGGCAGCAGGCCACCATAGTCGATCGTCCGCATCAGTGGTGCTGGCACCGTGACAATGACGCGATCGACACGGTCCATTTTGCCGTTGGCGAAGCGCAGATCCAGCCTTCCATCATTGGAGGCGATCGAAACCAGCGCATGGCCCGTCGATATCTTCGGCATCAGCGGCCCCGCCAAGGCCTTTACCACACTGGCCGATCCGCCCGTGAGGATAAATCGCTCGTCACTGAGGGAGATCAGCTCAACTTGTCTGCCATCCACGACGGGCAGGTTGAACAGTAACTCGATCGCGGATGCCTGATCCGGCTCCGCTCCGAATTCGGTGCGGATCGTGGCCTCCATCAAAGCCCGCACATGCGGTTTTAGCAGTCCGGCATGTTGATCGAGATAAGCCGCCACGGACAGAGCGTCCAGCTTGGGCGCGACGGTCGCATAATCGGCATCGACCGCGGCGGCATCCCTGCCGATCTGCGCGGCGATCGGCTGCAGGTCGCGGACAAGGACGGCATCGCTGATGACGCGTCCATCCGCGACATAGCGGTTATGGGCGCGCATCACCTGTCGATCGATCAACGGGATTCCAAAGCGCTTGGCCAGGGCGAGGATATCGGCATGATCGCTGTTGATCAGATTGCCGCCGTCCTCGATGTTCAATCCCGGTTCGGGCGCACTGCTCGCGGTGAACACGCGTCCCCCGAGACGACCGCGCGCTTCATAAAGATGCGCCGCCATGCCTGCCGTACTCAGCGCATCAAGCGCGGTCAGCCCCGCGAGGCCGCCGCCGATTATGGCAACACGCATGGAAGGTCGCGCGTGCAAGGGCGCAGGGAAGCCCACCACCGGGAGTGCCGCGGCCGCGCCCAGCGCCGCAAGCATGCGGCGGCGGGTTATTGCCTCATGTGACGGAACCGGCGGTGGCGCACCCTCTTGTGCCAGATTGGCGCGACGAGCTTGGTTGAGCAGCCCCCATAGTGGCCCCGATCCCCGCATCGATACATCCCTGTCCTGCTGAGTTGCAGATGAGCATAACTCCGCAATCAGCGCAAACATATGACGGAAAATTGCCCGCCCAAGTAAACCTGACTGTTGAACCGCAAAGAAGGGCCGGACCGAATTCAACGTCCTGAGCTGCGACAAAGGAGACCATTGCTCGAGAATGAGGGCGAGATGGCGTCGCGGTACAACTCATCGCCGGAGCCGCACTACCGTTTCATCCAGCACCGACAGAAAGCGCGACCGATCCATCTTTCCAAAGGGCGCCGGTCCACCGATTCCACCGCCGATCGCGCCCGCGCGCAAATCCGCCATGATGGCGCGCACCGCCACGGCATTACCGATAGAGGCCTTGGTAAATGGTTTCCCCGTAGGTGCGATCACCGCTGCACATCCGGATTTCAGGCATCGATCAGCCAGCAGAATATCGGCGGTCACGACGATGGAATCCGCCTCCGCATGCCCCACAATCCAATCATCCGCCGCATCAAAACCATCGCTCACCACCACGCGTGAGACGAGCGGATGTGCCGGGACCCGGATGGGGCTGTTGCTGACGACGATGACAGGCACCCCATAGCGCCACGCGACTTTGTAGGTTTCGTCTTTCACCGGACAGGCGTCAGCATCGATGAGAATGTTGGGCATTCGAAAATGTAGAACGGATCGCATGGGAAGGGGAAGACCTTCTTCCAGCAGGGTTGAAGAGCAGCCTCGGCAACGGATAGCAGAGCCGTCTAAGTTGCAACGTGGCGTTGGGGCTATGGAATAGCCGCCCATTGCGCCTGCCGCCTCTAGCTGCCGGCGCGCGGAGTGGCGACACGCGTTAACTCTCTTTCCCATGAACTTCTTCGCCCCCAACGGTTTTACGAAGCTGCAAAGCGGACGGGAACTATGTGTAAGCCATGATTGTAAACGAACGACAGCGCTTCGAGTTGATGATGAAGCGCAACCAGGACCTAGCCTCACGAGCAAGTAATCCAACCATCCGAACCGCTCACGAAGCTTGGGCGAACTTCTACAAGCGGCTGGCGGGCATGTCTGCTTGACCCAAGCTCGACGCCCTATGGTTGAGCCGGCGTGGAGCCAATGCCCTCCGGATGTTTTCGGATCTGGACCGATGGGTGGCGTTCGGCCGATGCGTTGTACAACGCGTCAGGAGACCGAGACACCTCTCCAGCCCCTGCGGCAAACGTCGCCTGGTCCACCATTGGGGCGCATGCTCATCGCAAAATAGACCCTGCCTCTTGCCGACGGGGCTGCAACCACGCGCAATTTAGCTGCCGCTCGTCAGGCCTCGCACGTCCTTGTTGGTGTATCGACGATTTCTTGTTGAGCGAAGGAAATCGTCTCCCGGCACGAACACGCCGCCGCCTGGAGCCCTTGGAGGTCGAGGAGCTCGATTGCACCACGGGAATTCTGGATAAGGCCATTGCGCTGGAGAGCAGAAGACGCAACCGCGATCGTGGAACGCTGCACTCCAAGCATGTGGGCCAGTTCCTCTTGCGTCAGTGTCAGCCGCGAACCCTGATGGCTGCGCGCTGCGGCGTCGAGAAGAACGCGGCATAGACGCGTTTCCACCCGGTGAATGGCGGTACACGCAATAAGTTGCCGAGCCTCGACGAGAAGCGCTTCAACATATTTGTGTATGGCCACCCGCAGGTTCGAAGATTGATCAAAAAGCTCACGATAATCGGAGGCGCGAACCTTCCAGACCTTGCCGCCAATCTGGACGGCCGCACGTGCGTAGCTAAGGCGGCTGCCGCATGCTTCGAACGCACCGAACACGCCTTCTCGGCCAATCATTCCTCCGCTCACGCTCTCACCGTCAACATTCTCTGCCGCGACACAGATCAGGGCGCTCTCAGGGAACCACACCCACTCGACCTGTGATCCAGTCTCCTGAAGAACGTGGCCGCGCTCAATTTCGATCAACTCGAGGCGCTTCCCGACCTTCAGAGCAATCGCTGGCTCGATCTGGGTCAAAATCTCGTTTTTAGGCGCGAATGACATTCAGCCCCCCGTTAAAATGCGCAGATCCTTCTCTACCCCGATCCGCTCGATGATTGATAAGCCCAGTTGGCTTGCTGAAGAATTTTTGTCCTGCGGAACCGTCGGATACCCACCGTTTTTACTCTTGGGACCCGCCGCGCTTCTAAACGAAAGGATCAAACATGAGCACTCAGGCCGAAGAGCAACCGCTCAGTGTCAGTGCTCTCGATGGCGAGGTTGTTCTGACAGGGCCGCGGGTGGCTATCGCTCTCAGGCCGTTCGCTGCTGCTGAAACCGCAAGGCGGTTGGCAGATGCAGCAGAAACCGCGAGGCGCCAAGCGGAAACGGCGTCCGGCAAGAAAGCGCCCGTCTCCTCAAACGATCTTTGACCATCCCGAACGAAAATCCCAAATGTTGTGGCCGTCGCACGGCTAATTGATCATGCCAGTTCCGTGTGTCGGATTCCAGACAGTATGCGGAGATGCACCTATATAAAGCCCGCCGGAGATGCGGAGGTGCGCTTGTGAACAAAGTGGAGTGTCGGGAAGGGCGTTGGCGGTCAGAGCAGTGCGGTTTCAACCGTGCGCGAGCTGCCCTTCGCCTTGGCAAGCGCAAGGGGTGCAAAGCAGCTTGTTATGGAATGCCGCTGCATGGCCTTGCAGGGCTCGCGAGAGCCTGCGGAGGAATAACCTCACGGCTATCAGGCTTCGCACGTCGGCATGCATAGCGCCCGATCGTGCTACTTGGGTCTGTCCAAGAGCTGCAGGCCTGAGCAATGGTTGATCCGCTGCTCGGGCCTCCATTTGGATGTTCTCGGGCATGAAGCCTACCCGCCTGCCTGAGTCACACAAGAGCTTATCCTCGAGCAGGTCGTCCGAGCGCTTCCCTAACTAACTGTGCACCGAGCCGTGAACTCGAGCAGAAAGAGCATTTCTCATGTCGAACCTGAACGGAAAGCGCATCTTGGTACTCGAGGACGAGGCTCTTGTAGCCTTTGCCCTTGAAGACATGCTGATCGACCTGAAATGCGATGTGGTTGGCCCCGTATTCGATGTCGCTGAAGGTGAAGCTTTGGCGCGTGTGGAAGTGATAGACTGCGCGATATTGGATGTGAGATTGAAGGATGGAACATGCCACTCTGTGGCTCAAGTGCTCGACGAACGGCGCATTCCCTATTTGATTGCCAGCGGCCTAGACGACCCGGACGCTCTTCCAAATGCCAAGGGAAGCCTGGGTAAGCCCTATCGATGTTCCGATGTTGAAGCGGAGCTGGCTAAGCTTTTCCTATAGCGATCATGCGGTCGCCTATTCGCTTTCGGGCGGAATGAAGTCAGGGCTATAGGACGGGTCGATGCGCAGCGACTGCTTGCCGCGATTGAGCCAGACGCAATAGGCGCTCTCGCCATGAACGACCGAGTCACGGCCGCGGGCAAAGTCACCCTCCGCCTTTTCAAGCGAAACGACCAGCAGGCCCTCCAGCACTTGTCCCATCAGAAGCTCTTCGGCAGGCCTAGCACATGCGTCGCCACATGGCTGAGGATCAGGTTCGTCGATATGGGCGCGACTTGGTACAGGCGCGTTTCACGGAACTTGCGTTCGATGTCATATTCTTCCGCAAAGCCGAAACCGCCATGGGTCTGGACGCACATGTCGGCGGCATACCATGACGCTTCGGAGGCAAGCATCTTCGCCATGTTCGCCTCGGTGCCCGGCTGAACGCCTGCGTCGAACAGCGCGGCCGCTCGGTCGACCATCGCGGCGGCGGCAGTGGTTTGCACATAGGCGCGGGCGATCGGAAACTGAATGCCTTGGTTCTGGCCGATCGGGCGGCCGAATACGGATCGGTCCTTCGCATAGGCGCTAGCGCGATCGATGAAGAAGCGCGCGTCGCCGATACATTCGGACGCGATCAAGATGCGTTCCGCGTTCATGCCGGACAGGATGTAGCGGAAGCCCTTCCCTTCTTCGCCGATCAGATTTTCCGCTGGCACGCGCAGATCATCGAAGAACAGCTCGGTCGTCGCGTGATTGAGCATGGTCCGGATCGGCCGGATCGTCAGGCCATTGTCCACCGCCTCGCGCATGTCGACCAGCAGGACGCTGATGCCATCGGTGGGCTTGGCGCATTCCTCACGCGGCGTGGTGCGCACCAGCAGGACCATGAGGTCCGAATGCTCTGCGCGGCTTATCC
>Ga0105148_100111_pt1 | contig 12829 bp, 6 predicted proteins | sample RS_199metaG_FD_91502 | JGI IMG/M metagenome (GOLD analysis project Ga0105148, IMG submission 91502) | Switchgrass associated microbial communities from Austin, Texas, USA, to study host-microbe interactions - RS_199 metaG | ecosystem: Host-associated > Plants > Roots > Rhizosphere | place: USA... | reverse complement strand
GGCGATGATCAGATCTGGGGCGAGGACGGCAACGACAAGCTGGACGGCGGGGACGGCAATGACCGGCTTTACGGCGGCACCGGCAACAACATCTTGTCGGGCGGCACTGGAAATGACTGGATCGAGGCTGGCGATGGCCATGACCAAATCCTGGGCGATGATGGTAACGACACCATCTATGCCGGGGGAGGCCGCGATTATATCGACGGCGGCGCGGGCGACGATATCATCTATGCCGGTGCAGGGGACGACGGCTTCCTGAACGAGATCAATCCGGCAACTGGCCTGATGACGTCGCAGGCAGTCGGCGGCGGCGCCGGCAATGACTGGATTTATGGCGAGGATGGCAACGACAAGTTGAAGGGGCAATCGGGCGACGACCGTGTCTTCGGCGGCAATGGCAACGATCGCGTCGATGGCGGCGACGGCAATAATTTCCTCTACGGCGATGCAGGCGACGACATTCTTGATTCCGAAACCGGCATCGACCGTCTCTATGGCGGCACCGGCCGCGACACGATGGAAGCCGGTGCAGGCAATGACTTTCTCGACGGCGGCGCGGACGCGGATTCGCTGAACGGTGAAGCGGGTGCCGATATTCTCTATGCCGGCGACGGCGACGACCTTCTGCTGGGTGGCGAAGGCGCGGACGAAATGCATGGCGATGCCGGCTTCGACAAGCTGACCGGCGATCTCGGCGCCGACAAGCTGTGGGGCGGTGCGGGCGCTGACTGGTTCCTCTTCAAGGGCGCTGGGGCATTGGACGGCGGCGACCAGATCCAGGATTTCCAGGACGGCGTGGATCGTATCGTGCTGGAGAAGCTTGGCGTCACCAAATATGCGTCGGGCGGCGCGCCGGGTACGGTCTTCGCCCGGAATGGCGCATCCGGTAATGTGCTGTTGGACGTTGTCACATCCGCCGGGGCAAAATTCAGCATCGACATCGCCGACCCTACGGCGACGCTGTCGGCGCAAAATTTCTCATCAAGCGATTTTCTGTTCGCCTGACATTCGCCATCGCAGTTACAGGGCCGCTCTACAATGGGCGGCCCGAACTCGATCAGTCATGCCGGTGGCGCCTTGCGGGGCTCTGGCGAGTGCCGAGAAAATCTTCACCCGCCCGCCCGGCGTCCAGGTTCAATGCCTCTCTGGATGAGCAGAACTTGGGGAGTCGGGCGAATTGATGCGGGTCTGCAGGGAATCGACCCCATCATGACCCTTGCCATCCTTGCCGCCATCGCTGCTGCCGCCTCCGCCGCCGCCACTCGACGCGGCGATTGCTGCCGACGTTAGCGAGGTTGATAGCATGATTGTCATTGCCGGCGGCACAGTAACCGCGAAGCGCCCGCACGTCTGAAGGAAGCGGCGGCGATCTTCTTTCATATCATGCGGGGCATCATTCTCGGTCATGGCAAACTCCTGCGTCACGGCGATGGCGGACGCTAGCATCCGAGCGGGCTACCAGGAGACTGCAAACAAGGATGATATCCAATGGTATAGGTGCTCCGCGATGGTCCGGGCCGCACCAGAGTTTGTCCTCCGATCAAATCAGGCGTCGTCGTCGATCATCCCGATCACCGGAAAGATATGCTTGACCCTGCTGCGATGGATGGACGCGGTGATTTTATCACGATGTTGCGTCAGGCTGATGAGATTGCGGTCGCGCGCGTTCAGCCTGCCTATCGTCCAGAGCGATAGAGCCCCTTCATCCTGCAATTGCACCAGCACGTCGGCCCCGATCGACGCGGGCTTTACCCGGTCGAGGATGATGCGCTCACCCGCTTTGAAGCGCGGCTCCATGGCTTCGCTGGGGATGTAGATCGCGAAGTAACGGTTCGCGTCTCCCAAGGCGAAGGGCGGCGACATATAGGCCGCGGGGCGCGCCAGATCGCCTTCCCAGATTTCGAGTTCGCCCGCCAGTGACAGGCTCTCCTCCTCAGGGAACAGTAGCGACGCCGCGTAGATGGGAATCTGCCGCTGGTTTGGCATGGAGAAGGAAAGTGGCCGCTCCTTCAGCATGACCGATGTCGCCGCGGTGGAGGAGGGGGTCGTCCCGATGGCTTCGCACATGGCGAAAGGTTCGGGAAATGCTTCCTTCAGCTTCCCTATGCTGCGCGCCGACAGCGAATAGCCGACGGAGGGGGTGGGGTAGATGCGCGTCAATGTCGATGGCGCCAATCCTGACCGCCGCGCGATCTCCGTGGCGGACAGGCCAGTCTCCTCCACCAGGCAGTTGATCAGCCCCCGCGCCCGTTGCTGGTCCCACTCGAAATCAACTGCCATTTTATGCGCCTATCCTGGGCACCTAGCTGTGCGGCCGTCTGTCGGAAAAACGCACGCACAGAACCGCGCGAACGCTTCGATCGCGCGATTATTTGCCGCCCCCGCAAGCCGCCGCAAACCACTAATAACGCTTCTTGAACATTCATATAATTTGCGCACCTGCTTGTCATCGAATTTACACCAACGCTCCGGTAATATGAATTCACCGACCGCTATATGCCCTCTTGATTTGCGTTTGCGCATACCGGCGCAAAAACAGTTTGCGCGCCGAGGGGTTTGCGCATAGGACCATTTGCGCAAGTTGCGCAGACGCATTCATGTGCGCCTGGGTGACGGCAGGGGGTGGAAGGGGCATTTCACCAGAAAGATAGATCAGCCCTGCTGACCGGATTGGCGTCGCGCCGGTCGGGCTATTCCCCTGCACGATCCGCCTCGTGGCTTGGCACGATGACTAGGGGAATTGGAATGAGAAACAGGTCAAAATTCAACCGGATGCTGCTATTGTCAGCATCCTTCCCGGCAGCGGCCCTTCTGGTCCATGCCGGTGCGGCATCGGCCGCTCCTGCGGCGGTGAATGTTCCGGCGGGCGCAGGCACTGGCGCGGCGGTCAATGCCGATATCGATACGGCCATCACCACGCCTGCAAACCCCGATTTGACGGTCACGATCGCCAGCGGGGCCGATATCACCGGTGCAAGCATCGGCTATGACTTCGTGGCCGGCGGCTATGCAGCGGGCGAGGGCGATGGCGCGGTTGCGCTGACCAATGATGGTCGGGTGGCCGGGATCAGCTTTGGCGGCGTGGGTGCTGCCAACGCAGCCAACAGCTTCACCGGAACGAACAACGGCGACGTCACGGGCAGCGTCAGCGCGACGAACTTCGGCGGAGCGGCCTCGATCACGAACAATGGCGCAGTCGGCGGTAACATCGTCGGCTCCGCGTTCGGCGATGTCACGCTCGCGAACGGCCTGACGGGCGCAGTGGATGGCAGCCTGATCGCTTCGGCACTCGGCGCGGCTAACGTCCAGATCAACAATGACGGCACGGTCGCTGGCAATGTGATCGGCTCTGCCACGACCGGCACGGTCGGCATCGCCAATAATGGCGAGATCGACGGCGACGCCGTGGCCTTCACCACGACCGGCGCGATCTCGATCAGCAACGGTGCATCCGGTCTTATCAGCGGCGATGTGTCGGCGGAATCGGATACAGGCGCGATCACCGTTGCCAACAATGGCGAAGTGCTGGGCCGCACCGACCTGATCAGCCAGGACAGCAATTTCACCAGCACGGGTCCGACCGTTACCGTTTCGGGCACCACCACCACGACCCAGTCGAGCAGCTCGACGGAGACGGTCGGCGGCGACATCAACGGCACCTATGCCGGGATCAACGGGTCGCTCAACTTCGGCACGGGCAACGATGGCAGCATCAGCCAATTCACCGCCGGCAACAGCACCGCGACAGTCACCGGCACTGTCTATGGCAATGTCTCTTCCGTGGCGCAGGGCAGCGCGTCCAACAGCGAGAATATTGATGTCGTCACGGATTCGCGCGATGGCGCGGGCACTGGCACCGTCGTAACCAGCAGCACCGCCACGAACCAGTTCGCTACGACCGGCGGCACCAGCACGGTAAATATCAGTGGCACTGTCGCTCCCGGGGACTCTGGCCTCAGCGGCTCGGTCAACTCTGCCGGCCTGGCTGGCAGCGCGGTGAACGTCAATGGCGGTGCGATCTCCGGCAACGTCAATTCGATCAGTCAGGGGTTCGTGATCGATGTCGCGTCGACCTCCGAAACCACGGACACCTATGATGCTGGCGTTCTGCAAGGCACCACATCGACCAGCGGCTTTGAAGTCAGTCAGAGCCAGACCGGCGGCGCGGCATCGGTGGCGCTTCAAGGTGCAAGCAATGTGGATGGTGACGTCACGGTGCAAGGCACTGCCTCTGCCTCCGCAGACATCGGCGCCGCTGCTACTGTTGGACAGGATGTGTTTGTCAGCACCAATCTGACCGGGCCTGCCTTCTTCTCTCCAGCTGATGTAACGTTCGCATCGTCGGGGACGCGCACCGTTGACGCGGCAGGCGACGGCACAGCTCAGTTCACCAGCTCGACGACCTATTCGGCTCCCACTGTCGCGGGCAATGCGACCCTCGCCAACGCGGGCCGTATTGAAGGTAATGCAACGGCTCAAGCCAGCTTCGGCAATGCCACTGCGACCATCACCGGCTCGGTCGGCGGCTCCGTCAGCGCCTTCACCGGAAGTGACATCGGCACCAGCGAGAGCATCGCTGAATATACGGTTGCGGGCGGTATCGACACGCTGACCAGCGTCACCAGTCGCGAAAGCATCACATCGGCAGGAGGTCAGGCTTCCGTCGTCGTGGACGCGCCGTCGCAGCAGGGTGTTCCGAGTGTTGCGGGCGACGTCTTCGCATCGGGTCTCGGCGGCGCATCGATTACGATCGGCGCGGGTAGCGTCATCGGAGACGAGAATTTCGGCTCTGGCGGCGACCTCACTGCTATCAGCTCCGGCTTCGACAGCCTGGAAGAGTTCGTCACCACCTACGCGCCGGACGGTTTCACTCCGGTTGCTCAGGTAACAACCTTCACCGGCACGCCGGTTGGCGGCGCCGCATCGGTCATCAACAATGGCACCGCGATCGGCGACGTTGAGGTCGAAGGACTGACCTCGGCTTCGATCGTGAACAATGGTCAGCTCGGATCGGCGTTGAGCAGCAAGCAGTTCAGCGTCTCGGCACTGGATACTGGCGGCAGCATCACGATCACGGACACCAATCCGACCGATGCGGGAACCCGCACCGTCGCGGCGAACCTGAGCGTGACGCCTGTCGGTGGCGCTGCAAGCTTCACCAATAATGGTATTGCATTCGGCGACGTCGAACTGGAAGGCGTCACCGGCGCCGTCACTAACAACGGCATCCTGACCGGTACGACCGTGATTGGCGCATCGCAGTTCAGCGGTACGGCCACGGTCGATGCAGATGTGACGACCACCAGCGTCACCGTCGCCCCCGTTGTGGCTGCCCAGACCTATACCGTCGATCAGAATGGCGTGTCCCGCGGCGTCACCGTGACCGGCGCGGTGGTTACGCAGGATGAGGTGACGTCGGAACTGGCGTCGGCGCTCGCACCTTACGGCGTCGCCCTGAACGCTGGCAATGTCGATCCGGCTGCTTTCAACCTGAGCGTCAATGGCGAGGCGGCCGTCAAGACGGCCGACATCAACGCCACGATCAACCTGAACAACGGGTCGATCACGCTGGGTGATATCGACGCTCAGCGCGACGATAGTGGCGCCTATCTGACGAACACGACGGTCAACTTGAACGGCGGCGGCTTCCTGGGCGCCAGCGAGTTCAAGCCCGCTTCGCCGACTGGTCTGGCTAACTACAGCCCCGTCGCCCAGTTGCCGGAAGACGCCGAAGGGCTGTTCGGGACGACCGGCGTACGCGTGCTTGGCGCAACGGCGCTGAACAAGACCGGCTCGGGCACCTTCGTCATCACCGGTTCCGAATATGTTCCGGCGGAAGGCGCAACGCCCGCTTCCTGGACGCTGGACGTCGGCAACTTCAACGTGAAGGCTGGCGAAGTTCAGCTGGACGTTCTCGGCTCCGACGATGCGGTCTTCGGCATCAAGGGCAACATCAATAATGATGCCACCCTCGTCCTGGGCCGCCGCGCCCCGACCTTCATCCAGTCGGTGGGCAACAGCATCGTCACGCCGGGCCCCGAAGCGATCAAGGGTATCGCGCTCTATCAGCAGGGCGACTATAACCAGAGTGCCACCGGCACGACGGTTGTGGGCGTCAATCCCTCGCTGGTCCGCTTCGGCAATCTGTCGGTTGGCAATGCCGGTTCTTCGCCCGAAGTGCTGGGTCCGATCACTGGTGGTGTGAACGTCCCTTATTTCACCACTCCGACCAATGCCGGTGTCTTCTCGACCCCGTCGTCGGTCACGGTGAACGGCAATCTGAACCTGGCCGGTAAGGTCGCGGTGACGGTGTCGAAGGACAGCCTCTACTCGACAGGCGACGGCTACACGCTGTTCACCTATACCGGCGCCGGCAATGTCACGGCAACCGCGACTCCTTCGCTGAGCTCGCAGTTTGTCTCCTTTGGCCTTGCCCATGACACGACTGCCAAGACCGTGTCGATCCGGGCGACCCGCAACAGCTATGCCACCGGGGCAACCAACGCCAACGCGGCAGCGGCCGCGGTGGGCCTGGACAGCGCACTGGCCGACGTTATTGCGCGGGTGAAGACAGACGCCGCTGGCGGCAACGGCTTCGCTTCGGTGACGGAAATCGCCAATGCGCAGGATATCGCCAATATCGCTGCGGGTCTGGACTGGCGTCTGAACAGCGCACAGGCAGCGCAGGTCTTCAACGAGCTTTCCTCGGCGGAGATCTACGGTTCGCTTGCTGCGGTGGATCAGAACGCGGTCTTCAACACCACCGTCAATCGCCTGGCTGCTCGTCGCGGCTATGGTGAGGCGCTCGGCACGCAGCTCTGGTTCAACCCCTCGGCGAACTTCGCCAAGACCGGCGGTACCAAATCGGGCGCGTCGAAAATCAAAACCAACAGCTATGGAGGCGCCTTCGGTATCGACGTCGCCTATCAGGAAAACGGCGCCTTCGGCATCGGCTTCGGCTATGGCCAGCATGACGTCACTGCCAAGGGCTCGCCGGAAGAGGCGCAGGTTCGCACCTACACCATCGGCGCTTATGCCACCCAGGGCTTTGGTCCCTTCTACGGCAGCTTCCAGTTCGCCTACGGCTTCTCGAAGTTTGAAGTCGAACGCGACCTGACCCTGCTTGCCCGCACGATTGAAGGCGACTTCAAGGGTTCGCAGTGGGATGCCAGCCTTGAACTGGGCTATGACATCGCCTCGGGCAGCGGCCTGGTGGTCACGCCTTACGGCAAGCTGGCGCTGCGCCGCTGGTCGATGAACGGCTTCACTGAAGAAGGCGGTGCTGGCATCGGTCTGCACGTGGATGACGCGTCGAAGACCGTCTTCTCCCCGATCATCGGCGTGAAGGCCGGCGCGCTGCTGGGTGATGTCGAAGGCATCGCTTACCGCCCCTATGCCAAGGTGCAGTATAGCTTCCAGGGCGACATCGGCAGCGACCGGACGGTGCAATATGTCGGTGGTGGCAACGCTTTCCGTCTGAAGGGCGTCGATCCGGATGGCAGCGGCCTGATCGAACTGGGCGTGGACGCCTCGGTCAACAAGCGCGTCAACCTGTTCCTGTCGGGCGGTTACGGCTTCGGCGGTCACAACAGCCTGGGCCAGCTCCGCGGCGGTATCAGCTTCGGTTTCTGAGAAGCCAGGAAAAAGGAGGGGCGCGCCGGACTTCGGCGCGCCTTTTTTTATGGAGATACGCGATGGTGGCTGTTGAGGAAACCAAACCACTGGAACAGGCTCTGGCCAGTCTCCTGATCGACAGACTGGACAAATATGGGATCGAAATCTTGCGAAGCAACCAAGGCAATATTTGCTTCTTCATCCCTCCTGGGAAAGTTTCCGACCACCGCACGGACAGAGCGGACTATGACCGAGGCAGGGAAGATGGCGCCATCCATGAATTGCAACAGATTATAAGGTCCTCTCGTCCCCTTGAGCAGGCTGTCCTGGAAGAAATGGCTCGCCGGGCGGCGCTGTAGTACGCCGTAACCGGTGCTGGGGCTGGTGCGGGCAGCGTTGATGGGCCGCTGTCGCGCAATCTTTCCAAGCAACATCGCGAGCGACTATCCCGGCCAATGATCGTTTCCCCAGCGGATAGCTCGGGAGGGTTGTTCATTTTACATGCAGACGCAAGGCTCAGGTCGGCAGCACCCTGACAGGGGGCCACCCACCAGCGGGCTTTTTAGTGAGACAACCGCGCCGCGCCGTGAATGCTGGTCAGGCCCACCCGCCCACCTGTGCCAGCTGTCGCGCATCCCCGGTGAAGGGGGAGGGGCCAACTTCACCCCTTTGCGGTTAACCCATCGAAGCGGAACGCCCAGCACCGGCCGGGCAATGCCCGGCTATCGCCGCCATTCACTCCGCCGCGTCCGCCACTGCCGCTGGCAGGGCCCGCACCGCCTCGGGAGAAGCCGGCTCGCGCACCAGCGCTTCGACCGGTTCCAGCGCCTCAAGCTCCCGCCCGCCCGTTTCGATATTGAGGTCGCGCAGCTTGCGCCCGGTCACCAGCACCCGGCCTTCGAAGCTTCCGACGAAGCTGTTATAGTCGCTCACCGCCCCGGTCAGCCGGTTGCCCAGTTTCTTGAGCGACCCCGCAGCAGCGGCAAGCCGCTCATATAGTTCCTTGCCCAGCGCACCGATGCGCTTCGCCTCGTCCGCCATCTTTTCCTGCCGCCACACCGCCGCCACCGTGCGGGCGATCGCGATAAGGTTGGTCGGCGTCGCCAGCAGCACGCGCTTGCCAAAGGCATGGTCCCACAGCTGCGGGTCATGCTCCAACGCAGCGGACAGGAAATGCTCACCCGGCACGAACATGATGACATAGTCCGGTGCTTCCTCGAACTGGTCGGCATAGCTTTTCCGCCCCAGCGTATCGACATGCGCCCGCATCGCCGCGGCATGGGCCGACAGCAGGCGCTTGCGCTCGTCTTCGCCGTCCGCGCCATAGGCGTCCTGATAGCTATTCAGCGATACCTTCGCGTCGATCACCAGCGCGCGCCCGCCCGGCACGCGCAGGATTGCGTCTGGCCGCAACCGTCCGTCCTCACCCTCGACGCTCACTTCGGTACGGAAATCGACATGCTCGGAAAGGCCGCATGTCTCCAGCACATTGCGCAACTGCTGCTCGCCCCAGCGGCCGCGCGCCTTGGGTGCATGCCGCAGAGAGTCGACCAGCCGCTGCGCCTCGGCTCGAACCGCTTCCTGGCCCGATTTCATCGATTCAATCTCGCCGCGCAGGATGCCGTATGCCTCGGTCCGCTGCTGCTCGATCTGGCTGATCTTCTGATCGTAGCGCTGGATCGTCTCATTGACAGGATGCAACAGCTGCTTGAGTTGCGCCTCGCTCTTCTCATGCGCTTGCGCCAGCCGCTGGTCCGCGCGCTCCAGGAAATGGCTCTGCGCCTGATGCAGCAGCTTGCCGCCGATCTCGCTGAACTGCGCCGACAGCTGCTCCTTCGCATCCTTGAGCGCCACGATCTGCGCTTCGAACGCCTCCGCGCGCGCCTGCGCCTCCGACCGCAGCGCCGCCAGCTCTCGCTCCGCCAGCCCGCGCGCCGCCCGCTCATCGTCCAGCCTTTGCGCCAGCTCGGCCGTCTGCACCGCCCGGTCCTGCGCCACCACCAACTCTTGCAGCGCACCGTTGCGCTGCGCCTCCGCCTGCGCCAGCCTACCGGCAAGCTCCGCCTTCTCCACAGCCAGCGGCGCCACCGCCTTGCCGCGCAACAGCCAGCCGAGGCCCAACCCCGCGATCAGTGCGGCGAGACTTAAGATGACGCCCAGGCTGTCCATGATATCCCCCTTATGGAACGAAAGGTGAACTTAGCGACCCCTGCGGGTCGCCGCAAGCCATGTTGCGGTCAGCCGAGCGACGCGCGAAACCGGCCCAACCGCGCCACCGCCTCCTCGATCACCTCGTCGCTCTTGGAAAAGCACAGGCGCACCAGATGCGTTACCGTCGCGCCGGGATAGAAGGCGGATATCGGGATCGCCGCCACACCCGCCTCGCCAATGATCCGCTCGCAAAAGCTGACATCGTCCATTCCGGCGCCCGACGCCTCCAGATCCAGCGTCACGAACCATGTCGCCGCGCTTTCCTGCACGACATAGTCCACGCCGCGCAGTCCCTGCACCAGCCGGTCGCGTGACGCCTGATAGCCCGTCCGCATCGCGGCGAACCACGCATCCGGTTTGCCCAACCCTTCGGCCACCGCCCATTGCAGGTTCGGCGCGCTGGTGAAGGTGAGGAACTGGTGGGCTCGCCCCAGCAGCCTCGCGACCGGCCCCGTCGCGCACATCCATCCGATCTTCCATCCGGTCAGCGAGAAGATCTTACCCGCCGATCCGATCTTCACCGTCCGCTCGCGCATGCCGGGAAAGGCCATCAAGGGCTGATGCCGGCTGCCGTCGAAGGTCACATGCTCCCACACCTCATCGCAGAGCGCGATCAGGTCATGATCCACGCAGAAAGCGGCCAGCATCGCCAATTCCTCCTGCGTCGCCATGCTGCCACTGGGATTGAGTGGATTGTTGAGGATCAGCAGGCGTGTAAGCGGGCTCACCGCTGCTTCCAGGGCCTCCCGCCTGATGCGCCACTCCGGCGGCATGAGATGTACGACACGCGCAACCCCGCCCGCTCGCTCCACCAGTGGCAGATAGGCGTCATATAAGGGCGCGAGCAGCAGCACCTCATCACCCGGTTGCACCAGCGCGAGCAGGCTCGCTGCGATCGCCTCCGTCGCGCCGGAGGTGATGATCACCTCCTCCGCGCGGAGGTCCAGCTCCTGATGCCGCTCATAATGCGCCGCCACCGCCTGCCGCAGTTCGGGAAGGCCGCCGCTCGGCGGATATTGGTTGGATCGATGGATCAGCGCATCGGCAGCGGCGCGCAATATGTCTTCCGGACCCTGCGCATCGGGGAAGCCCTGACCCAGATTGATCGCGCCCGTCTCCCGCGCCCGCGCCGACATTTTCTCGAAGATGGTGGCGGGCATGTCCCGATAGACAGGATGGCCGAGGGGAGCGCTGGTCATGAGGGCAGGGGTAATGCCTCTCCGCCTCGGAGTATAGCGCCCCGAACATCTATCGCCGTTCGGGCTGAGCCGGTCGAAGCACGCGGCCCACTCAGGCGGTGAGGCTGCGGCTCCTTGCGGAGCCGAATGAACCGGATGACCGTCCGCCGGACGGTCAGTTACTCCGGTTTATTCCCACTCGATCGTGCCCGGCGGCTTCGATGTGAAGTCATAGACGACCCGGTTGATGCCCTTGACCTCGTTGATGATCCGCGTCGCCACGCGGCTGAGGAAGGAGGCGTCGAAGGGATAGATGTCCGCCGTCATGCCGTCGGTCGACGTGACCGCGCGCAGGGCGCAGACGCTGTCATAGGTGCGATGATCGCCCATCACGCCCACCGTCCGCACCGGCAGCAGCACGGCGAAAGCCTGCCAGATCGCATCATACAGACCGGCGTTCCGGATTTCCTCCAGATAGATGAGGTCCGCCTTGCGCAAGATGTCGCAACGCTCCTTTGTCACCTCGCCCGGAATGCGGATCGCAAGGCCGGGACCGGGGAAGGGGTGACGCCCCACGAACACCTCGGGCAGGCCCAGTTCACGGCCCAGCACCCGCACTTCGTCCTTGAACAGTTCGCGAAGCGGCTCGACCAGCTTCATGTTCATGCGTTCGGGCAGGCCGCCCACATTATGATGGCTCTTGATCGTCACCGAAGGCCCGCCGGTGAAGCTGACGCTCTCGATCACATCAGGATACAGCGTGCCCTGCGCCAGGAAGGCCGCGCCGCCGATCTTCTTCGCCTCATCCTCGAACACATCGATGAAGGTCTTGCCGATGAACTTGCGCTTGGCTTCCGGGTCGGTGACCCCCTCCAGCCCCTTCATGAACAGCGTCTCGGCGTTCACATGGACGAGCGGGATATTGTAGCTGCCCCGGAACAGGCTCACTACCTGCTCCGCCTCGCCGCTGCGCATCAGGCCGTGATCGACAAATACGCAGGTCAGCTGGTCGCCGATCGCCTCGTGGATCAGCACCGCGGCCACCGCGCTGTCGACGCCGCCCGACAGGCCGCAGATCACCTTGCCGTCGCCCACCTGCTCGCGGATCTCTGCGATCTTGGTCGCGCGGAACTCGGCCATGGTCCAATCGCCCTTCAGGCCGCAGACATGCCGCGCGAAATTGGCGATCAGCTTGCCGCCGTCCGGCGTATGCACGACCTCAGGGTGGAATTGCGTGGCGTAGAAACGCTTTTCCTCGTTCGCCGTCATGGCGAAGGGCGCGCCTTCGCTCACCGCTACCACTTCGAAACCGGGGGCGAGCTTCGTCACCTTGTCCCCGTGGCTCATCCACACCTGATGCCGCTCGCCCTCGGCCCACAGGCCGTCGAACAGGGCGCACCGCTTCTTCACCTCGATGAAGGCGCGGCCGAACTCGCCGCTTTCGCCGCCTTCGACATTGCCGCCCATTTGCTGCATCATCGTCTGCTGGCCATAGCAGATGCCCAGGATCGGGATGCCCGCGTCAAAGAAAGCCTGCGGCGCGCGCGGGCTGTCTTCCCACATCACCGAAGACGGTCCGCCCGACAGGATGATGCCCTTGGGCTGCAGTCGCTTGAATGCCTCGGCCGCGCTATTGAACGGCGCGATTTCCCAATAGACGCCCGCTTCGCGCACCCGCCGCGCGATCAGCTGCGTCACCTGGCTGCCGAAGTCGAGGATGAGGATGCGGTCCGCCTCGGGCGCGGCGTCGGATGCGTGGGGCAAGGGGCCTCCGGCTAAGAGGCGGCGAAGGTAGCCACAGGGGGATGAGTCGAGTCCACTCC
>Ga0105148_100110_pt1 | contig 12831 bp, 8 predicted proteins | sample RS_199metaG_FD_91502 | JGI IMG/M metagenome (GOLD analysis project Ga0105148, IMG submission 91502) | Switchgrass associated microbial communities from Austin, Texas, USA, to study host-microbe interactions - RS_199 metaG | ecosystem: Host-associated > Plants > Roots > Rhizosphere | place: USA... | reverse complement strand
TGCAAGCAGCCTCAGGCTTTTCCTGGCAGGCGACCTTCTGGGACCGTATGACGCGGCGGCGGATTTCGCATTTCCCCCGTTTGGCAGCGTTGCCGACCTTATCCGCAGCGCCGACGTGGCCTTCGCCAACGCCGAGGGCAACATGTTCGACCTGGCGGGGTTCAGGGGATATCGTGCTGCCGAGAATGGCGGCGGTTACCCACGGCTCTCCATACGCTCCGCGCGCGCGTTGCGCGCGACCGGACTCAACTTGCTGTCCCGAGCAAACAATCACGCAATGGACTGGGGCGATGCCGGACTGCTGGCTTCGACCGCCACGTTAAGCCGCCTTGGATTTGCTCATGCTGGCGCCGGTAGCGACCTGGCGGAGGCGCGCCGGCCCGCCCTGCTGGAGACGGCGAGGGGGCGTGTGGCGCTCGTAGCCGCGGCTTCGACCTTTCCCGGCCTCTTCCCTGCGGGCGATCCAACACCGGGAACAGGTCCGCGGCCGGGCATCAATCCGCTCCACGTCGAACCGGTGACGCTGGTAAACCAAGCAGAGATGTCCGCTCTTATCGCAATAGCCAACCGGATCGGCTGGCAGGGCTATGACTTGCCCGGACCCGATGCGAAGGAACTGCGGATCGAGGACAAGCTGTTCCGTCTTGCCCCCCGGCCTGGCCGCAGCTGGGAACTGAGCGCCATCGATCGCAAGGCTCTTGTCGCGTCCGTCGCCGAGGCAAGGACCAAGGCCGATCTTGTGATCTTTTCCATACACGCCCACGAAACCTTGTCAGGTGGATATGAAGACCCCGCCCCGGCGGACTTCCTGCAACCGCTGTTCCGCGAACTGATCGAGGCAGGCGCGGACATCATTATCCGCCACGGGCCTCACACCTTTCAGGGTCTCGAAATCTATCTGGGCAAGCCGATCCTTTACGGCATGGGAAGCTTTTTCCTCGATCTTCCTCGCACGCTGACCGTCGCCAGCGAAGGCCCCGATAGCGCTCGCCAAGTGGTGGACCTGCCTGCGCCCTGGTTCGAAGGCGCCGTTGCGACGGCGCGTTTCGAAGGCCGAACCCTGCGGGAACTGGCGTTCCACCCGCTGGTTTTCAGCACCGAATCCGGACCCACACGCGGTTTTCCAATGCTGGCCGGGCCAGCCGACGCGCCGCGTATCCTGGCCGTGATCGCCGAGCGCTCGCGCGCGTTTGGAACCAGGCTTCGCACCGAGGGCGCCAAGCTCGTCCTGGTCTGACCGGCTCTAGCCGGCCAGTTCCCGCATCGCCTCGACATAGGTCCAGGCGAAGTCAGCCGATTGCTGCTCGAGCGCGGTGTACGGCCCGGGGCGATAGGCGCGCGATCGGACGCCCGCGGCGTTGTCTTCAATGATGCGCTTGTCCTGGATCGTCGTCACGTCCCACAGGAAGGTGAGGGCATCGATATCGAGCGTATCGAGATCGGTGTCGGCATCCACGAACCAGGTCGCGATAACATCCGTATTCTCGACCGCACGCGGTACGAACTGGAAGAGCACGAAATGGTCGTTATATCCGCCCCCGAAGCAAAACCGGCCGAAATGGATGCCCGTCTCGCCGCCGTCATATGCGCTGAATTCCCCCATCAGTGGGGCTACGGGCGCGCCATCGCGACTATGCGTCTGCCGGCCTCGCCCGATCGGTTGACGGTAGACCGAATATTTCACCCGGCTGACACCCCCCACCTCGCGCACCGGCGTGCTGCAGGGCCGATCCGGCGCGGCGAGCCATGTGTCCACTTCCGCCTGCCACGCCGCGGCAGCCGCATTATCGCGGACCGCCGTCGTGCTGACATGACCGTTCAGCCGAAAGTATTCGGGATGTGACGGGCGGCAATGGTAGCATTCGAAGAAGTTCTCGAGGACCAGCTTCCAGTTCGCTTCGGTAGCGTAGGATCGGCGCACCGCGATCTTGGCGCGATCCAGGCCGTGAAGCCGCAAGGAAGGCGCGTAAGCGTCCAGAGCGGGGTCGAGTTCGGGTAGTTGCATGCTGTCCAGCCCGCAGAAGATCAGTCCGCCGCTTTCGCGCACGGCGACCGGGTGAAGTCCCATGGTGGCGGGGTCTATGCCTTCCGGAAGATCGCGGCCGCTTTGCAGTTCCCCAGTAAGGCGGAACGACCACGCGTGATACGGGCAGACCAGCATCGGGGCATGGCCGTCGCCACGGCAGATACGTGAACCGCGATGCGTGCAGACATTATGAAAGGCCGCAAACCCGCCGTCGCCGGAATTGACCAGAATCACGTCGTTGCCGAACAGATCGCGCACCACATAATCGCCTTTGCGCGATAGTTCGGAGACGTGCGCCATGACTGTCCACTGACGCGGAAACCACAACTGGCGCTCCAGTCCGAAGATCGCTGGATCGGTGTAGAAGGCCTGCTCAAGCGACCAGCCGCGCCGCTGTCCGGCGAGCAGGGCTGATAAATCGGTTCGGCAATTCAAGTTGGTGCTGGTCATGCGACTTTGCCTTCCTGGGCACGGCGATGGACATAGGTCACTGCGGCCAGATCCTGGACAACATGACCAAGCGACTTGTAGAAAGTGATATCTTCCGCCGAGGTCCGGCCAGCGACCTGGCCGAGCAGAACATCCCCGATTTCTGCGACGATGTGCGCATCGGTCAACAGACCGGCTTCACGGGCGACGATGAGTTCCGCCGCTGCCGCCTGGACCGATGCGCGCACATCGGCGATATAGCGGCTGCGCACGACGAGCTCGGGATCGACCTCGACAGGGCCGGCATGGCTGGAGCCGACCGCATTGATATGCGTCCCTGGCTTTACCCATTCGCTCAGCAGGATCGGCGTGGGCGACGCGGTCACAGTGCAGATGATGTCGGCACCGGATGCTGCCCGCTGCCCGTCGGTCTCCGCGACAATCTCGAGACCGGTTTCGGCGGCAAGCGTAGCGGCCAGCGCGGTCGCCTTGTCCGGCGATCGCCCCCAGATAACTACCCGCTCGAGCGATCGGACCAGCGCCAGCGCGCGAACATGCGTGGCAGCCTGAGCGCCACAACCGAAAATCGTCAGTCGGCGTGCATCCTGGCGGGCCAGCGCATCGGTGGCCATCGCGGTCGCCGCGGCGGTGCGGATGTGGGTTATTTCACCCGCGTCGGCAATGCAGGAGACTTCGCCGTGCAGCGGCTCGAAGAGGACGACGATTCCGCGATGGGCCGTGCGGCCCGAACCAGGATCGGTGAAGACGGAGATCAGCTTCGCGCCAAATCCTCCCGGTTTGGGCAGCGTTCCGGGCATCTGGGCAAAAAGCCGCCCCGGTCCCAGCTGGCTGATCGACCGCAGCGGCTGGACAGATCTGGATGCAGTGAACTCGGACATGGCTTGGCGCATGGCGGCGATGCAGCCGCGATAATCCAGCAGTTCACGGACTTGCGCCGCCGAGTAAAATGGAAATGGAACGTCCATCTCAGACAAGGCTGGTCTCCTCGCGGGAAGCTGCCGCGCAGAAGCGCCAGGCCGCCCAAAGCCCGGTCAGCGACATGGCCGCCAGGAGGATGCGCAGCGACTCGCCCGGATGAACAAGCCGCGGGCCGATCGCGTTGGACAGGAACCCGATGAGCACAGGTGCGACGACGAGGTTGGCGATGTTCGATACGAAAAGGATCAGCGCACAGACCAGCCCGCGAAGCCCCGGAGGTGCCAGGTTCTGCGCAATTCCCAGTGTCGGGCCGATGAAGAGACAGACGCTGGGCACGAAAAGCCAGAACATGCTCAGCGTCAACTGGATCCCGCGTGCCAAAAATGCCATTAGCGCCGGAATGGTGGCGATGACCATTGTAACGCCGACAAAGCGGGACTGCCAAGCCCACCCCCGCCTGCCGCTAGCTCCCATGGCCCAGACGGTCAGCAAGCCCGCCGCCCCATCGCCTAAAGCGAACTCATGTTTGATCGGCTCGATCAGCGTAGAGACGACGAGGCGATCGGCTATGTTGAGAGCATGGACGCTAGTCGAAGCAGCGAGCGCATACCCGTCATATGCAGGAGCCGGGCCGTGTGCTGCTGGCGACTGCCTCGGACGGGCCAGATCCATCAGTTGCGCGCCTCTTGGAGTTCTTTCAATACATATGTGTATCGTTATGGCATGCGCTTGGCAATCCTGCAACCTGTCAATCAAACTCTGGAAAGCTCGTCAGCACCCGATAATAGACTCGGCTGATGCTCTCGCGCTCGGCCCGGCTCTCCCCCAACGCCAGGGTATAATAGCCAACTTGGTGGAAGTAGACGATTCGCGCACGCACCAACGCTTCGACAGGCTCGATTCCAGCATCGACGAACAGATCACGAAAAGCCGCAATTCGCAGCTCATCGACTTCGTGGACGGCACGTGCGGTCTCAGCCGAGTTGGTCGCCCAGGTTCGGACTGCCGTATCGAATCTCGGGTCGAACTGCTGTTCCTCAAGCCACAGTCGGGCCGCAGCCTCGAAGCGCTCCGCCGGCGTTCCTGGTCCCCGCAAAGCTGCGATGAGGGGCGCCGAGTTCTTCTCGCGCCAATCCGCGAGGAGGGTTTGCAACAACTCGGCACGATTCTTGAAACGCCAATAGAAACCGCCCCGCGTCACACCGCATTCCTTAGCGATACGATCGATCTTCACCGCGTCGATGCCGTCCCGCAAAAGAACCGATTTGGCCGCCGCGATCCAGTCCTGCGTGGACAGCGTTTCGCCGTCCGCAGTCACTCGCTGCTTGCGGGCCGCCGTCGCCTTCCCATCCTGCGTTATCATACCGTACCTTTTGCCTGCTTGCTTGATCAACAGTCTAGAAAGCCGAATTCTTGTCGATTGTGACTGCTGGGACAAGCGGCGAAAATCAAGCTGCCGCCCGGCCATTGCTGATATGCAGATGGGATGGATGCCTTTCGGCATCCATCCCAGTCAGACTCGTTGATGACGAGTTCGTTAATATTGAACGCTCATATTAATGCCGGCGATGCGAGGCGTTGAGAAAATTGCCTGAGGCAGACGCACGCCATTTCCGGTATCGACGATCAGAGGTGTCCGCTTATCGAACAGATTTCGGACGTACAGGTTGAACTCGAACCGCTTGGCAACTGTCAGTCCAGCCGTCAGGTCGACAAGCGTGTACGCAGGCAATTTTGCGCGCCCGTACCTTGCGGCAGGGCTGTCCAGGTTGAAGTCGCCAAATCGGTTGCCGACATGATTGACGTTGAAGCCGACCCTACCAGTCAGGTCGGACGATAGTGGAATTTCCTGCTGCACGCTGAGGTTGCCGGTAAACCGGGTCGAATATGGCAGCCGGTCACCGGCGGTTCCGGTCAGCACCTGCTGATTGGCAGTGGACCGGGACAGCGTGCGGGTTAGTTCGGACTTGCCGATCGTGGCATTGGCGTCGATCGTCATGCCGGTCCACGGGCGCACGGTAACTTGGCTCTCGATACCGCGGCTACGGGCTTTCTTGCCGTTGGTGAAGAAGACGAACTGGGACGGCAGCGCCGTATTCTGCAGCTGGATGTCCTTCCAATCCACCTGGTAGAGGGCGACATCGAACGTCACCATGCGGTCGAGCACTGTGCCCTTGAGCCCTAGCTCGTAGTTTGTCGTGGTGTCATGCTCAAAGGTCGGGTTCGACGCCACGGTGTTGGGGCCGCCGGGGCGGTAACCAGTAGCCACCCGGGCGTAAGCCATCAGATCGCGCGAGAAATGGTATGTCGGCGCTATCAGCCAGGTGAAGGCATTTTCCTTCGAGCGATAGAGGCTGTTCTCGTTCGGGCCGAACAGGGGCTGCGCCGGCACCGCGATCGTGCTGATCACATTATAGTCTTGCTCGTTGTTAGCATAGCGTCCGCCGAACTGGACGTTGAACTGCTCGCTTAGGTGGAAGGTGACGTCGGCGAACGCCGCCTTCTCCTGGTAGGAGGAGGCATTGTTGCCATCATAGATGGGGGCAGGAATATCGGGGCGAATGATCGCTTGGCGGATATTCGAGTGCTCGTTGGTGTAGAACATGCCAACCATCCAGTCAGCAATTTTGCCAGCTCCGGTCAGACGGAGTTCTTGGCTGAACTTGTTGGTGCCAATGGGCTGGGCAAACAGATAAGTACCGCCGGCTGAGTAGGGGGGGCTGGCAAATGTCTCAAGCGCCGGTCCGAAGCGGGAAGACAGGTCGGACGTATTATCAAGTCGACTGCGCCCCCAGGCTGTGATCGAGATCAACTGACCGAAGCCGACATCGAGGACGCCACGGGCAGAATAGAGTTCGAGCTTGCCCAGGGTCGGGACGACCGACGAAACCGCAGTTTGCGAGTCGGTGCTGGCGCCACGTGGGCCAAACGTGATCGTGCTCGGTGCAGTCGCACATGTCGAGCAGATCGGCACGTTGGCAGGCGACTGCAGCGCATTACGGGACTTTTGATAGAGTGCCGCCAGCGTGACGGTGAAATTGTCGGTCGGCTTGAGGAGCAGTGCGGCGCGACCACCCCAGACCTTGTTTTCGTTCGCATCCTTGACCCTGGCGCCGCTCGGCACGATCGCATCGAGCCACTGCGGATCCTTGCGATAAAAGCCATTGACGCTGAGAGCCACGCGGTCGTCGATAATCGGAACATTTGCCGATCCCCGCGCCGACCATCCTTGTCCACCATCGGCGACGGTATTTCCGCCCACTTCGGCGCGAGCGGAAAAGGCCTTGGTGTCTGGTTCCCGCGTCACGAACTTGACAAGGCCGCCGATGCTCGACGCCCCGTAGAGCGTGCCCTGGGGGCCACGCAGGACTTCCACCCGTTCGAGCACAGCAGGATCGAAATCGGGGATGGGCGGCTTGCCAAGATAGGTCGAAGACCCGAAGGGTACGTCGTCGATCAGGATCGCCACCGTGGGGTTTGTTCCGCTGCCGGTGCTGACGCCGCGAATGGCGATGCTCTGCGTCGTATTGCTCGCGACGGTGATACCCGGAATGCGGGTCGAGAAATCGCGCAGGCTGACGATATTCTGGCGGATCAAAGTGGCCGACTCTACCGCGCTCACCGACACGGGAACATCTATAAGACGCTCGGTTCGCTTCTGTGCGGTGACGACAATTTCACCAGTCTCGACAGCTGCGGACGGCGCTTCGGTTCGCTCCTGAGCGTGCGCGAGACTCGGAAAGACCGTGGCCACAACTGTCGCCAGAAGCATCGACTTTGATTGCGGAAAGTAAGCCATGAACCCCCCATGATGATGTGACCGAACGAAAACTTCGATTGGCCGCCTCCGAAGCCTCTTGCGCGGGCATTCGACCATTCGCCTCACCCAACTTACAATACATATGTGTCTTGTAAAGTGCAAAACTGAGGCGCCGGTGCGTCCTGCCGGCCCGGGCAGTGGGTCCGCCAGGCCGGAAACATGCTCGCAACGATGTCCAGGCACGTCGGCACGGCGGTCGCGCTGGTGCCGCCATTGCCGCAGGTTCTATGGTCTCACGGGTGCCGTTGCCCACTCATGCGGTGGAAATGCTGCAGCAATCATGCCTGTCTTGCTGAGAATGTAGATACTCCAAACCATCGATTAAGGGCGTCAGCCTTAATCCTGCAGGAAGCGACGCACATCGGCTGCTAACTGCCGGCGCGATGCGGCACCCAGATAGGGCATGTGGCCGGATTCGTAGATTTTGAACTGGGTCCGACGCAGTGGAATACCCGAATGGCTCACCGTATACTCGGCAAGCCCGAGCGACGTTACCAGATCATAATAGCCCGATCCCACCATCAACCGCAGGTTGGGGTTTCGCGTCATCGCGGTCGCGAGGTCCAGCGCGAAGTTGCGACTCCCAACCATGACTCCGGGCCCAAAACCGAAATCCCAGTGAAAGCCGACCGCACCAAACGCGATCGGCTCATATTGCCGGTCAAGCCGGACTTTCAAAACGTCGCGCGCATAATCGCTCCACACGCCAACAAAGGCTGGGACATATTGGCCCATCGCCGGATCGTCCGCGACCGGGTCGCCGCCGTTGACGGATGACGGCAGCGTATATCGGGCATCATACATTCCAAGTCGTTGCCGGTCCCCGCCCAGTAGCAGGTTGGCGAAAGTCCCGGCCGAGATGCGCAGATCGTTGGCGAGAACGACCTCGGGAGCGAGGCCAATCAGCGCACCGAGTCGGCGAGCGACGTCAACGCGTGTCATCTCCGGCAGCACGGAGCCTTCGAACAGGGCGCCCAGATAAACGTCACGGACGAAACGGCGCGCCTTGTCCGCTTGACCGGCCGGCGTGCACGCCCCGGCGATCTTGTGGTGATAGCAGGCAGTGGCGGCCAGCGTGGGCAAAATCTGGACCGTGCTTTCGTCGTTCGGGGTGAAACGCGGCAGTTCCATCGCCTGACCAAGGAGAATGATGCCGTTCAACGTGATTCCGTCCATCGTTCCCGTGGACGTCGGGCCGCCCGCCAAGAGTTTGGCGGCTACGGCGGCCCTGATCGTGCCGTAGCTTTCGGAAAGAATATATTTGGGTGCGTTTTCTCGGCCGTGGCGTTGCAGCCACTGACGAATAATGCTGACGGTCGCCCGCGCATCAGCATCCACGCCGTAAAAGTTCTCCGGCTTACCGTTCGGCAAGATCCGGCTGTAGCCTGTGCCAGGCGGATCGATCAGCACGATGTCGGCGACGTCAAGCGGGCTGTCAGGGTTATCGACCAGGCGGAAGGGTGCGGTTGTGCGCGGTGCGGCGTTATCGTCCATGTCGACCCGCCGGGGACCAAGGAATCCCATGTGCAGCCACAGCGAGGACGAACCCGGCCCGCCGTTGAATACAAAGATTATCGGGCGGGGAAACCCCGCAGATGGCGAAATCCGCTCGTAGCTGGTGACGAAAACACTTGCCCCAGGAGAGCCGGCCGCTCCGAGCAAAAACTCCTCGACTCGCGAACGATAGGCGATCTTGTGGCCGTTGAAGACGCCCTTATGCTCGGCGTCGAATTGACGTGTGGCCGCGCTCGGGTTCGCAGCCTCGGTTGGAACGGACGCCGTAACGGGTTCGATGGTCAGGCAGGAGCCGGCCAAAGCCAGAAGGGTTGAACCGAAGGGCATCTTAAAAAACCGCATCGAGCGTCCTTGCTGTTATTGGGCGATGTGCTACGATACAATACTGTATTGAATATTGAAAGATGTCTCGGTGCCTGGCGTCCAGGGGGTTTAAAAGTGGGAAAACTCGAATGCTGAGGTTCAGGCGAGCGATACAAAGCTTGGGCAATCTCCCTTGCAGCCGGATGCTGGGGGCTATCGCTCTGACGGCGATCTCGACGGGCGTTTTGGCGAACACCACGAAGGATACGGCGCCGCCCACAAAAATGCACGGCAGCTTCACCGTGAGCAGCGTCGGAGATCTCATCAACGCCGAGCCACTCGACGTAGAACACGATGCTGACGCACGCCGGTTGGCGCAGATCCTGCGGTCGAGTGATGTGGCCATTGGCAATCAGGAAAGCACGTTCTTCGATATCGCGACCTTTCCTGGGCCGGGGCCGGGCAGTCCCTATATTCTGCTGGGCCGTCCCACGCTCGCAAAGGGATTGAACGCCCTCGGTATCGACATGGTGTCAACGGCAAGCAATCATTCGAACGATTGGGGTGTCGAGGGGCTGATCGCCATGACCCGGCTGCTTGATGCTGCTGGTGTCGTTCATGCCGGCAATGGCATGACGCTGTCCGAAGCCCGCGCTCCGCGCTTCCTGCAAAGCTCCAAGGGACGGGTTGCGCTGATAGCGGCGGCCTCAACATACAAGCAGGGCGCTAAGGCGCAGGACGCGATCGACGGAGTGCCCGCCCGACCGGGCATCAGCGGCCTTCGGGTACGCCCCATAGACATCGTCAGCGTCGACACGATGCGTCACCTGCGCGCTGCATGGGGCCAAAAACAGGGGCAGGGCGATCTCATCGTTTCGCTAGATACGCCTTTTGCGCAGCCGATCGAGAAACGATACCGCGTCGGTCCTCACCCCCGTGTGATCTATGACATGAACGTTGTCGATCATGATGCGATTATCGATGCCATCCGCGCTGGGAAGCGAGACGCCGATGTCGCGGTCTTCACGATCCACGCGCACGAGAATGCCGACAATATGGACGATCTGGCGTCCGGCCCACCGGCGGATTTCCTGGTGCGCTTGTTTCACGACGCAGTGAACGCAGGCGCGGACCTCGTGATGGGGGGAGGGCCCCATTCGATGCGCGGCATAGAGATCTATCGTGGTAAGCCGATTTTCTACGGGTTGGGAGTGTTTCTGTTCGGCGGCAATGTCGTGTTGACCCAGGAACAACAGACCGAGCGATACGAGGACGGTGCCCAGGGGGACAGCCGGAATCCGAAGGACCGAGCGTTCAAGGCGCCGGAAAGTTGGAGCGAAGGCTTTATTGCCACGACGCACTTTGAGGATGGGAAATTACGCGAGGTTCGGCTTCAACCGCTCGACAGGAAGGCGGGCAATGGCACGCGCTTGGCCACGCCCATCCGCGCACGGGAAATTTTGGCAAGGCTCCAGGATCTCTCTCGGCCCTTCGGCACAGTAATAGCGATAAATGGCGCAACCGGTGTCATCCGTCCCTGACGCCAAGTTTTTCCAGGAAAGGGAACGACATTTGACCGTGACCCAATCGTTTCGCACGTTATGGCCCACCCGGCCGATATTCTCTGTCGGCGGCTTACGCTGCGCCGCGCTGATGCTCATGACGGTTGGGGCGTTGCCGGTCGCAGCGCAACCGAATCCGGCGCTGTCCGCGCCAGGCGATCGCTCCAGCTGGCCAATCGAGACCCTGGAGGCGGCGGCAGGGCCGCGCCGCTTCGTCACGCATCATCGCGGTACTTTCGGCGGTCAGGTGGTGGATTACGACGCGACGGTGAGCGAAACGATCGTCAGGGATCGTAACGGCAGGCCGGCCGCCAGCCTGTTCACGATCGACTACGTCAGGAAACATCTGGCGACCAGCACCGGGCGGCCCGTCCTATTCATCTATAATGGCGGACCTGGCGGCGGATCCAGTTATTTGCAGCTGGGCGCATTCGGACCGCGAAAGATGGCCCGGTTCGATGCCGAAGCACAGGCGGACCCTACCACGCCCCTGGTCGATAATCCCGATACAATTCTGGATGTTGCGGATCTGGTTTTCATCGATCCGCCTGAAACCGGATATAGCCGTCTGCTGCCCGGGGTCGATCCGCAGACATTCCGAAACAGCGACGCCGATTCCGCCGCGTGCGTGCAGCTTATCCGGCGTTGGCTCGAAGATCATGGCCGCACTGGATCACCGGTGTACCTTGTCGGCGAAAGTTTCGGAACGCACCGTAATATTCATGTCGGGCGCGATCTTGCACGACTGAAGTCCCATGTGCGGCTGGCCGGGATGGTGATGGTGTCCGGGCCCGTACCAGCCAGCACCAGTTCCGATCCCGAGCCACTGGACGCGGTCAGTCGGGTAATCGATGTGGCAGCCTGGAGTTGGTATTACGGCCTGATCGACAATCGCACACAGAGTCTCGCTCAGGCTGTCGACAAAGCGCGGGCTTTCGCGCTGGGGCCGTACATTCACGCCCTGCTGCTTGGCAATCGATTGCCGGAAGCCGAGAAGGACGAGATTGCCAGGGCACTTGCTACCCTGACAGGACTGTCGGCAGATTATTATTCGGAAAATAGCCTCGTCATCAAGGCGCCCGCAACTGACCTTTTGAAGTCCGAAGGGAAGATGCTGACTTTGTTTGATATCCGCTACACTGAAGCTGCAGCGACCGCGCCAAGCGATGAGGAGCGTGATTGGGACGCTATGATGCGCGGTGTCGACAAGAACATGGAGCGCTTCGCGGCCGAAACCCTTAAGGTCAAGGGTCTGGGAGACTATCACACAATTGCGCCCGGCGCGATTAAATGGAACTGGACCTTTATTCCAAACGGGGCGCGACTGGCATCGCTCTCTCGCCAGATGCGCGAAGACTCCACGCTGCGAGTGCTGGTAGGTGTCGGCCTCTACGACCGGGCCGCGTCGATGGGAGCTGATGAAAACGCTTTTGCTCGAATGGGGCATAAGGGGCAGGCCACGCTGACCTATTATGCGGCAGGGCACATGCTCTATTCGGACGCGCCCGGGCAGAAAGCTTTTCTTCGAGACGTACGGGCGTTCGTTCAAGGTCAGCCGGTGCCTGGCGGCGTGTTTCCGTTAACGGAACCAAAACGCTGACCTCGGTGGGCGCCAAGTTTTACTCAGTAACTAGGGACAGGTCATGAAGATTGGCCCTGCACGTCTTCCATTCTCTCCATCCACTCAGCAAAACCAGGCGGAGACGAGCCAGTAAAGCCAGCCAACTGGCTGGCGAGCGCTCGCTGAAACGCGGGGCGAATGCAGCCGGGAATATTGCTTACCTGATTCTGTCAGTTATGCCTGCATTGACTGGCGTTGCGGCCGGCAGCAGGAATATGCCCGCACCAATTGCAATGCAGATAATTGGTAGCGAAAGCGGCAAGCGTTTCAGTGCTAGGGGAAGCCAAGCTACGAGCGCGATCAGTAATCCGGCGCCGGTTAGCCACAGAATATAGGGTTCAGGCGACGAGAAGCCGAGCACCCATCCTCAACGATCAAACCGTGATTGAGTTCAGCCGACGATTAGGCGGCTAAGTCGATCCGCCGCTTTATCGACCGCTGCTTTGAAATAGCCGAAGGCATATCAGTGCTCCAACATGCAGACAGCCATCGTAAAATACGTCGCCAAAGGAAACTAGCGATCAACTTGAAGGTTCTGGAGACGGACCCGCCGGCGGACACCTCTGGCGATCGGCGAAGGTGTCCGCGACGATAACGTGAAGGAGCATGTGCTTTG
>Ga0105148_100109_pt1 | contig 12939 bp, 9 predicted proteins | sample RS_199metaG_FD_91502 | JGI IMG/M metagenome (GOLD analysis project Ga0105148, IMG submission 91502) | Switchgrass associated microbial communities from Austin, Texas, USA, to study host-microbe interactions - RS_199 metaG | ecosystem: Host-associated > Plants > Roots > Rhizosphere | place: USA... | reverse complement strand
CCCCTGCCGACATTCACAATGGCAGCGCCACGGGGCAGTTGGGAGAGGCTTTCCCGGCACAATATGCCGCGTGTTTCCGGCGTCAGCGGCAGCAGGCAGATGAGGATGTCGCAGGTCGACAGGAACCGCGCGAACTCGTCAGGCCCCGCGTGGCACGAGACGCCGTCGATCTGATGTCGGGACCGGCTCCAGCCGGACAGGGGAAAGCCGAAGGGGGCAAGGGCAGCAAGCACGGCTTGGCCCAGATGCCCAAGGCCCATGACGCCAACGCGCCGGTCCGCCGCCGGGATCAGATCAATGGGCGTCCAGCGATGCTGTTGCTGGGCGATGCGATAGTCGATCCAGTCGCGATGGAGGGCGAGCACGGACGCACAGCAATATTCGACCATGCCTTCGGTGATGCCGGGCTCGATCATGCGCACCAGCTTCACATCCGGCGCGAGCTTCGACATGTCGAACTGATCGACGCCCGCACCAACGGAAAACAGGGCCTCAAGGTTCGGCAGTGTATCCAGCAGCTCTGACGGCGGTTCCCAGGCGGCGAGGTAACAGATTGCGGCGGGATCGTTCAGTTCGCCCGGGGTGACAAAAGGGATATCGGGCGCTTCGGCCGCGAAGATGCCGCGCCAGATGCGGCCGCGTTCCGGGTCCGAGGTATAAAGCAGGGTCATGCCCGACACCCTTCCTGCAAAATGAAATGACCGCCGGTGGCCCTCAGGCTTGGAGGGGCGGGCCACCGGCGGTCCTCGGAACTACAAGTTCCGAATCCGTGGAGGATCAGAAGTCGAATGTCGCCTTGACGGTGAATTGACGCGGCATTCCGGGTTGTATCCACAGCGCCGAATAGGAACTGGCATAATATTTCTTGTCGAAAATATTATTGACGTTCGCCGACAGCTTGATCTGGTCAGTGATGTTGAACGACCCCAATATCTTGGCGATGGTATAGCTGGGCAGGTAGAAGTCCGTCGCCGTCTGACCCAGGCGCTTGCTGACATGGCTCACACCCGCGCCCAGCATCGCTTCATGACCGCCGATCGAGAAATTCTTGAACAGCAGCGCATTGCCCTGATGCTTGGGAATATTGATCAGCGGATCGTTCTTGCGCACCCCGGCGGACAGATAATCATCCGACCATCCAGCGTCGGTATAGGCATAGGTCAGGAACAGCTCGAACCCGGCAGGCAGCTTGGCGTTTACGTCGAACTCCACGCCCTGGCTCTTGGCCTCGCCGACCGCGACAGACAGGCCTGACAGCAGATCGGCGGTCAGGACGTTGGTCTTGTTCATTTTGTACAGCGACAGCGTGCTGGTGATCCGACCGTCCGGCGTCACGAACTTCGCGCCTACTTCATAGCTTTCGCTGACTTCCGGAGCGAAGGGATTATTGCGCTCGTCAACGCCGCTGTTCGGCCGGAAACCCTTGCCATAGCTTGCATAGAAGGACAGGCTTCTGGTCGGTTCAAACACCAGACCCGCCATCGGGCTGAACTTGGTGTAGGCTGCCGGGTTGGTGGGGCCTACCCGATTGTCGATATTCTGGTTGAAGTCGTCGTAGCGACCGCCGAACCGCACCTTGAATTGCTCGGTAATCTCGATCTGGTCCTGAGCGTAGATGCCCCAGGCCTTTTGAATTTCCGTGGCATTCTGGATAATTGCCGTCGGGATGGGCGCCAAGATATTATAATTGGGATTGAAGATATCGATCGAATAGGACTGGTCTACCGCGGTCGGGCGATAGCGCGCCTGGAACATCTCGATTTTGAAGCGGTCCCAGTCCGCGCCGATGCGGATGTTATGGACGATTGAGCCGGTTTCAAACTTGCCGCTGATTTCTCCGCGGAACACCATATGCGTGGTGCTGTAGTCGCGATAGCGGCGCTGGCGCGATAGCGTCCGTCCGTCATTGTCAATGAGCTGACGGCCCAATGCCAGTTCGGGATCGCTGGAATAGCCTTCGAAGGTCGTATCCTTGTAACCTGCGCCCAGCATCAGCGTCCAGTCGTCGCTGAAGTCATGCTGGTATTGCGCCTGGTGGCCCAGCACGCCGACCTTGATCGGACCATCATTGGGATTGCTCAAGAAGCGAGAATTGGGAATGGCCCCCAAATCATAACTGGTCGTGCCGTCGGCATTGGTGATTGGGATGGCCACGACGCCGCGATCGAACGGCACTTCCTGTTTCAAAAACTCCATTTCGTAGGTGAAGATGTCCCTTTCGGACAATTTCGCCAGGAATGACGGGGTCAGCGTGTATTTTTGCGTCTCCACCGTGTCGCGGAAGCTTTCCGCCTTTTCGACCGAACCGTTCAGCCGGATGGCGATGCTGTCGTTCAGCGGCAGATTATAATCACCCTCGATTCGGTAGGTTTCCCAACTGCCGCCCGATACCGAGAAGCTGCCGCCTTCCTTGAAGACCGGTTTCTTGGTCACGATGTTGATCGTGCCGCCGGGCTCGCCGCGACCGAAGATGGCGGAGTTGGGGCCCTTGAGTACCTCGATCCGCTCAACATTGGATGCGTCGCGAGGTCCGCCGAAGCCGCGGCCGCCGTTGAAGCCGTTGACCAGGAAGCCGCTGGGGAAGTTCTCATCGCCAGCAAAGCCACGAATGGCAAAGCTGTCCCACAGTCCGCCAAAGTTATTTTGCCGCGTAACGCCGCTCGCGAGTTCCAGCGCGGTATCGAGCCGTGTAATGTTAAGCTCGTCGAGCAGCTTGCCTTCAAGGAACTGGACGGCCTGCGGTATTTCCTTGACCGGTGTGTCGCCGAAATATTGGCGTTTCAGACCAGTGACAACAATTTCGCTATTGTCTTCAGAAGATGGAGATTGCGCATAAGCGCCATTTGTCATGGCTATGGATGCGACGCTGGCGGTCAACGCCAGACGGATAATGGAAAACGTCTGCATATTGCTACCCCTCAGAAATTCGTTGTCCCGAAATGTCCTGCGAGCGGGGTGAGCCGGTCCTTTTATTATGTTGCCCAAAAGGACATCTTGTCGTGTCCTGTTCTTTGGGTTGACCGGTCCACTGGGTGACTTTTCACCTCTTTGCTAATTGGAGGCTAGGATTATGTTACGGGATTATTACCTCGATCTGTTCGGTTTCACGGCGCAAAATGGTGAATATATATGCGCTGGAAAGAGATTTATGCCGTAGCAGTAAGTTGAAGTTTCGTTTTCGCAACGAACGTTGAAACCCCGTGATTTCGGGCGCGCCTGATCCATCAGAGCGAACCCACCTTTATCTTTGATCCGTCGGTCAGGCGGGCCAAGCGGAACGGGCTGGGATCGACCGCCGGGGTCGCTCCGACGATCAGCTGCGCCGCCAGATAGCCGATGCCCGGACCCAGGCCAAAACCATGGCCCGAGCATCCTGCGGCGAGATATAGTCCGTCAATGCCCTCGGTTGGAGAAATGACCGGGACGGCATCGGGCGTGCAATCGACATAGGCGCCCCAGGCATGGTCGATTTCCATGCCCGCCAGCTGCGGGAAGGTGGTGCTGACATTGGTCATGATCGCATCGACAAGGCGACGGCTGGCCGCAGGATCTAGGACCCGGTTATTTTCGTAGATGCGGTCATTGCCGAACAGGGCGGCCAGGGACTCCGGCCCCTTGAAGAAGGAACTGCCCGCCTGCATCCTGACCGCCTTCAGCCGCTGGATGAACTGCGGCATGAAGGCGCGGGCGAAGGATATGCCCTGCGGCGTCATCTCCAGCGAGGCGCGGCCGCTGATCGCCAGCGTGTAGCTGCCATCAAGGCGGCGCGTCATCGCAAGATCAGGGCAGTAGACAACCTCGCCGACATTGACGGTTGGCTTGGTGCGCAGCGCGGTCTGGCGCACGCTCGCCTGCGGAAACCGGACGCCATGACGGCGCAGGAAACCGGAAGCCCATGCCCCTGCCGAGCACAGGACGGCGTTGGCCTTCACCAGGCCCTTTTCGGTAAGGACACCGGTGACGCGTCCATTGGTGATGTCGAGGCGGCGCACGGCGCAATTTTGATGGATCGTCGCGCCCAAGGCGCGCGCGCCTTCCGCAAGGACGGGCGCCGCCAGCGCGGGTTCCGCCTTGCCATCCGCCACTGAATGCAGGCCGCCGACCCATTTGCGGCGATTTTCGGGAATGCGCTCGGCCGCTTGCGCTGCGTCGAGCATATAGGTTTCAACGCCAAACTCGCGTGCGGTAGGCAGCCACGCTTCCCAGGTGGCGAGCGTCGCCGCATCGTCGGTCGCATAGACGAGGCCGGTGCGGCGAAAGCCCAGATCCTGCCCGATCTCGCTGGCCAGATTGTCCCACAGCGACATGGACAGCAGCGACAATGGCATTTCGCGCGGGTCGCGGTTTTGCTGGCGGCACCAGCCCCAGGTGCGGCTGGATTGTTCGCAGGCGATATGGCCCTTTTCCAGCAAGGCGACGGACAGGCCACGCTTTGCGAGATAATAGGCCGTTGCAGTGCCCACGATGCCGCCGCCGATGATCGCTACGTCGACGGCCGCAGGCAGCTGCTCATCGCTTTGTACAGGCCGTACGGCAGGGTGCATTCGATTTTAATCCCTTGTCTGCGTGGGGGAGGCGATCAACTTTGGTGGCTCAGAGATATTTGAGCCACCAGATGTCCTTGCGGCGCTTCTTCAGGTTCGAGAACCAGCGCGTCGGGAAGTAGAGCGGCACGATCAAGCCCAGGCACCAAACCCATACCCAGGCAAGGGAGTCGACGCCGAAAACATCGCCATGGTTCGGGCCCCAGATCGCCAGCGCCGTCAGATAGAGCAAGCGCAGCAGATAGAGATGCAGCAGGTAGAAGAACATGGGCGCGCCGCCCATGATCGACAGCCATTGCGTCACCCGCAACTCATTGGCCTGTTCGAACAACACCAGCAGGAGCAGGCCGACACCCAATGTCAGGAGCACGAACAGCAGCGACGGCGGATATTTGGTCAGCGCCAGGAAGCTGATGATGGTGCGGACAGGTTCGCCGGGAACAGTGAACCAGGGCGCGTCGCCATAGATGTTGAGAGCGCGCAGGAGGATGAAGCCAACGATCATGGCCGCGCCATATGTCAGCAACGTATGGCGGCGCTGAACCGGCGTCAGGTCCGAGAACCAGCTGCCCGCCGACCATCCAAGGCAGATGACGCCGATCCAGGGCAGGATGGGATAGTTGAACTTCACGATCACGCCCGCCAGCTCGATCTGCGAGCGTTCATGCAGGATGCCCCAAGGCACGAACAGCGGGTGATCGGGGGACAGGACGATGCCGTCGAGCAGGTTATGGCCAGCGACGATCGCGATGCCCAGCAGCAGCACCGCCTTGCGCGGCAGATGGATGAGCCCAGCCAGGACGATCATGCACAGGCCGATTGCCCAGATGACCTGGAGGAATATGAAGTTCGGCGGCAGTTCAGCGCGCCAGGAAAAATTGACGAACGTAAGTTCCAGGAACACCAGGAACGCGCCACGGCTGAGCAGGAAGCGACTGGTTTCCGCAGGGGTGTGGCGCTGGCTGTAGAGATAGGCCGACAAGCCGGTCAGCGCCACGAAGATTGGCGCGCACAGCGTGCTTGTGATCCGCGTAAAGAACAGCGCGGGCATGACTGTCCGCGCATCGACAGGATCACCGAGCGGTATGTAGAGGAGCCATGTTTCCCGCACATGATCGAGCAGCATGATGAGCATAACGAGACCGCGCAGGGCATCGATGCTTTGCAGTCGCGTCGTCGTGACGGCAGGACTGCGCGCGCTGGCGGCGGCGGTGGGCGTGTGTGCAAGTGTAGCCATGAGCGCCTCTACGTTACGTTATACCATAATAAAGATCTAGCCGGGAATGCGTGCGATCGCGTCCACCTCGACAAGAAATCCGTAATGCAATTCAGGGACCGGAACGACGGTGCGGGCAGGCCGCGCGTCGCCCAGCATGTCGCCATAGACCTGGTTGAACCGGGGCCAGTTATCGACGCCGACGATATAGGCGGTGACCCGGCAGAGATCCTCTGTTTGGCCGCCTGCTTCTTCCAGTATCGCCAGCATGTTGGCGATCGCCTGCCGCGCCTGCGCCTCGAACCCCATGTCGGGCAGGGGCGCCTTGTCCGCGCGGATCGGCAACTGGCCAGAAATGTAAAGGGTGTCGCCCGACTGCATGGCTTGTGAATAATGGCCCGCAGGCGCTGGCGCTGCCTCGGTCAGGATGGGTTGCGGCTTGCCGTTCATCACCATCCTCCGAACCGCTGCCATTCGCCATGGACGACATCCGAAGAGCCACGAACGACATGGTAGCTGCGATGCTGCGCCCCCGTGGCGCAGGCATGATTGGGCAGGATGCGCACCCGATCCCCGATCTTGAGGTCGGGAAGCGATGCGCCGCTGCCAGGTCGTACAGTGATGATGCCATGTTCCTGATTGGCGTCGGACAGGATCAGATTGTCATAGGGCCGCCCGCTGCTGTCACAGACGATGCCATAGCCCTGGTTGACCGCCTGCTTAGAGGTGCCGCGATCCTGCGACATGGCCATCCAGCCTGCATCGACCAGTATCCAGCCTTTTTCCCGTTGATGCCCGATAACAGTCGCGAGGACGGACAAGGCAATGTCTTCCACTTGGCAAACGCCAACCCCAGCCATCACCAGATCGAAGAAGACGAACACGCCCGCACGAACCTCCGTCACGCCGGTGAGGTCGGTGGCGTAATGCGCGGTGGGGGTGGAGCCGACGCTGACGACGGGGCAGGGCAGGCCCGCCTCGCGCAGGGTGGTCGCTGCCTGCACGACGCTTTGCCGTTCCTGCTCGGCGCATTGACGCAGCGCCTCTTCCCCGCGCGCGGCATAGCTGCCGCCCGCATGGGTTAGGACACCGCGCAGTTCGCCGCCATTGACCAGCGCCCGGCCGATACGCACCAGAAGATCCTGGTCGCCGGGCAGCACGCCGGAACGGTGGCCATCGCAGTCGATTTCGATCAGCGCGGGAATGGGGGAGCCTGCCTCTCGCGAGGCGGAGGCGACGGCTTCAGCCTGCTCAACCGTGTCGAGCACGATGGCGAGGTCGACGCCGCGCCGACGCAGTTCGATGACCTTGGCAAGCTTCCATGGGGCAATGCCGACAGCATAGATGATGTCGCGTACCCCGGCATCGGCGAAGAATTCGGCTTCCTTCAGCGTCGAAACCGTGGCCGGACCCTGGGGCGAGGCCATGACATGACGCGCGACTTCGACCGACTTGGCGGTCTTGAGGTGCGGGCGCAGCGTCACGCCCAGCGGCGCCAGCCGTTCCTTCAAGCGGGCGACGTTGCGCTCCATCTGCTCCGCGTTGAGGACGAGGCAGGGCGTTTCCAGGTCATCCAGGCGGGTGACGGCGGCGGCCTGCCGGTCCTGTTCCAACGTGTCTGCAAAATTCACTATGGGTATCCTTGCTGATGAGCGGAGCTATGCTGCATGACGATCGGCAATCGCACAATTAACGGATGCTGCATGTTTGCATAAGGTTGACGTTAATGGCGGAAATCGGCGGCTATGCCTTTTCCGGTGTCGGGAAGTAGCCAAGGATCGCCTTGGTCTCGAGATATTCCTCCAGCCCGAACACGCCATATTCGCGGCCGTTGCCGGACTGTTTGTAGCCGCCAAATGCCGCGAAGCCATCCCAGGCGGGGTGGTTTATGTGCACCTGACCGGCCCTGATCCGGGCGGCGACGCGGCGGGCGCGATCCAGATCGCGCGACTGCACATGGGAGCCGAGTCCATAAATGGTGTCGTTGGCGATGCGGATCGCATCTTCCTCATCCTCATAGGGGATGAGGCAAAGCACCGGACCAAAGATTTCCTCCTGCGCGATGCGCATGGCGGGATCGACTGCCGAAAAGATGGTGGGCCGAGCGAAATAGCCGCGCGACAGGCCGTCGGGACGTTCCGGCCCGCCGCACAGAAGCTTCGCCCCTTCCTCGATGCCGATGCGGATCATCGACTGCACCTTGTCGAATTGGGCGCGGTTGGCGAGAGGGCCAAGGTCGGTGTCCTCGGCAAGCGGGTCGCCCACCTTCATCGCCTGCGCGGCGGCGACGGCCAGCTTCTCCACCTCCGCCAGATGGGCGGCGGGCACCAGCATCCGCGTGGGCGCGCTGCACGATTGGCCGACATTGCGGAAGGCGGCGGTGACGCCCAGTGGCACCACGCGCGCGTAGTCGGCGTCGTCGAGCAGGATGTTGGGCGACTTGCCGCCCAGTTCCTGCGTCACCCGCTTGACCGTGGGCGCAGCGGCCTGTGCCACCAGCACGCCCGCGCGGGTCGATCCGGTGATCGACACCATGTCGACGTCGGGATGGGAAGCCATTGCCGCTCCGACTTCGGAACCCGTACCGTAAAGCATGTTGAAGACACCGGGCGGCGTGCCCGCATCATGCATGATCTGCGCAAAGATCCGCGCGCTGAAGGGGGAAAATTCGCTGGGTTTGAGGACGATGGTGCAACCGGCGGCAAGGGCCGGCGCGACCTTTGCCGTGCTCTGGTAGAGCGGCCAGTTCCAGGGCGTGATGAGGCCGCAGACGCCGATCGCTTCCTTCGCGATCGCTGTCGTGCCCTGCTGGCGGAGAAATGGATAGTCGGCCAGTACGTCTATGGCGGCGCGCACATGGGCGATGCCGAACGGAACTTGCGATGCCCGGGAGAAGGCGATGGCGGAGCCCATTTCATGGCTGATCGCCAACGCCAGCTCCTCGAACCGCTCTTCCATCAGGGTCAGAATGCTGCGTAACAAAGCGGCGCGCTGTGCGGGCGAGGTTTGCGAGAAATGAAGGAAAGCCTTGCGCGCGGCGTCGACTGCGGCATCGACGTCATCGGCGCTGGCGGCGGCGATGGAGCCTACCGCTTCTTCCGAAACCGGGCTGAAAACGGGTATGGGCTGCGCGAATTTCGCGGGGACTTGCCACCGGCCATCGACATAGATGTGATCGCAAGGTTGCAGGTCCATTCTTCCAAGCCTTTCTGTGCGCGGGTGGCGGCATGTTTCGCTCTACACCGTCCGTTGCCGTCAGCCGCAGGATATGCGAAATCATGAATGCTGCAATTAACCTCTTCTTTATGTCGAATTAAGGCTGGTCTAATGATCTCGACGGATGACCTGAGCTTTTTCCACATGATCGCTACGTCTCCTTCGCTCGCGGAGGCGGCGCGCCGGTTGAACGTGACGCCGCCCGCCGTGACGCAACGCCTGCGCGCGCTGGAGGCGAAGGTCGGCGTCAAGCTGATCGAGCGCACCTCGCGCGGCTTGAGCCTGACGGACGAGGGGGAGATGGTTGCAGCCGACGGGGCGAGCATCATCGGCGCAATCGACGATCTGTCTGAACGGCTGGCGAGCCGGACAAGTCAGGTGAGCGGCCATTTGCGGATCGCGGCGCCCTATGGTTTCGGTCGGCGCTATGTCGCGCCAGTGGCTGAGCGTTTCGCCAAGGCTCATCCGGCGGCGTCGGTCACGCTGGACCTGTCCGACAGCCCGATCCGACAGATGTCCGAAAGCTGGGACATGATCGTCCATATCGGCGGATTGCCGGAAAGCGATCGCCTGGTGACGACGCTTGCCCCGAACCGGCGCATCCTGTGCGCGGCTCCGTCTTACCTGGACGGGGCGGAGCCGATCACCCACCCGACCGACCTGGCCCTGCATCGCTGCCTGGCGCTGCGGGAGAATAATGAGGATGTGACGCTATGGCGCTTCAGCCATGCAAAGGAGGGCAAGACCACGATCCGCATCAAGCCCAGCCTGTCCAGCAACGACGGGGAAATCGTGCGTGACTGGGCACTGGCGGGATTGGGCGTGATGGTGCGCAGCGAATGGGATGTCGCGGGCGAACTGGCCGCCGGACGGTTGAGGCAGATCCTGCCACAATGGAGCCTGCCTGACGCCGATGTAGTGGCCCTGCTGCACGCGCGGCAAGGGCGGAGCGGCCGGACGAATGCATTCCTACAGTCGCTACGAGACAGCCTTGCGCCAGTTCCCTGGAGACGAGAGATGAAACTGGACGGATGATCAAGCAGCGTTAGGCTCAGCAACCATTATTAGCGGGCATCCATGCTGACTGTCTTTCGAGGACGGCATTGGCGAAGGTGAGTAGCTTTCTGGCGCATGCGGTGAGGGCCTGCTTGTGGTTTTTGCCGTTGGCGCGCAGGCGTTTGTAGATTTCGACGAGCGCCGTGTTCCAGCGGAAGCTGGCTGGGAGCAGCGAGTGGATGTAGGCATCGTTCTGGCACCCTCGCATACGCCTGAGCTTCCGTCATCGCATCTCTGGACCGAGCTGGTAGGCCTACACCACCCTGCGCAACACGATCATAAAGCCTTCGACCGGTTCGGAGCCGGGCCTTTGCCCCTTCGGCCGGAATTTCCATCCGACACAGCCTTGCTCCACCTGCCCGCCATGCCGCTGGAGGTTGCCCCCGACCGGCAGACACGCCGGCGTTTCCGTCGCCCGTCGCCCTGTTCTTGCGAATTTGCGTTGGATCAAAGCGAGGGTCGAGTTTTTGACGCAATCGTCAAATTCGGTATTCGACAGGAAGAGGGATCATAGATGAATATGGAAGATCAGGTGATCGCCAGCGTGGACGATCACATCGTTGAACCGCCCACGATGTTCGATCAGCATGTACCTGCAGAACTGTTGGCGAAGATGCCGCGCTACATCACCGATCCGGACGGCAATGCCTATTGGCATTGGGCGCATGAGGACAAACGCACCTACAACATCGGTCTCAACGCGGTCGTCGGTCGTCCGAAAGAAGAATATGGCATGGAGCCGATGAACATCGAGCAGATGCGGCCCGCCGCCTGGCAAGCGGCTGCCCGGATCGACGACATGAACGTATCGGGCATCTACACGTCGCTGTGCTTCGGCACCTTCTGCGGGTTCGACGGCCACTGGTTCTGGAGCGCCAAGGACAAGGCGAACGCCGAGCGCGTGATCCAGGCCTATAACGACTGGCACATCGACGAATGGTGCGCGCCTTATCCCGGTCGGTTCATCCCCACCGCCATACTGCCGCTGTGGGATATCGATGCGACCGTGCGAGAGGTGAAGCGGGTCGTCGCCAAAGGGTGCCGCTCGGTCAGTTTTTCGGCCAATCCGTCGGTTCGCGCTGAGGGCATCAAGCCGGTTCACGACCCGTTCTGGGATCCGTTCTGGGCCATCTGCGACGACGAGCATGTCGTCCTCAACTGCCACATCGGCACCGGCCAGTCTCCGCTTTATGCATCGGAGCAATCGCCCATTTCTGCATGGATCTCCGCGATGCCGATGGCGATCGGGCCGGATGCGCTCGATCTGCTTCATCTGCGTGCGCTGCTGCGCCACCCGAACCTGAAGATTTCGCTGTCCGAAGGCGGCATCGGATGGATTCCGTATATGCTGGAGCGGGCTGACTTTACCTACAAGCACCACGGCCCCTGGGTGCGGTGCGATTGGGGCGGCAAGCTTCCCTCCGAAGTGTTCCGCGAACATTTCCTGTCCTGCTTCATCGACGACAAGTTCGGTTGCCGTCACTACGAAGAGGTCGGCGAGGACAACATCGCCTACGAGTGCGACTATCCCCACTCCGATTGCACCTGGCCAGACGTGGCGGAAGATCTATGGGAAAACGTGAAGGACTTGCCGGATCGCGTGATTGACAAGATCACCCACGCGAACGTGTTCAACTTCTACGAAATCGACCCGATCGCGGTGGGTGGCGGACGTCAGAACTGCAATGTCGGGGCATTGCGTTCCCGCGCGACCGGCGTGGACACCCGTATCGTATCCATGTCGGGGAAGGACGCTCGGGTTCAGGGCAACGTCGACAAGCCAGTAACGGCTCGCGATGTTTGGGCTACTCTGGCCGGCCACGCCAACGCTTCGCCCAAGCAGGAATCGGACTGAATGTCATCGGAGAGGCCTCGGCCTTGCTCGCCAAGGCCTCTCCGATCGCGAAAATATGCATTCCGCAATCGTCAATATCACTCGACCTCGAAGTAACGAATCGAACGTCGCGTGGACAGGACAAGTATGATGATCGACTTTTCCATCGAGCCTGATTTTCAGTCAAAATTGGACTGGATGTTGGACTTCGTAAAGCGCGAATGCGAGCCGCTGGACCTGCTTCTCCCCAAGCATGGCGATCCGTACAATACGTCCTGCTCGGCTCGGAACGCCATTATCAAGCCGCTGCAACAAGAAGTGAAGCGGCGGGGCCTGTGGGCGTGCCACCTCGACCCACATCTCGGCGGTCATGGGTTTGGACAACTCAAACTCGCACTTATGAACGAAATTCTCGGGCGTTCCCATTGGGCGCCGTCGGTGTTCGGCACTGCCGCGCCGGATACCGGCAACGCCGAGATTCTCGCCATGTTCGGAACCGAGGAGCAGAAGAACCTCTATCTGGAGCCGCTTTTGGAAGGCGATATCGTATCCTGTTTTTCGATGACCGAGCCTCAGGCCGGGGCCGATCCGAAGGAGTTCACCTGCCGAGCCTGGGAGGATGGGGAAGAGTGGGTCATCGAGGGCGAGAAGTGGTTCTCCTCGAACGCGCGCTACGCTGCGTTCCTACTCGTCCTGGCAGTGACGGACCCCACGGCATCGACCTACCGGCGCATGTCCATGTTCGTGGTGCCATCGGAGACGCCCGGCATCGAGATCGTAAGAAACACCGGCACGATCGGTGACGACCTCTCGCGCGACGAGGGGAGCCATGCGTTCATCCGGTATCATCAGGTGCGGGTTCCGAAAAATGCCATGCTGGGCGACCCGGGAATGGGCTTCGAAGTCGCGCAGGCCAGACTCGGCGGCGGGCGGGTACACCATGCCATGCGGACGGTCGGTGCCTGTCAGCGAGCATTGGAGATGATGCTGGTGCGTGCGCGTTCACGCCGCGCACAGGGCAAGATGCTGAGCGATCACCAGTTCGTACAAGGCATGGTTGCCGACTCCGTCAT
>Ga0105148_100107_pt1 | contig 13121 bp, 15 predicted proteins | sample RS_199metaG_FD_91502 | JGI IMG/M metagenome (GOLD analysis project Ga0105148, IMG submission 91502) | Switchgrass associated microbial communities from Austin, Texas, USA, to study host-microbe interactions - RS_199 metaG | ecosystem: Host-associated > Plants > Roots > Rhizosphere | place: USA... | reverse complement strand
GAGGCGTGCGGCCTGCGGCACCTGGCCTTTTGCGTGGAGGAGCTGGATCGGGAGATCGCCCGGCTGGAGGGAGCGGGAGTCCCCTGCGAGGCCGTTCGGATCGATCCCTATACGGGGCAGCGTTTTACTTTCTTCGCTGATCCTGACGGGTTGCCGCTGGAGCTATATGAGGATGCGCGCTGAGCGGAAGCTGGCCTGCTTCGCCAGATCCCAGGAGCCGCCTTCCCGATAATGCCATGCCGCCAGCCCCGCGATCTTGAGCGGGCGGGGGCGAAAGTCCGCCTTCAGACTGTCGGCCAGCGCACGAGCGGCGGAAGGCTCCACCTTATTCTGCACGGTGATGTGGAAACGCGGGCGCGCCTGATCCTGCGGCGTCAGCAGGCCGGTAAAGGCATCCGCCAGCTCATGCCAAATCGCCAGCAGCCCGTCGCTGCGCACATCAAAGGCGACGCCGCGGCCGAGCAGCAAAACGCCATTGACGATAGCGAGGGGTGGCGGAGCGGCGCAGACCTGCTTCATCCGCCCTGCAAGTTCCGGCAGCAGCGACGGGGGCAGATGATGGAACAAAGTGATGTGTGCAGGCACGAAATTGCGATCGGGCGGGAAATGGGTACGGCGAAGCCCATCCGCCCAGGCGAAATCCTCCGCACCCATCAGCGCCGTCAGGATGATCGGCGCCCCGCCGCCATCGCGATCAGCCAGCGGGATGATCCTTCAGCCACTCCAGCACCGGCTCGGGCCGGGTTTCGCCATAGGGGTCGTCATCCTCGCCAATGTCGTTGATGCCGGGTTCCTCGAACCAGGCGACGACCTTGCCGTCATCCACGACCATCGCATAGCGCCAGCTGCGGTCACCAAAGCCCAGATGATCCTTCTTGACCAACATGCCCATGCGGCGGGTGAAATCACCGGAGCCGTCCGGGAGAAGCTTCACATTCTTGACGCCCAGATGCTTGCCCCACTGATACATGACGAAGGCGTCGTTGACCGAGACGCAATAGACCTCGTCTGCGCCGGCCGCCTTGAAGTCGTCATAGAAGCGTTCGAAGGCCGGGCACTGCTCCGTCGAGCAGGTCGGGGTGAAAGCCCCCGGCAGCGAGAAGACGACAATGCGCTTGCCCTTGAACAGGTCGCCGGTCTGAATATCCTGCCATCGGAAAGGGTTGGGCCCGCCGACGCTTTCATCGCGCACGCGGGTCTTGAGCGTCACATCAGGCACGGAACGTCCCAGCATCGTCACATCTCCCATTGGAGGCGCGCGCTTCCACGCGTGCGCCAACATCTATATGCTCGCTTCGCCGCGAAGGGGCAAAGGGCATCTGGGGAGGGAAACACGCATGTCCACATCACGATCCTTCATGATCATCGGGGTTGGCCTGCTGCTGTGGAATTTGATCGGGGTTGCGGCCTTCATCATGCAATATACGGCCGATCTGGCGACGCTGGCGAAGAGCGATGCCTATACGGCGCGCATATTTGCCGAGATGCCGGGTTGGGCCTGGGCCGCCTATGCGGTGGCGGTTGGCGCCGGGACGCTGGGCGCGGTGATGCTGCTGATGCGCAGGGCTGTGGCGGTGCCCTTGTTCGGGCTGTCCGTGATCGGGGTGGCCGTGCAGTTCGGCTACAGCTTTTTCGGGACGGATTTGCTGACGGTGAAGGGCGCTGGCGCTGCTATATTTCCCGCGGCGATTTTGGCGGTTGCAGTGGGGCAGATGCTTTATGCGGGAAGAAAGCGGGCGAAGGGGCTGTTGCGGTAGGCTGCCCTTACCTCCGACGTCATCCCCGCAAAGGCTGGGATGACGATCGACTGTATCCCATCTCTACCATTTGCCGCCGCTTCAAAGCTCGCCGCGCGCCCGGCGGATTTCGAACCATTTGCGGACATTCTGGTTATGCTCTTCCAGCGTGTCAGCGAAGATATGGCCGCCCTTCCCGTCCGCCACGAAATAAAGCGCTTTGGTGTCGGCCGGGTGAAGAACCGCCAGTATCGACAGGCGGCCCGGGTTGGCGATCGGCCCCTTGGGCAGGCCGGTCATCGCATAGGTGTTATAGTCGTTCACCGCCGCGATCTCGGATTTTTTGATGCGGCGGCCGAGGGGTTTGCCCTTGGTGATGGGGTAGATGATCGTCGGGTCCGCTTGAAGCATCATGCCGGTTCTCAGGCGGTTGCCATAGACACCCGCGACCGTCGGCCGTTCACTGGGAACGCCCGTTTCCTTTTCCACGATGCTGGCGAGGATGATCGCTTCCCTGGGCGACTTGGCAACCGTATTGGGCGCCCGTTCGGCCCACAATTTGGCGAGCGCGCGCGTCATTGCGTCCTGCATGCGCTTCAGCACGGCGGCGCGGCTTTCGCCCTTGTCGAAGGCGTAGCTGTCGGGGAGAACGCTGCCTTCCGCCGGGACAGGGATTTCCCCCGTCAGCTGGTCATTGGCCATCAGCCGCTCATAGACCAATATGGAGGGCATGCCTTCCGGGATGGTCACCAGGCGGGTCAGCGTCTTGCCGCCTTGCAGGATGGAGAAAATATCGGAGTTGCTGGCGCCCTTGGGGATCAGGAACTCGCCCGCCTTGATCGACTTGCCGCGCCCGAAAACCTTGGTGCGGGTGAGGAAGGCATCGGCGGAACGGACCGCGCCCGCCTGTTTCAGCAGCACCGCCGCATCGGCGACCGACGCGCCTTCGGGGACGATGACCGTAATGTCACGCGGGGCCGGGCCCGCTTCGGTCCAGCCATAGACGAAGCGAAACGCCACGAAGGCGGCGACGGCCAGGCCGATAGCGAGGATGCCGAGCCCGAACCGTCGCACCTGTTTAACCTCAGATCGCCTTCATGATGAGCGAGGCATTGGTGCCGCCAAAGCCGAAGCTGTTGTTCAGCACCGCGCGCACCTTGCGCTCCTTGGCGACGTGCGGGACCAGGTCCACCCCGACGCAGCTTTCGCTGGGTTCGTCGAGGTTGAGCGTCGGCGGCACGATCTGGTCCCGGATCGCCAGGATACAGAAGATGCTTTCCACGGCGCCCGCGCCGCCCAGCAGATGGCCGATCGCGGACTTGGTGCTGCTCATCGACATGGTAGAGATATGCTCGCCGAACAGGCGCTTGACCGCGCCCAGTTCCAGCTCGTCACCGAGCGGCGTCGAGGTGCCGTGCGCGTTCACATAGTCGATGTCGGCCAGCGAAAGGCCCGACTTTTTGAGCGCCATTTCCATCGAGCGATAGCCGCCATTGCCCTCCGGATGAGGAGCGGTGACATGATAGGCGTCACCCGACAGGCCGTAGCCGATGACTTCGGCGTAGATGTGCGCGCCGCGCTTCTTGGCATGCTCATATTCTTCGAGCACGACGACGCCCGCGCCCTCGCCCATGACGAAGCCGTCGCGGTTGACGTCATAGGGGCGGCTCGCCTTTTCCGGCGTGTCGTTGAAGGCGGTCGAAAGCGCACGCGCCTGGGCGAAACCGGCGATGCCGATCGGGCAGATCGCGCTTTCCGCGCCGCCCGCCAGCATGACGTCGGCGTCATCCATCGCGATCATGCGTGCGGCGTCACCAATCGAATGCGCGCCGGTCGAGCAGGCAGTGACCACGGCGTGGTTCGGACCCATGAGGCCATATTTGATAGAAACCTGACCGGAGATCAGGTTGATAAGGCGACCGTGAACGAAGTGGGGCGAAACGCGGCCGGGGCCCTTGTTCGCAAGCACCAGCGATTCGCTTTCAATGCCCGGCAGGCCGCCGATGCCCGAACCGATGGAGCAGCCCGCACGCAGGCGTTCTTCCTCGCTCATATTGTCCAGGCCCGCGTCGCGCAGCGCCTGGCTGGCGGCGGAAATGCCGTACACGATGAAGGGATCGACCTGGCGCTGAATCTTGTGATCGACGTCCAGGCTCGGATCATAACCATATTCATGATCCGCAGGCTTCACTTCGCAGGCAATGCGGCACTTATATTCGCTGGCGTCGAAGCGCGCGATCGTGGCCGCGCCGGACTTGGACGCGAGGATGTTCTTCCACGTGGTTTCGACATCTCCGCCCAGGGGGCTCACCATGCCGAGGCCGGTTACGACGACGCGACGCATATATCTGCTCCGAAAATCTTCATGAACTTGCGCCGTTCCTTAGCTGCTTCCGGGGCGCTTGTGAACGGCGGTCCAGATACGAAAAAGCTCCCCAAGACCTGCTTTCGCCGGACAGGAGGAGCCATTCCTTGGAAAACGCATGCGGCCCGGCCGTATAAGGCGGGCCGCCAGACGCTAATTACTGCTTGCTGTCGATATAGTCGATCGCGTCCTTGACGGTGGCGATCTTCTCAGCCGCATCGTCAGGAATTTCGACGCCGAATTCTTCTTCGAAGGCCATCACCAGCTCAACGATATCCAGGCTGTCTGCGCCCAGATCGTCGATGAAGCTTGCGTCCTCGGTCACCTTTTCGGCTTCGACGCCCAGATGTTCGACGACGATTTTCTTAACGCGATCCGCGGTCTCACTCATGAGTGGTCCTTTTTACTGGGTATCGTTGATGGTTGTGAATATTTGTTAAGGCATGCCCTAGAGGCAAGCCCCGGCAGAGGCAAGAGGCAAGAAACGATCGAAACGCATGATTTCCCCCCATCCCATGTGCTTGGATGGCACAAGGCGCCCCGGTTGCAAATGGGAGGGGATGGGAAGAGGTTCGAATCGCCGCCGCCTCAGATCATCGCCATGCCACCGTTCACGTGTAGCGTCTGGCCAGTCACATATCCCGCTTCACGGCTGGCCAGATAGGCGACCGCCGCACCGATGTCTTCGCCATTGCCAAGGTCGCCTGCGGGGATCTTCTGCAGGATTGCGCCCTTCTGCGCGTCATTGAGGGCATCGGTCATCGCGGAGCGTATGAAGCCGGGCGCGACGCAGTTCACGGTGATGCCGCGGCTCGCCAGTTCCTGGGCCAGCGACTTGGACAGGCCGATGATGCCAGCCTTGGACGCGGCATAGTTGGTCTGGCCGGGATTGCCGGTGACGCCGACCACCGAAGTGATCGAGATGATACGGCCGAAACGCGCCTTCATCATCGGCTTGGCGGCGGCGCGGGCAAGGCGGAAGGCGGCTTCGAGGTTGACGGAGATGACGTCTGACCATTCCTCATCCTTCATGCGCAGCACCAGATTGTCTCGGGTGATGCCCGCATTGTTGACGAGGATGTCGATCTTGCCGCCGAGCGCCTCGACAGCCTGAGGCACCAGCGCGTCCACGGCCGCGGCATCGCTGAGGTTGCAGACGAGCGTCTTGTGCCCAGCTTCTGACTTACTGGCACCAAGCTCAGCGGCGAACGCCTTGAGCTTTTCCTCATTGCTGCCCGAGAGCGCGAGCGTTGCGCCTTGCGCGGCAAGAGCCTTGGCAATGGCGGAACCGATACCGCCCGAAGCGCCAGTCACCAGCGCGGTCATTCCCGTGAGGTCGAACATAGTGTCTTATCCTTGTCTTTTCAGAAGGAGGCGAGCGCCGCTTCGATATCGTCCATGGTCACGACGCTGCGCACGGTAGCGTCGGGGGCGATGCGCTTTACCATGGGGCCGAGCACCTTGCCGCCCAGCTCGACGAAGTCGGTGACGCCCGCCTCCCACATGGCGGCGACGGATTCGCGCCAGCGGACGCGGCCGGTTACCTGTGCCACCAGACGCGCCTTGATCTCTTCGGGATCGGCGATCGGCGCGGCGAGGACATTGGCGTAAACGGGAAGTAGCGGGGTCGCGATGGCGGCCTTGGCAAGCGCTTCCTCCATCGCATCGGCTGCGGGCTGCATCAGCGGGCAGTGGAAGGGCGCGGAGACGGGCAACAGCACGCCGCGCTTGATGCCGTGATCCTTCACCAGCGCGACCGCGCGCTCGATTGCACCGCGATGGCCGGAGATGACGACCTGGGTCGGATCATTGTCGTTGGCGACGGTGCAGACTTCGCCTTGCGCAGCGGCACTGACCAGCGCCTGCGCCTTTTCAATGTCGGCGCCCAGAAGAGCGGCCATGGCGCCCTCGCCCACGGGCACGGCGGCCTGCATTGCCTGGCCCCGGAGCTTCAGGAGCCGCGAGGTCGTCCCGATGTCGAAGGCTTCGGCAGCGCAGAGGGCGCTATATTCGCCAAGGCTGTGACCTGCGACGAAATCGCCCTTTTCGGCAAGCGAGAAGCCAGCTTCACGCTGAATCACGCGCAAGGTGGCGAGCGCGTTCGCCATGATCGCCGGCTGGGCATTTTCGGTGAGGGTGAGGTCGCTTTCCGGACCTTCCACCATGATGCGGAACAAATGCTGCGACAGGGCGTCATCGACCTCCTGAAACAGTTCCTTCGCCGCCGGGCTCGCATCGGCCAGCGCCTTGCCCATGCCGACCGACTGGCTGCCCTGTCCGGGAAACAGAAATGCCCTCATCATTCACCCCTTGCCGCAAAGCGCCTGAAAAAGCGCCATTTCATAAACGTTACACTTTGAGACACAAATGCCGTTGAGGCATCCGGGCCATTTCGGCAGTCTCCTCATTCGGAGCACCGCCACCCCCTCAGGTCGCGCCCCTTTAACGATGACGGAGTGCAAGGAAAAGGTGCGATATCGCATTGGCTGGATCATAGGGAGTGCGTTGACGCTGTCCGCCTGTGCAGCAGGTCCCGACTATAAGGCGCCGCAGCCTGCCACGCTCGGCGTACCCGCCACCTATTACGGCCAGGGCAACAGCGCACAGGTCGATCCGGCGGATCTGGCGAGTTGGTGGACGCGCCTGAACGATCCGGCGCTGAACGGCCTGATCGAACAGGCGATCGCGAGCAATCTGGATATCGTACAGGCGCAGGCGCGGCTGCGGCAGGCGCGTGAATCGCTGCGACAGGCGAACGCATCGTTCCTGCCGCAAGTGGATGGGTCGGGCTCAGCCGGGCGCAACTATAACAGCGCTGGCGGCGGAACGCGGGTGGTGGATGGCAATGTGGTGTCCAGCGGCTCAGGCAAATGGAGCGGCAGCTATTCGCTAGGGGCCAATGCCAGCTGGCAGATCGACCTGTTCGGCGAACTTTCGCGATCGGCCGAGGCCGCGCGGGCGGACCTGGCGGCGTCGGGCCATGACCTTGCCAATGTGCGGATGACGATCATCGCCGAACTGGTCACCAACTATGTGCAGGCGCGGCAAGCGCAGACGCAACTGCGCATCGCGCGCGAGACACAGGCGATGCAGCAGGACAATTATAATATCGCCAATTGGCGGCTGCAGGCGGGCCTTGTGTCTTCGCTCGACGAGCAGCAGGCGCGGGCGCAATTGGCGCAGACCAATGCGACCATTCCTCAGCTGGAAGCGAGCCTGCGCGGCAGTTTGAACCGCATCGCCGTGCTGACTGGCCAGGCGCCGGGTCAGGCGACGCGCATGCTGGAAACGCCGGCGCCCATTCCGGCTGCGCCCGCCAGCATCGCTACCGGCATCCCGGCAGACACGCTGCGCCAGCGACCTGACGTGCGCAGCGCTGAACGGGCGCTGGCCGCCGCCACGGCGAGGATCGGCGTTGCTCAGGCGCAGCTTTATCCGTCGCTGGGGATCACCGGGAATATCGGAACCAACGCCACCTCCGTCAGCAATTTGTTCGACCTGATCACTGGCGGGGTGTTCGCCAATGTCGCGCAGCTGATCTTCGATGGCGGACGTCTGGCTTCACAGGTGCGCTCGCAGAAGGCCGCGACCGATGCGGCCTTCGCGGCCTATAAACAGAGCGTGCTAACTGCGCTGGAAGATGTGGAAAACGCCATGGCGTCACTCACCAGCTCCCGCCGCCGCGCCGCGGAATTCCGCACCGCCTTCGAAGCGTCAAACAACGCCGCAATCCTGGCGCGCAGTCAGTATCAGGCGGGGTTGATCGACTTTCAGACGCTGTCCACCAGCGAAACCACCCTGCTGAACGCTCGCAACAGCCTGGCGGCCGCGCAGGCTGATGAAGTCCTGGCCATCGCCCAGCTTTACAATGCGCTGGGCGGCGGCTGGCAGAACATGGAAAACCGCGCGAATGAGCAATGATGTGAGCAAGGACCAGGAATTGGATGATTTCCTCGGCGCGCGGCCGGAGAAACCTTGGCGCAAATGGGCGGTCCGCGGTGCGATCGGCGTAACGCTGCTTATCCTGATCCTGCTACTCGCCCGCTGCTTTTCGGGGAGCGACCAGCCCAATTATGCGACGCGAGAAGTGCGACGGGGCGACCTGACTGTCACCGTGTCGGCAACGGGCAATCTGAAGCCCATCAACCAGGTCGATATTGGCTCCGAACAGTCGGGAAAGATCACGCGGGTCTATGTCGATGTGAACGATCGGGTGACGAAGGGACAGCGGCTCGCCGAACTGGACACCCGGCGTCTGGTCGATACGGTGAACCAGAACCGCGCGCAGGTGTCCGCTTCCCAGGCAAGCGTCGCGCAGGCGCAGGCGCAGGTCGCGCTGGCCAAGGCCACGCTGGACCGGCAGCTGAATGTCTTCCGCCTTTCCGGCGGGCGCGTGCCTGCGAAGACCGAGCTGGATGCGGCGCGGGCCGATTATCAATCGGCACTCGGCAATCTGCGCGCCCAGCAGGCGCAGGTGAGCGTAGCCCGCGCGCAGCTTTCGACCGCCCAGACCAACTTGTCGATCGCGCAGATCGTCTCCCCCGTGACCGGCGTCGTCTTGTCGCGCGCTATTGAACCAGGGCAGACCGTCGCCGCTTCGCTCAACGCCCCTGTCCTCTTTACCATCGCCGAAGATCTGACGCAGATGGAGGTCGAAGTGTCGGTCGATGAAGCCGATGTCGGTCAGGTCAAGGAAGGCCAGGCGGCGACCTTCGCCGTAGATGCTTTCCCCGGCAAGAGCTTCCCGGCGCGGGTGACTCGGGTCAATGTCGGCTCGAATGCGTCGAGCAGTTCCTCTTCCTCCACCTCTTCGGGCAGCAGCAGCACGGCCGGCACCACCGGAACGGTGGTCGCCTATACCGCCGTGCTGGCGGTCGATAACAAGGACGAAACGCTACGCCCCGGCATGACGGCCACGGCAGATATAGTGACGCAGCAATTGAACAACGTCCTGCTGGTCCCCAACGCCGCACTGCGCTTCAAGCCCGGTGCTGGCGACAAGAGCGGCGGCATCACCAGCCAAATCGTCCCCGGCCCCCGCCGCTTCCGCCGTGGCAATGCGCGGCAGGTGAGCTTTGGCATCGGCAGCAGCCAGACCATCTACGTGGTGGGAGCCGACGGAAATCCCAAAGCTGTGCAGGTGGTGGTTGGCGCCAGCGACGGCGCGCGCACGGTCATCACCGGCGGCGACCTGAAACCCGGCATGCGCGTCATCACCGGCCAGCTTGCGGCGGGGCAGAAGCAGCCCGTCGAGGATAGCGCGAATGGCGGCACAGGCGGTGGTCAGCAGCGGGACCGGGGCGGCCAGCGCAGGGAATCCCGTGGCACCGGCCGCCAGAGCGGCACCTGATCCATGGCCGACCCGATCATCTCCCTGCGCGGCGTGACCAAAATCTATGGGTCCGGGCCCACGGCTTTTCAGGCGCTGAAGGGCATCGACCTAGACATTGCGGAGGGCGATTTCGTCGCCGTGATGGGGCCTTCAGGCTCCGGCAAATCGACGACGATGAACATCCTTGGCTGCCTCGACGTGCCGAGCGGAGGCGAGTTCCTGTTCAAGGGGCGCCATGTGGAAACGCTCGACCGGGACCAGCGCGCATTGCTGCGGCGGCGCTACCTTGGCTTCGTGTTCCAGGGCTTCAATCTGCTTTCGCGCACCACCGCGCTCGAAAATGTAGAGCTTCCCCTGCTTTACAGGGGGGAGGACAAGAAGACGCGCTACGACGCGGGCATGGCGGCGCTGGACAAGGTGGGCCTTAAGGACTGGTGGGACCATACGCCGGCTGAACTGTCCGGCGGGCAGCAGCAGCGCGTGGCGATCGCTCGCGCCATCGTCACCCATCCTGCCGTGCTGCTGGCCGACGAACCCACCGGCAATCTGGATTCGGAGCGGTCCGTGGAGATCATGGAGTTGCTGACCGACCTCAACAAGAACAACGGCATCACCGTGCTGATGGTGACGCATGAGCCCGACATGGCGGCCTATGCGCGGACGATCGTGCATTTCAAGGACGGGCATGTGGACGGGATTGAAAATGGGGTGAAGGCGTGATCTTGTCCCAAAGCTCCGTTCGCCCTGAGCCTATCGAAGGGCGCATCTTCGTTTCAGGGGAAAAAGGGGCTTCGACAGGCTCAGCCCGAACGGCTTTTGGGTTCCGCCACCCATGCTAGGCACCACCATCATTCTCGCTTTTCGGGCGATCAACCGGCACAAGCTGCGCAGCTTCCTGACGACGCTGGGCATCATCATCGGCGTGGCGGCGGTAGTGACCATGGTGACGCTGGGCAATGGCGCGACGGCGGCGGTGCGTCAGCAGATCAGTTCGCTGGGCGCCAATGTGCTGCAACTTCGTCCCGGTCAGGGCTTTGGCCGTGGCGGCGGCGGGCCTCGTCCGCCGGACTTCAAGCCCGCTGACCTTACCGCGATTGAAAATCAGCTGACGGGCGTGCGCGCCGTTGCGCCGATGGTTCAGTCGAGTGGCACGGCCATCTACGAAGGGTCCAATTGGTCAACCACCGTCTATGGCACCACGGCCGCCTATTTCGAGGTGCAGAGTTGGAAGGCCGACACCGGCCGCCTCTTCATGCCCGAAGAGGAAGAGGCCGGAAAGCCCGTGTGCATCATCGGCAATACGGTGCGCACGAACCTGTTCCAGGGCAGCGACCCCGTCGGCAAGCGGCTGCGCATCAAAGGCGTGTCCTGTCAGGTGATCGGGGCGCTCGCAACGCGCGGTCAAGGCGGCTTTGGCGATCAGGATGATGTGGTCGTCATGCCGATAAAGTTCGTGCAGCGCCGCTTCACCGGCGACCGTGACATCAGCCAGATCATGATCGCGGTGGACGATGCCTATGACACCTCCACCGTGCAGGCGAGCCTGGAGGAACTGGTGCGCGAGCGGCGCAAGATAAAGCCGGGTGCGGAGGATAATTTCAACGTCTTCGACACAAAGCAGATCAGCGACACTCTGACCGGCACCACAACCATCCTGACTCAGATCGTTGCCGCGGTGGCTGCCATATCGCTGCTGGTCGGTGGGATCGGTATCATGAATATCATGCTGGTTTCGGTGACGGAGCGAACGCGAGAGATCGGCATTCGTCTGGCCATCGGCGCGGTCGCGCGGGAAGTGCTGATGCAATTTCTGGTGGAGGCGATCGTGCTGTCTTGCCTCGGCGGCCTGATCGGGCTGTGCCTCGCCCTCATTGCTTCGGTCGCCATCGCACCGCTGATGCAGGTACCCTTCATCTTCGACGTGAAGGTGAACCTGATAGCCTTCCTCTTTTCGGCGGCGATCGGTGTCGTGTTCGGCTATTTCCCGGCGCGACGGGCGGCAGCGCTCAATCCGATCGACGCGCTGCGGCACGAATGAGGGCTGATACAATTTCAGACAGTTAAGCCGCCTTCCTGGCACAAGCTTGCGACAAGTCCTGCCTAAATCTGTCTTCAACGCCGGAGCAACGGCGCAAGAGATTAAAGCAAGGAGCAAGTGAGATGTTCAAGAAGCTGTTGATGAGCCTGGCTGCAACCACGATGGTCGCCAGCCCTATGGTCGCAGCGCAGGCCCAGGCCGCGCCCCACCGCGAAGTAACGCGCGTGGTAAAGCATGGCCCCCATGGCCGAACGGTGGTGAAGCACAAGACTGTGGTGCGGAAGAATGACTATCGCCGCTGGGCCAAGGGCCAGCGCTTCGACCGCCGCTACGCCCGCGATTATCGCGTGATCAACAATTATCGCGACTATCGCCTGAACGCCCCTCCACGCGGCTATCACTGGGTCCGCTCCGGCAATGACGCGGTCCTGGTCGCTATCACCAGCGGCATCATCGGCGCGGTGATCGGCAGCGCCATCCGCTAATCCGCTCCCCAATGAAGGAGCAGCGCCCCGGGGACCTCTCTCCCTCCGGGGCGCTTTTGCGTGGGTCGTTCCATAGCTTGCCTTTCGCATGCTTTTCCGCCATAGGCGCCGCTTCGCACGGCCACGGGGTGACTCGCGGCCCGGTGAATGAATGCTTGAGACGACAGCCGGAGGGGCGTTCCACATGGGGTGGGCGTCAGCGATCGGCCAACAGATGAGGCAATACCCATGGCTCTTTATGAGCATGTGTTCCTTGCGCGCCAGGATCTGGCACAGGCGCAGGTGGACGCGCTGGCGGAAACCGCCACCAAGATCGTCGAGGATAATGCTGGCAAGGTGACCAAGGTGGAAACCTGGGGCCTGCGCAGCCTCGCCTACAAGATCGCCAAGAACCGCAAGGCTCACTATGTGATGCTGAACATCGACGCCCCCGCAGGTGTCGTCGCGGAACTGGAGCGTCAGACCCAGATCAACGAAGACATCATCCGCTACATGACCGTCAAGGTCGATGAGCTGGAAACCGGCCCGTCGGTGATGATGCGCAAGCAGGAACGCGCCGAGCGCGGTCCGCGCGGTGATCGTGGTCCTCGCGAAGATCGTGGCCCGCGCCGTGAGCGCGAAGAAGCCCCGGCTGGCGAATAAGGAGATCTGAACAATGGCACGCCCGTTTTTCCGCCGCCGCAAGAGCTGCCCCTTCGCCGCCAAGGATGCGCCGAAGATCGATTACAAGGACGTCCGTCTGCTGCAGGGCTTCGTGTCCGAGCGCGGCAAGATCGTTCCGAGCCGCATCACCGCGGTGTCCGCCAAGAAGCAGCGTGAGCTGGCCCAGGCCATCAAGCGCGCCCGTCACCTGGGCCTGCTGCCCTACATCGTGAAGTAAGGGAGAAAGACCCATGGAAATCATTCTCCTTGAGCGCATCGAAAAGCTGGGCGCCATCGGTGACGTCGTCACCGTGAAGGACGGTTACGCACGTAACTTCCTGCTGCCCAACAAGAAGGCGCTGCGTTCGAACGCCGCCAACAAGAAGGTGTTCGAAGCCAACCGCGCGAAGATCGAGGCTGACAACGCCGCCCGCCGTTCGGACGCCGAAAAGGCTGCCGAGAGCGTCAACGGCAAGCAGATCGTCCTGATCCGCCAGTCGTCGAATGCCGGCCACCTCTATGG
>Ga0105148_100106_pt1 | contig 13245 bp, 20 predicted proteins | sample RS_199metaG_FD_91502 | JGI IMG/M metagenome (GOLD analysis project Ga0105148, IMG submission 91502) | Switchgrass associated microbial communities from Austin, Texas, USA, to study host-microbe interactions - RS_199 metaG | ecosystem: Host-associated > Plants > Roots > Rhizosphere | place: USA... | reverse complement strand
GGGTGGGCGCGTCTTCATCGAGCAGGTGAACGCTGTAATAGAAATCGTCGGGCTGGAACACGGTCCAGCAGGCGTCAACGTCACGCTCCCAAACCTGTGGTTCGGTATTCCACCAAGCCGTGGTGACGCGCCCGCGATACGCGACGATGACCGCGGTCCCGTCCTTCGGCGCGGTCGCAATGTCCTGCCACTCGCTCACTTCTTCCTCTCCTTCTCCATGTCCAGGGCTTGGCCCCCGAACAGCCAGTTGATCACGGTCAACATCGTGTCCGCATCGCAGGGCTTCCCGTTTTCGAGCCGGGAAAGCGTGTTGTGGCCGATGCCGATCATCTTGGCCGCCGCTCTGATTCCGAGGCTGTTTTCTCTGCGCCAAGCCCCGAGCGCGTCGCCTAAATTCTGCATTGCAATTCCCTGCTGTCCTACGTATAGTACAGGGGATCGCTGAAGCGGTCAATGCTGCGGCGCGGCGGGGAAATCGGAAGATCCAGGACCCGCAAAGCCACAAGAAACGCGAGGGGTAGCGGCCTCGGGAAGATAGCTTGTCCGGCAGCCAGTGGCCTCGGGCTTGACGGCATCGTTGGAGCGTCACGAGTAAAACGCTATCCGGGCGTTGTGACCCGGCCCGCAGCATTCTTAATGGAGGGTGAGATGAGCACCAAGGCGAGGCAGCAGCGGCAGGCCATCGCCCGCCATGAGCGCATCGCCGTGGCTGCGCAGCTCTGGCGCCAGGAGAACGCGCAACGATCAGAGTCGTTTATCGACGGCCTGGAGTCCGCCGCGAAGTGGCACGACCAGCAGGCGGCAAAGGCTCAAGGGCTGTTCGAAGCGAACCCCGAGAGGATGGCAAAGCTTGAGGCGATTGCCATGGATCACCGGATGTATGCTGCGCAGATCAGGAAGCTGAAGAGTGCCGCCTCGTAAGCCCCCGCTAGTCATGATCGAGTGGGAAGACAGCGCCCAGGCCGCGCCTCAATGGAAGTGGCTATCTGAAATCGACGGCCCCGCCATCGCGCAATGCGTGTCTGCGGGGTTTCTAGTTCACGACGGCAAACGCGAGAAGCGGCTAGCTGTAAGCATCGGTTGCCGTGACGGGAAGGCTGAGCAGGCATCTGGGATCATCGCAATCCCAACTCGCTGCATCACTAAACTGAGGCGCATCCGCCCCTAAGCACTCCGCCCACGCACCACCCGCACCCCGCCCACGATCCGCAACCCCGGATGGGCTTCCATGAATTGTGCGGCCCAAGTCTGCGCTTCCACCGCCTGCATCATCGGGTGCCATTCCCTCAATTGCATCTCATACGTCTCGCATGACGTTGGGGAGGAGATCAGGCACGCTACTAGGACTGCGAAGAACATCAGAACCCCCGTGCCTTAGCCATGCGCTGGCACCGCCTGCACGTCACCAGATCCCGCCGGAGGAACGAGAACAGCTTGACGAAGAACCCGGCGCCGCACCATGCGGGACCGGAGCGGGTGTTGCGGATGTGGGTCACCATGGGATCACCCATAGCTGAAACGCCTTCGGATCTGCCGTGTACGCGGCCAGAGGGTCCTTCTCCCATCGGATACAGCCGCCCATCGCCATGGCAAGGATCACCAGGACGGCGACGAGAGGGAGAAGGAAGAACGCGCCGTGTCGCATCATCGATACCAATGCTTCTGGAAGGCCGGGCAGCGTCGGCACTGCTTGCCGTCCATGGTGATTTTCCAGAGGTGGCCGAAGATCGCGCAGAGGGTCATGGCACGCTCCTGGCGAGACCGATGAACACCAAGGCCAGCACAGCCAGGCCCAGGTAGAGCGCGAGATCGAGCATCATTGCTCCTCCTGTGTCTTTCGGATGGCGTCCAGCGTTTCCTTGCAGTCCAGCCACGCCATGTTGTAGCGGCGCATCCAGACGCCCAGGATTGCGGCGACCATGGTGTCCGGCGTCCCCTCCGGGATCGCGATATCCGGGATCGGCTTCTCCACGTCCATGCACGTCAACAGTCTCGGATCTACCTTCGCGGGGACCAGCCTCACCACTTCAGGGCCGGGGATGGTGACGACCTTCTGGGCACACCCTCCCCCGATAAGGAGGAGGGGCGCCAGAAGGCCCGCGAGTGCGAGCCGGGGGGTCATGCGCGCGATGCTTTGGCAACCGAAATGGTCATCGGTTGCGCAAACGCGGGGTCGCAGGGAGTGGCCGTCTCATCGCGCCACGTCTTCGGCTCCTCAATCGTGCCGAGATGTGGGACCGGGGACGCGCCGAGATCGTAGCGGGCGACGGTCTTGCCCTTGTCGTTCATGACGAAGATCGTGCCACCGGTCATGGGGTATTCCGGCCCGTTGGCCGTGTCGCGAACCCAGAGCGTTGCGGGCGCGTCCTTGCTGCACACATTCGGGTCGCGCGGGTCGTCACCGAGACCGCGCGGGGTGTATCGAGTAGTCGCAACGAGGCTCAGGGATTCCTCGCCGATAAGGCTGATATGCTTCACTGTAAACATGCTGCTAGTCCTTCTGCTTCTATGCCGCTGATCCGCGCGGCCCGGTCTTAAATCGCGCCGTCCCCAGCAATCTCTTTCAGCCGCTCTACGGCGCGATCAAGTCCAGAGCGGATGTCCACGGTCCACCAGAAGATGCCGAGGATGCGGCGGTCGATGCGCCATGATCCATTGCGGGACAGCGTGAGCCGATAGCGCATCACCTCAGCCCCTCCAGCGCCGCCCTACCGACAGAGGCAGCAGTAGCGCCCGACTCATGTGCTTTCCTTTCCAGTTCTGTCCTGAAGGCTTCCGCCCTTGAGAGCGCGGCGTCTCTCTGCTTCGCGAGATCGGACACGGCTTTGTCTGCCATGGCCTGTTGCGCGCGGGCTTTCTCGTCCATGGCGTCGAGCTGGGCACGTTGCCGGGCGAGTTCCGCGGTTGCCGCCCTGGCCTGGCCTTCCCACATGCCTGCGCGGGTTTCCGCAACGGCTTGTGCTTCTCTCGCAACGTCCATCTCGTGCTTGAACCACACGGCAGATCCGATGCTGAGAAGCAGAGCCGCACCGATGCCGATGAGGACCCAGGGGTTGCCGAGAAGGAGTTTGAGCATCAAAACCCCTCCCCGAGACACAGCCGGTACTCAGCCTCGCGCCTGCGAACGAGGCCCTTCAACTCCTTCCCGCCCGCGCGGGTCCAGCGCAGGATTTCCTTACACGCTTCGGCGATGCGGCCCTGATTCAGGTACTTCACCGCTGTAGACTTGCAGAACGCGTCAACCCCGACGTTGAATGTGAAGGAGGCGAATGCAGCTCGGGTCCAGGGCTCAAGCTTCTCCGGGTTGATGACGCACCTTGCCTGCGCCTCCCATGCGATTTGAAGATCCGACGAGAGAAGGGCCTTGCACTCCTCCGCTGTTTTCCTCTGCCCCATCTTCACGTCAGGACCAGTGTGCCCGACGCAGACCGTGGGAATCCCAATGGGGTCCAGGTAGGTTTCCGGGACCGTGCCCTCAAAGAGGGTTATGATGCCGATCGCCAGCGCGAGAGCCCCGCCGCCTACGAGTGCCTTAGCTTTCGTGCTTGCCATCGGCCACCGCCTTCAATTCGTCCATCAGGTCCGCGTTCAACAGATCCGCCGCCAGTCTCCGCGCCTGCATGCTGGTGAGCGGGACAACCACGCATTGCCCCTCGCTCCCGACCACAAGCAGCTCAGTCGGCTCGCCGGCACAGCCCTTGCGCACGGTGGCGATGGGAGTCATATGCCCAACGTCGGCGCTTGATCGAAAGGCATCGCCACCACGCCCTGAAGGCAGTTGTCTTGAAAGACCCCGATCACAACCTTCGGAGCCGGGTTGCCGTCGGGGTCGACAAGCTGCACCACGAAACCACCGTTCGCCTGGATGGGTGGTTGCTTGTGAGCGTTATAGAGCGCGACGACACTGGAGACCTGCGCGGGATTGAGAGGCACAACAGTACCGATGTCGTACTCCGGGAAGCCGTCCGTCTTCTGGAAGAACATGACTGGGGTCACGCAGGCAGGGGCATCCTGCGCCGCTTGTGCCGGTCCACAAAGTACGATTCCAATCAGGAATCCGATCAGCAAAGATACGTTACGCATCGCCCGGCCTCCTAGCCGTTGCTGTTTCCCTCCCCCTTGTGATGATCCAGCGCATAGTACCATATGCACCGCCCCGATGCTAGTTTTTGGCGAGATTTATTCGTTAGCCTCGACAAGTTCCGCGATGGAAACCACGCACATGCGGGGAATGCAAACCTCTCCCCCGGCGTTGATCTCCGCGAGATGTGCCGCGACGATGAGATAATCCGGCTCGTCAGCGATCAGGAAGCCGACGGATGTTGCCTTGGCCGGGGACAACTCCCTGATGTCCTCAAGGCTCGACCACCGACTCTCGGTCAGGCGGCTGCACGCATCCCACCAGGTCACCATGACGCGCTTCATGTCACACCTCGATCACTTCGCCGCGGAACTCGACCAAGCCCTTGCGCTCGTCAATGACGTGACAGACCTCCGGCCACAGCAACCGGCCGCCCTTAAAGGTGAGGACGGCAAAACCGGAGCGCCAATTGAGCGGGTTATCCTCGGTATAGTCGATGAACTGCGGGCCGGTGGGCCTTCCCTTCCCTGGCGCTTGCGCCAGCATCCCGGTATCGACGCCCCATCGCGTGCCGTTGTAGTCGGTGAGCGGCGTGACCTTGAGCGAATGCAGATGCCCGGTGACAATCGTTTTCCCGGCGTTTAGCGTATTGTTGTGCGTCGCATGTATGCCGCCCCTGTTTCGGTGCTTCACCACCACATCATCGTTGATCCAGACCGACCAGCACGGCTCCCATTCAGGGAATGAATCACGCAGATGGACGCCGTGAACCTTCGCGTACTCCGGCGCGACCGTGGCAAGCCTCGTTTCGAAGCGTGCATCGTGGTTGCCCAGAGGCCAGATGCGCCGTGTCTTCTTGCTCAATGACGCCTTGACGATCTCGCCGAGCCTGTCCTTACAGGCTTCAATTTCATCCACCAGCTTTGGGCGGTCTTCCCACCCGATCGGGGCATGCCTTGAAATCGTGGAGCCGTCCAGCATGTCGCCATTCATGATCACGGCGGCTGGCTGCAGCTTCTCGCAGAAATGCACAAAGGCCCTATGCGCGGTGGACACTATGCCGGGCCAGTAGTGAGCGTCAGACCCCACAAGGACAGTGCCGTCTCTCACCTTGATGGTGATGCGGCCTGGGTGTTCTTCCGGCTCAAACTCCTCGACGGTCGGGGTGATGCCGAGCCGTCTTGCTTCCCGGATGCGGCCCTGTAGGGTCGGCCGAGGAATGCCGAGCATCCTTGCCGCCGCAACACCGGTCCCCGTTTGGGCCAAGGCGTCAACGGCTTCCTGCATCATTTCTCGGCTCATTGCCACCATCACATTCACCCGAGCAGGTTGGCGACTTTGCGGAGGACAGCGGCAACCGCGTCCTTGCCGAGATAGCCGATGCCGGTGATGAGCAGAGTGAGTCCGCCGCCGATCTTCGCCCAGGTCTTCACCCGGCCCCTGAACTCGGCGGCGGCGAGCTTCTTCCGCTCCCTGGACTGCGCCCATTCCCGCGCCATTGGTGCGCCGTGGAGCCTGATCCATTCGGCATGTTCGGCCGTGGTCTTGCCGATGCCGTCCACCTTCGTTTCCAGGCGCTGCCTTGCGTCTATCGCGGCCTTTTTGTTGACCTCGGTGCGCTCGTCCTGCCTGGTCAGATGTGCCTTGATGTCCTGGTTCTGGCCCTTGATGGCCGTCAGCTCGCCCTTCAGCTCGCCAACGAGGAGGGAGAGATCATGGTCGCCCATTTACCGCTCCTTCATATTCTCCGCTCATCGTCTCTGTAGCCATCATGGGAGCACTCCTTATGCTCGCTTGGTGGTCAGGGGCGGCGGGGTGTGTAAGGCCCCGTCGTCCCGCTATGTCGTCCGCACGACAAACGGCGCCCATGTTCCGGGCGTAATACTCACGTCCATCACGTCGATATCGTTGGCGGTGGAGCCGGCTTCCGCGAAGTTGGACCCGCCGTTGTGCTTGATGCAGTAGAGAAAGACCGGCGTCCCTACCGTTCCGGTCACCAACTCAAACCAAAAATCCCACCAGCCGCCGCCGAGGTCTTCGCGCCCCCAATATTCTGGAGTGGCAAAAGTGCCCGATGATCCGTTGGCCGGCGCGACAAGCTCGCCCTTCACCAGATCGAAATTCGCCCCGGTCAACGTAGTGCCGTCGCTGAAGCGCAGCCCGAAGAAGTTAGCGCCGCGCGCTTTGGCCTTGCCTCGCACCGTGTAGCGCGTGCTGGACGAAATCGAATCCATCCCTGACGCCTGAAACCGGCGCGTGACCTCACTCGCATTGCTCAACTGCCGGACCCGAGCCGCCAGGCTTCCCCCGAACGGATCGCTGACGCCGGTCGAGACCGCCTCTGCCCCAGTCGCAGTCCAGCCCCCGGCGTTCGTCACCGCGCGGGTGTACTTGTTCCGGGGGTTCGCTGTGTTGCTCAGCTCGGTCACGGTGATTTCGAGATCAACCGAAGTCGTGAGCCCTGAGAGCGACATGCCGACCACGGTCACTTCATAAACGCCGTCGGCGTCGTCATCGATCGGAGAGGCGAATATCTGGGAATGCAGATGGATTGCGTCGAAGTCCGCGAAGAACAGATCGGCGTCAGGCCCGGTCAATTCGTGGACGACCGCCGGCTGATCCCATGCCGCGGCGATCGTGAGGTGACGGCGCTCCGCAATGCTGTAGCTGGTTGGCCCGGTCCAGGCTGGAGCCGTGGAGCCGGCGCGATTGACGAGCACGGTCCTGAGCCCGCCGGATGCCCAGGAGTCATAGCCGACGTACGAGCCCTTGAAATAATTCAGCTCCACCGTGTCGCTCGGCAGCGGGTTCGGCCGGAAGCAGGTATCGGACAGCCCGAGAGCCTGCTTGTCGAAATACGCCGTGGGCTTGAACACGCCGGAGAACCTGGCCCAGCGCGTCATCTTCGTGACGCCGTACCACTGCCGCGCCAGATAGACCTCCGCGTCCTCCTTGCTCGGGCGCTTGCTGATCGCCTCCCCGCCGGGCCGATAGTAGGGATAGGCGCTGTCCGGCGGGTTCCAGCCTACCCCCCATCCGGCGTCACAGATCGCCGTCACGGTCCAATCAGCCTCGACAAACAGGCTGGCCCCGGTGTTTTCGGCGTAGAGGTATTCATAGAATTGCGTGTCGGTGCGGGTCAGATGGAAGATCATCGCGACATTGGCGCCGTCGAAATCCGCAACCCCAGGAGCCCGCGTATCGGGCGATGTGTAGATGACGCTCCAATCCGGGTCGGCATCGGTCGGCAGCGTGCCGCTCGAATAGATGTTGCCGACCGTCCCGCCGCCGGAAACGATATCGCCGCTGATCACGTCGATGGTTGCGAACCGCACGACCGGCGAGCCCAGATCCGGGTTCATTCCGGCCGTAACCCCCAGCCGGGTATCGTCGATGAAATCCGCCTGTAGATAGAGCTGGTCCGACCCGCCGACCGTCACGATCAAGCCAAGGAACGTGAACGACACGCCCTTGTTTGTGGAGCGGATCATGCCCCACGAGGAATTGGCGACCCGGAAATAGCCGTAACAGTGATCGTTGACCGGATTCTTGATCAGATGGACGTAGGTGACGGCCCCGCCGACATTGACCGTGTATTCGGAATCCCAGGTATCGAGCGGCCCGTCGCTGCGGCGGATCTTGATCGTGTTGCCTTCCGCGTGACCGCAGGCGGCCGTGACCTTCGACCCATCGGAGAACTCGACAAACCGGAACGTGTTGTGATCATCGACGTTGAGCGTGGTGAACAGCGCCGTTGAGGAGAGCAGGGCGCCGGTCGATTTGCTGATCTCGATCAGGTTCTGGTTGGCGGAGAGATCGCCCAGCCCGAACACCATGGAGGTTCCGGTGTCCAGGATCACGTCAACAGGGCCGCCGAGGACGTTGGAGCCGGCAAGCGTGTTGAGCGTGAATGCGCCGGACTGCGCGGCGACGCCGCCGCCCGCCCCCATCATCCTCCCCATTTGGACCAGGGCCACCATCAGGCCGCTCTCGCCGCGCAGTAGGCATTGACGGCCGTAACCTGTTCCGCCGTCAGGCCGGAGGTCACGAAAACCTCTCGGATAACACCGTTGAAGAACCCCGAGGCCGTGGCGTTCGGGATAGCGCCCATGCGGCAACGTGACGTGCCGGTCGCCGGGGTGACGGTGGTCGAGCTACTGGACGTGCCGTCCATGTTGACCAGCGTGGACGAGCCGCCAAAATTCCCCCGGACGTAATGACGGCCGGAGAAGTCCGCCGCAAGAGAAGCCGTTGGTGCGCTGGACCCGTTGCCGGTCAGCGCAAAAGGCCGGTTCTGGCCTGAAGTGACGGAGCGATAGAGCCGTCGCTGATTCGTATTGGCATCGCCGCCGTACCCGAAGATGATCCGGGCCGTCGCATCCGCCGCAAGAGCAAGCTGATCCACCACGGCCCAGATGACGGAAGCATTCGCCCCGGCCGGGAACGGCACGCTGCCGAGGGTGAGAACGTTTGCCGTGCCATCGAACGTGATACCAGGGGCAGAACTATTCCAGCCAGTAGCCGAATAGGTCGGCCGTTCCGCAAGCGAGCCGGTGAGATCGTATGCGGCAACCTCGTCTTTCCAGCTCGACACCAACCCGGAGGATTCCGTGATCAGCGCCGCGTTGTCGCAATGCCACCAGCCCAGGCAGGCCGCGCCGAGCAGAGAGACCGGCGTGTCAGGCTCTGGGTCCGGCGCCTCCCCCACGATACGGGGAGAGCCCATCAGCCCTGCCATGCGGACAAGGGAGACCATGGCTATTGCGCCCACGCCTTCATCCGCCATGCCCAGTTGGCGGCGGTGATCGCATCGAACGTGTGGCCGGTCTTGTCGAGCACGTAGATCGCGCCGGACTGGTTGATAACGATATTCGTTGCGTCCCAACGGACGTTGATGCCCTGAGACCCGGAGTTGGAAACCAGCCCGCTCCAGGCGATGATCGCGTCACCCGTGGCGTGATTCCCTTCTGCGTTGACGCAGACGAGTTCAAGCATCAGATCCTCCGGCCGAACGCCGAGACCGTGCGCTTTGGTGAGGTCGCCGCCGAGCGTCACGGTCTCGCCAGAGGTCTGGTAGGAGTAGCGGCCCGAGACCGTCTTCCATGCGGTTCCGGTGCAAACCAGCGTCACCTTATCGCCAGGGCGAAGGAGTCGGGTCGCCTGCCCGTCCAACTGCTCGGTGCTGTTCGGGTCGAGCGTGATGTCGCCGGAGGCGGCAGAGTTGTAGACCGTGACCCGGAACCCGGCCCCAAGGGTTGCCGCCGCTGTGAACGACAAGGTTACCCCCGCCGTGGTGAAATCGATCACGCCGCGGTTGTCGGTCGAGACCACCGTTCCGGCGATGGCGAGAGCGCGGTAACCGTCCGTGCTGCCGACAACGGCCCGTCCATCTGCGCGGGTGTACCAGTTGACCCTGACATTGCCTGAGCCGCGATCCTCGACCTCGCAGATATCGCCCTGTGCGGTTGTGATGTTCGCCGCGCCCGGAAGAATGAGCGATGTGGCATTGTGGGTCAGCGTGCGGGCAGTGTTGAACCGGACGACGACTTTCCGCCCGGCCTTGCTTGGGTCGAACGTGAAGGCGGTAATCGCGGTCGTGCTGGTGATCAAATTGAACGACCCGCCAGCGCCGAGGGTGATCGTGGCTCCATCCGACACGTTCCCGGCGTCCTCCCAGAACGCCGCCAGACCGTCCGGCGTCACCGCCTCCGCGGTCGATGTCCCAGCCAGGGTGTTCGCAATCGATGAATAGACCGCCGTTCCGCTCGGGAGCGTCTTCGCCTCGATCGAAAGCCCGTCGCTGGCAAACCCCAGCACCGCGTCGGCAACCGGGATGGGCAGCTCGCCAGAGACGCCTGACGGGACAGTCACCGGGAACGTCAGCGACCGATCCAGCGCGTCCATCAACTGCTGGTCCCGCATCACGGCGCGGTCGATATCGCCCTCCAGCGAGTCCGCCGGCAGAGGGTCGTCCTCCACGTAGTCGGTCTCTTGCGTGAAATCCAATTCACGATAGATCGTGAGCGTCCCGTCATCCGCGAGCGGCGAGAGCGTGCCGGTCGTGGTCAGCGTTCCGCCGGAACCGGACCCGCCCGTCACGGTGAAGTCGGTATCGAGGACCAGGGTCGTAGAGACTCCGTCCTCATCAACCCAGATCGCCTTCACGTCCGTGTCGTTGAAGAACGGAAAGTGGATCGTGAACGCGGTCGTCGCCCCGTTGGTGGCGTATTGCTCGCGGTTGATCGTGCTGGAGACGGTCATGTTGTCCTCATTGCAACAGGTCAGCGCCGGCAGACGGCGGCAGCCAGTAGGTTTGCGCGTTCTGTTCCTTCACCCTCGCTTCCATCCTGCGGAGGTAGCCGGGGTTCATCGCTTCCTGCAGTTGGTTGAAGATCATCTGGTCCAAGGCCATGCGCGCCCAGAACAGGTTCGCGAAAGGGGTGTTGCCCTTGACGAGGTTGATCGCACCCGCAGCCGGGGCAGAAGCGCGGTCGCCCTGGAACCAATCAACGGTGTCGCTGTAGAGCCGACCGATATCCTCGATCGTGCCAACGGCCGGACCGCCGAGGGTCGCGATGCCGCCTTGGCCGAAGCGGTTGTATTCCCCGAACAGGAAGTCGCCGTAGATGCCGAGGCCGCCGCCTTGAGCCATGGCGGCACCGATCACCTTCGGCCAGTCGCCGGGGTTGGTCACGTCGCGCGGGTTCTTGCCGGCGATCAATTCCTTGGCCGTCATGCTGAGATAGCCGAGCGAAGACGTGCCGACGATCAGCATCGCGATCCCGGAGTAGTCCGGTCGCGCGCCGCGGATAAACTCGCGCATCAGGTGTTGCGTCACGAAGCCGACGCCGAACGCCTTGAACTGCATCAGGAAGCGGGTCACTTCACCCATCGGGGTTCCGGCCACGGTGCCAAGGGTCACGATGGCGCGTTCTCTGGCGCCCGGCCTTGTGGTGGCCTGACGGAGCTGGTCGGCGTAGTAGGCGGAGAGTTTTTCGCGCACGTCGCGGCGGGCGTTCTTCACTTCCCGCGCGACCTTCCGCTCCAGCTTGGCGGCCTGTTCTTCCGGCTTCAGCTTTTGATAGGCGGCCGTGGCCGTCATCTCATCGATGGCCGATTGGGCATAGGGGCGGAATGCCTCATCCGGCAGGTCGTCCAGCATGTCGGGCGTGAGCAGTTTCCCGCCGTTGGTCGATGTCGGATCAGCCCTTGGGGCCTGCCGAAGAACAGCCCACTCCCTTTCGCCGATGCCGTAGCCCCGAAGCGTGGTTTGCAGCCTTGGATCGATCGCCGCGAAATCACCGGAAACTTGCCGCCCCATGTTGCGGGCCATCAGGTCTGCCCATCCGTCTCTCTGGGCGTTGTCCCAGAAGCTCATGAGGTTGAGCTTGAAATACCAGCGCATCGCGCGGGACATGCCGCCGGACAGACCGGACTCCGCAGAGAAGCGGTTGAAGATCGAACCCGTCACCGCCTCGGAGAAGCCGCGCACATGGTCAAGGGCGATCTCCCGCTCCAGCGGCCCCATGCTGCGGGTAAGCGAGGTCAGGCCGTTGCCCAGACCCTCGAAGTAGTTCACCCCGTTATGCCGGGCGAGACTGGCCTTGACTGCGGTATCCGGGAAGGCTGAGAGGACCACACCACCCAGTTTCGACATGGTGATCCAGGCCCGGACGTTCGCCATGCGCCGCGCCCATGTGGGATTGCCCCCGGCGTTCGCGGTGCCGTTGATCTGATCGAAGAAGGCTTTCGACCAGAACCCTTGAACGGCCTTGACCTGCTTATCCTTCACCCTCGCCGGGAGAGTCGCGTCTTGCGTGATCTTCTCCGCAAGATCCCGGCGGGTCGCTTCGAACATCGCCTCCGGATTGGTGCCCCAGGTGCGGAGGAGCGCGATGTTCCGCGCCGACAGCTCCATGCCGTGCGCCATTTCTTCGAGCAGGGTCCCGCGGCCAAACTCGGCGTTGTAGTCGAACCACTGGTATTTCTTGAAATGGAGAACCCGCTCCTGGCTGATCGACTTCGCCTTGTTGCCGGGCATCTTGAAGGCGTGGAGCCAGTCAGCGGAGCCGGTTTCGTGGACGCCGGTCACAAGGCTGTTGTAGACCCGGAGCAGAAACGCCTTCCGCGCCTTCTCCTCTGCGGCGCGATATGCCATGTCGAAATCCGGCGACGCGGAATCGACGGTCGCCTTGACCTCGACATCCTGGAACGTCCGCTCATCCAGCTTTGGGAGGATGCTTTCATACCAGCGGTCAAACCCTGCGGCCTGGAGCCGAACCGGGTCATGGGATTGCCGGACGATCCAGCCGGGGAGCTTCCGCACGAAGGCCCCGGCGTCGTTCAACAGGAGCCGTGCGTTCTCCTGGTGCTTCGCCATCACCTTGGCGATCTTCACCGCCAATGGGCTGTGGGGTTTCGTGACCGTAGCAGGGTCGGCGTCCACGTCCTCCAGGGCGTCCGCGATCTCGCGGTCGAACTCCGGCGAGCGGGCGCGCAAGGGGTCCAGCAATCCGGCCCGTCGCATGTCCGCCATCATCCCGCCCCAGAGATCCATTTCGAGGGCGAGCGACTTTGCTTGAACGGAGAGGAAGGAGCCGTCGAACCCTTTCAGGGAGCCGACGTTGAGAGCGTTCAATGCCTCGGACTTGTTGACCGGGGCGGATTCGATGAAGGAGGCGATCTTCTTCCGGCGGAGGACGTTGATTGCGGCGGAGCGCTTCTCGATGAACGCCTTGATGCGTTCTTCTTCCGCCATCTCGGCGGCGACCGCGAGCACGCGCGCATCCGTTGATTCGGTGGGCGCGGCTTTAGCCCGCATCCTGGCCCGGCGCTCGATTTTGGCCGTGAGATCGGCCAATTCGTCCTCGGTGACAGCGCCGCCGGCCGCGTCGATGATGCGGGCGATGCACTCCTGGGCGGTGGGCGAGCGACCGGCCATGTCAGAGCAGCCTCGACACCAGCGCGCGGAAGCCGAGATAGGCCGCGGCCAGAGCGACGAGTGAGAACAGGATCACCAGGACCGGCGCGGCATCCGGCCAGGCCAGCGAGAGTTGAACCGCTCCAGCCAAGCCAAGGCAGAGCAGAGCGCCCAAGCCCAAGGTGCAGACGATCAGGAGCGCCATGCGGGCGCCCTCGCTCACGCGATGAGACATTGGCCCAGC
>Ga0105148_100105_pt1 | contig 13362 bp, 11 predicted proteins | sample RS_199metaG_FD_91502 | JGI IMG/M metagenome (GOLD analysis project Ga0105148, IMG submission 91502) | Switchgrass associated microbial communities from Austin, Texas, USA, to study host-microbe interactions - RS_199 metaG | ecosystem: Host-associated > Plants > Roots > Rhizosphere | place: USA... | reverse complement strand
GGTCAGCGCGACAAATGAAGATTTCAGACCGTAGGCACCGACCCTTTATGGACGCTCAGCTCCGAATTTTTCGCTCCCGGTCCGGTCGGTCCGCTTTCTCATTTTTCAGAGCCAGCGCTGGCCGTAAAGAGACCGGCGGCTTCCGAAAGTCAAGATTGGGAAAGCCGCCATAGCTGATGGCGGTTGAACACCGGCCCCTCGAAGCGTACGTCGACAGACGGATGCCCAGCTTTTCTTGCCTTGCTCCTTGTCCGGACACTGCTTGTTCGAAGCGCGCTGGGGCAGCCGCAAGCGGACCCGAGCGCGCGTCGAACATTGTCACTCGAGTCAGAAGCTAAAGCGGCCGCTTACGCCGAACTCACGCGGCGCATTGATCGAGGCGGTGCGATAACCGGAATCAATGAAGGTGCCGGCCGTCGATTGCAGGCGGAACGTGCTGGGGCTTACCGCGCGCAGCCGGTCTTGGTTAAGCACGTTCTTGACGAAAGCGCTCAGCTCCCAATGCTGGTCCTCGCTGCGCAGGCCAACGAACAAGTCGAGCCGAATGTCGGTTGGGTACCGGTAGTTCGACCGCACCGAGCTGAAAGCAGGGCGAATGTTCGCATTGCCGCGGATGAACGGCATCACTTGCGCGCCTATCGGGAACCGAGCTTCTCCGTTCAGAGTCGCAGTAAACTCGGGCGAGTCCGAAAGAGGGCGTCCGAGGCAGGTGGCAGTTTGCGGAAGGCCACTGGTGATGTTCGCCGGAGCGGCCGGCAGAACCGGGTTTCCGTTGGCATCGACGACGTTGCAGAATACCGGGCTGGTATATTTCGACTTGGCGTATGCGGCATTTACACCCAGATCGATGTTATCCGTGGGCTGGTAACCCAATTGCATCTCGATGCCCTTAACGTTCGCGTTGCCGTTGGTCGGAACGGCGATTGTCGTCACGCGGCCCGTCGGTTCAATCGCAAACAGCGCCGGTTCGTAGCTGAGGAAGTTTTTGAACTTCTGATAGAACAGCGCGACGTTGAGGGTCATCCGGCGGTTGAGAAGACTGGTCTTGACGCCGAGTTCAAAGCCATCGGCCGTCTCGTTCTTCGCCTGCAAATATTGCTGGCCGACTTCAGCCGTCACCGCCACCGCAGGCGGCCCGGCCCGTTGCGTTCGTCCGTAGCTGAAGTAGGCGTTTACGTCCGGGTTGATTTCCCAGTTCAGGTTGGCGCCGCCCGACCACAGCTTGTTGCGGCTCACGATGTGTGAGGAGGTCCCAAGGCCGCAAACACCGTTCGGATCGATGGTAATGAACGGCGAGGTTCCGACAGAGTTGAACTCGTAGAAATTCACCAAGCCTCCGGGTATGTACGGCGAATTGGGGCCAAAGTTGCTGCAGAGCGGCAGGAACGGTTCAGGCGAACCAAAGAAGAACCCCGGAAATCCGCCACCGGTTATCGGGTTGATAACCGCAAGCTGATCGCGAACGGTCCTGCTGTGGCTATAACGGATACCGGCTGTAAACTGGATCGCGTCGGTCAACTGGTAACCAACAGTGCCGGCAAGGCCCCATCCACGCGATTTGATCGTCAGCTCGACCGATGCGCGCTCATAGCAGGCGTTGCCCAGCGCAAGGATGCAAGTCGGTCCGACCACGCCGGTCGGTGAGAACGAGTGCTGATCTGTATGCAGCGGGACGAAATTGCTGTTGTCGTTGAAATTGCCTTCGATCGACCAAGAGAATCGGCTGCTATTGGCAGATTCAAGCCGCAGTTCCGCGTTGTAATTCTCGAACGAAGTATAGAGATCCTGGATGGTGGCGAAGTTCGGGATGGCGTTGCCGATATCCTGATCGCGAAGTTGGGACAGGCGGGTGTTCTGATAACCCAGGTTGGCGACGACATCTACGCTGCCGAGTTCCAGGTTCGAGTTGACGGTGACGATGTCCGACTTGTTGCGGAACTCGAGCGGCCCTTCGATCACGGACTTGCGATCGCTGATCGCAAGCGCAGGGCCTGTGCGGTTCGCGCCCACCGTGTTGCCAGGTCCGAACGCGAGAATATAGGGCGTCAACTTGGCATCGAGGTGCTGGTACATGATGTGCGTTGTCCAACCCTCCCACGGTCGAAGACTCAGCGAAACGCGGCCGCTATAGGTCCGGTTGCGGGATTCGCGCCCGGTCACCGTAGTCACTCCCGCAACGGCATTCTTGTCGTACAGCCCGGAAAGGCGGATTGCGACCTTGTCGGAGATCAGCGGCACGGAGACACCGCCTTGAATGTTGACCGCATTTTGCGTCGTGCCCGTCACTTGGGCATAGCCTTCAGCCTCGGTGAAGTTGGCACGCTTGGTCCCGAAAAGGAGAGCGCCAGCGGGCGAGGTGCGCCCACGGAACAGCCCTTGCGGGCCGCGCAGAACTTCCACCTGGCCAAGATCGTAAATCGCCGTGAACACCGTGTTCGCGTTCACCGGTATTTCGTTGTAGAAGACTTCAACCGCAGGAGAGGTCCCACCATCAGGATCAAACGCAATGCCGCGCAATGTCGCGGTGTTGTTGCGCCCGGTCGTGTTGCTGAGCTCAAGACCCGGCGACAGGTTCTGTAGTTCCTTGGTATCAAAGATGTTTAGTTTCTGGACATCCGCACCGGTAACGACGTCGATCGCCATTGGCGTATCCTGGATCGAGGTTTCGCGGCGGGTTGCCGTGACGATGATGTCATTGCTGGACGAAACAGAGCTGTCGTTGCTGGCTGAGTTATTGGCCTGCCCGGCCTGCGCGTACGCCATGGCCGGCATAACGAGCGCCGAAACACCGCACGCAAGCTTAACGATACGATTAGCTGAACGCATTCGCATGATCCCCTCCCTGCTATCCGAAGAGGTCGCCGGAAACACCCGATCGACGGCTCTCCATTTCTTATCAGGTGAGAGAAAAACGCGCGTTCGCGCTCCTGATCCACGTCTGGCACGTAACTGCGACATCCACCCCACCTCGAGCGATCCTGGCAAGATCACCTTGTTGTAGCTGCAGCTTACCAGAGGGGACTTAAACGTCAACAACAGCCCTCCAAGACTGTTGTACTTGTCATACGCGCAATGAGTTGATGGGTACGGGCAGCACTGCCTGTGCTTGCTGCTCGCAGGTCAGGATGGTCTTCTTTTCCTGGTAGCTGACGCAGGCATCTCGCAGGCAGCTGTTCTTAATTTGGCTGTCGGCGTGTTCAAGTACGGATCGAAGGTTTCTCCGTTGCGCTGCTGGCAACACAGCTAAATGCAGGCGTGATGTCGCTCTACGGCACGGATTGGCATAAGCCGACATACGCGGAGCCCTACCGGAACGGCATGAGCTAGTCGAGTGCTGCCGCCTCGATCGCTGCAAAGATGCGGCCAGAGCCGCGACAAAGGAGACGCTCGCGGGGCCGGGGTCACCCGTCGATAGCTGCCGTGCGTTCACACGACTGAACCGGCTTCCCAAGGATATCAGGAAGCCGGAATTTTTAAATTTCAGTCCGTTCAGACAGCGTCAGAGCGTCATCAAAATCCACGCCAAGATATCTGACGGTATTTTCAATGTTGGTGTGACCGAGCAGGATTTGTACGGCGCGAAGGTTGCCCGTGGCTTTGTAGATCAGTGCCGCCTTTGTCCGCCGCATCGAGTGCGTGCCATACTCTCGTTTGTCGAGGCCGATCGTCGACACCCATTCGTCGACGAGGCGCGCATATTGCCGTGTGCTCAAATGACCAAGGTAATCGATCCTGCTTGGGAATACGAAGTCGCGGATGGTCCCGCCGCGCCGATCAAGCCATGCCTTCAGGCTCTGGCGTGCTTCGGACATGATCTCGAATTGCACCGGCCTGCCAGTCTTTTGCCGGATGACAGTCACTCGATCACGAAACGATCCTGCGCTCATCAGGTCGCCGATCCTGATCTTTACCAGATCGCAGCCACGCAATTTGCTGTCGATAGCAAAATCGAATAGTGCTCGACCCCTCAGGCGCCTGTATTCGTCGGGAGAGAAGCAGATCGCCCATATATCGCGCGGCCTAAGCGGGCGCTTCGGCCCAACATTTTTCCCTGCGTTCCAAGGGCGCCGATCATGTATGGCCGGGTCAAGGTCTGAATGTCCCATAGTTGTTCTCCGATGGCCAGAATTGGCCGTCGGAAGATATCGGAACGTACCATGTCAGGCGGTTGAGCCGGGTCACATCTTGCCAAATTTTGCCAAACCCTCTATGTCTCGGTCAATGTCTACGATGAACATCTCGCTTCCGGATACCCTCAAGGCGTTTGTGGACCAGCAGGTTAGCATGCGTGGTTACGGCACAAGCAGCGAGTATGTGCGGGAGCTCATCCGCAAGGATCAGGACATGCAGCGCCTTCGCGAAATGCTCCTGGACGGCGCCAGTTCTGCAGCCACCGCGCCGGTTGACGCCGGATATTTCCAAGGCCTCCGTGACCGTGTGACGCAACGCACGGGAGTGTGAATGCAAAACCGGTCATACCGCGCGCTAGAGCGCATGCAGATGTCGACCTCGCGGTTGAGTATTATGCGGACGAAGCCGGCGCGGATGTGGCTGTCGGCTTCATTGATGCACTTGAACAGGCCTACACCTTCATCGGAGAAATGCCCGCGGCAGGATCCACGCGGTGGGCTCATGAACTGAACTTGCCCGTGTTGAGAACCATGGGGTTGAAGAAATTTCCTTGGGTCGTTTTCTACCTTGAATTCGAGACCCATGTGGATGTTTGGCGCGTGCTTCATTCTAAGCGGGATATGCCGGCGTGGTTGGTCGATGTAGATGATTAACCGCCGACATTGCTGCCACACACTTGCTCAATGAATCCGTCGGAAGCTGCCCTTCATTCATTGCCCGGCCACGAGCGCTCAGACCAATCGGCCGGCCAGCCTACCTGCTCGATCAGCGCATCCATGGACTGTCCCGGCTGTTGCGCGCGCCGCAACAGCTGTCGCTGATCGAGCGATACCGCGAATTGCTCCGTTGAAACTATTGCGCCTCTGGAACCGCATATTCGGGGGCAATCATGATTCGCATAGCGGTCAGACCATCCCGGTCGCTTGGCGATCATCCATTCCTGGGCCAGTTGCCGGAACGTCGTCCGCTCGGCCTGATCCTCATGCTTTTTCTGCCGCTTGATGTCCGCAGGGTCTTTTCCGGCAGAGAGAACCGCTTTCATCTCCTCGCGCCAGACCCGTGCACGGTCGATGCTCATCGCAGGATAGTCACCGCCGGTGATGCTCTTCTGCTTGTGCGCAAAGCGATAGGAAAGACGCCATTCGCGTCGGCCGCCCGGCAGGACGCAGATGTTGAGGCCGCCGCCATCGGCTTTCTTGTCGGGCGCGTGGTGGGAAGAATGGATTGGAAAGCTATCGGTCAGCACGGATCAGGCTCCTGAATGCCGTGCGCGAGACTTGAATCCTAACTTTGCACCAACAAATTTACCAACAAAGTCCCAAATGGGCGTCAAAAATAGCCTGTTTTTAGGCTGTTATCTCATGTACCATGGTCTCGGACAGGATCATAACCACCCAAGTGGTTTCCATGAGATTTGTTGGTCTTTTTGGGCCTTGTCTTGGTTGCGGGAGCGCGCACTGGACGGCGCACCACTCCATTTTCGATTGAAATCTGAGATGGCCGGTGCATTCCGTTTTGCTGGAGTGCTAGGCACCCGCATCGCCGGCAAGCCGGAAGTATATGAATATCTTATGGTAAATCGTGCGGTTTTGAATCCGAAGTGTCGCTTCGAATACCCCGGAGAGGCACACTGCATCCGCCACGCAACAAAGAGTGGCGGTGGACTCAGCGGGCGATCCCGCCCTAGCCACTTGAGTGAGACATTAATCGAGAGCCGCAATGTGCTGAAGATCACGAATTAGTGTCGCCTGCATAGATGGTGACAGAGTGTGTTCCGGTATCCATTTGAACAAGACGAGACTGCAGGCGATTAGCAAGGGACACCCTAACTGGTTTCCCTAGCTTTATCTTACGCCATGTATTATAACTAATCCCAAATCTATCGTTCAACGCCTCGTCTGTTTGTCCAGTGAGGAGCCGTTCCATCGTACGAACCACATCATTGCTCAAGATAACTTGATCACTCATATCAAATTCCGCTTACGTTTCTGGATCAATCTAATGCCGGTGCCGGTTGGCCGGGCGGAATGATCGGCGGGATGCCGCGCATCAGCAGGTTCGATAATCGCTCACGCTCAAAGCCCGTGGCGCAATCCTTAACGCTTCTCTGGGGACTGGATGGACCAACACCATCCGCGCAGCACAATAGTGTCTCAAATAGTCAGCGATTTATACTGGGCAGGCTTTTTACATCAAAGCCATATCGTCAACTCTTTTGCGAGGATGCTGGCCGTCCGCCGTCCTTCATCTGGTACAAGCATTGTACCGGCAACGACATACGAACGACCAGATTCTCTAGATCAGAACTTTACTGTTGCGCGAGCTCCATAGGTTCTTGGATCACGAATACTATAGAATGGGGGATTATTGACAGTGTTCACAGTGTTATAAATGCGCTTGTCGTTCGCGTTGCGAACATAAGCGGTCAGCGAGAAACGCTTATCATCAGTGGTGTATGTCACATCAAAGTCAGGGCTGATGTACCCAGGCCCCCGGCTTTCAGGTCTCCTATCGAACTGCAGATAGGCCTCGGTCGCGAACTGCGCCCTACCCAAGAACGTTACGTCGCCGCGCTCTCCCAAGTCGAAAGTATGAGAGTAGGAGACAGTCCCGGTCCACTTCGGAGCGAACGGCAACGGGAAGCCGGAACAATCCTGAGTGTTCAAAGGCGCACCCGTGTTCGGGTTGGAGCCCGCCGGATACAACCTACATCCTGTGGGAGCCACCGGCACATAAGGGCCAAATTGCGGAACGATGATCGAATAGCTTTCAACCTTGGTCTTGAGATATTCAAAGTTTACCGCGAATGTGTCATTCCGCGTGGGTGCCAGCACAATGTCGAAGTTCACGCCGTAGATTTTGGAACTGCCCGCGTTGTCCGTGACAAATCCAGCCGCGCCGTTCACATCATAACCGGTGTGAGCGATCTGCTGATTTTTATACTTCCAGTAGAAAGCCTCGACGTTGAACTGGAGCATGTTGTCGAAGAAGCGGTTCTTTGAACCAAGCGTGAAGGCACTCAACTTCTCTGGCTTGAACACGTTATATGGCGCTGGCGCGATCGAAAAACCGCCAGACTTAAATCCGGTGGCGAACGTTCCGTACAACAGGGAGGGCGGCGCGATATCGAACTCGAAGCCGACCTTACCCGAAAAATTACGGAAGACAGGGCTGCCCTGATCGAGGTAGGCATAGGCAAACTCGGACTTGCCATTGATCGGGTTTATCACTTTGGCAGTGCTCGACAATGCAACACCGGTATCTGGATTAATCGCGTTGTTCCGCGTGAAACCAAAGGAGTTGCCATAATATTCGACATAGGCATCGAACAGCCGCTTTTCACGCGTGTAACGTCCGCCAATTATGGCGCGAAGACGATCTGTTATATTGAAGGTAGCTTCACCAAACGCCGCAATGCTGCGCGTATCAAATGCCTTGATATTCTGTAAAGAAGTTACGACAACTCCCTGAAGATTGCTGATGTTGTAGTTATACGACACGTTTTCGTCGAAAAAGTATCCGCCAATTACAAACTTCATGCTATCCATTTGCTTTGAAAGGCGCGCTTCCATCGAAAATTGATTGGAATGACCATAAGTAGCATTGGAAGAGGTCGACGAACGGAACGAGTCGGTGAAGTGTTGCTCGCGATAACCAGGTTGCAGAGTCAAAGTGGCAAAGTCGAAATCATAATCGACCTGAGCCGACACGCTCCTGTTAACGTAGTTCTTTCCCGGTTCGCCCAGAGTGGACACTCCCAGCGCCGCTCGGATGTTAGCAGCCTCCTGCGAGTAGGAGAAGCCCTTAAGCCCCTGCCCAACGACGGCAGCACCGATACCAATACCGCCGATACGCGAAACATCGCCGTTGACCGCTACGGTCAAACGCGATGTCGGGGTCCACAACACCTTGAGACGTGCGGCCCGCATATCCTCATCCATCGATCCATCGGTCAAAAATCCGTTACGCTTCGAATCATAAAAAGCGGCGCGGATCGCCAGGGTATCGGTGACAGGCACGTTCAATGCGCCGGTAAGCCGACGCAGACCATAGGCTCCGATTTCACCGGTCACATTGCCGCCGAATTGATCCGTCGGCTTATTGGTGATGATGTTGATGGCGCCACCAGAGGCGTTGCGGCCGTAGAGAGTGCCCTGGGGACCCTTTAGAACTTCGACGCGCTGAAGGTCATAGAAGTTGCCTGCAACAGCGCTCGTGCGGCCGATATATATGCCATCCACGCTGACGGCGACGGCGCTCTGGCTATTTTGCTGGGCCGAATTTTCGCCAACGCCACGAATATATATGGAAGTTGTGGCGTTGTTAGTAAGTTTGAGACTCGGCACGAGCGCGCTCAGATTTTCGGGCTGAGAGACGCCGGCAGATCGCAACGCATCGGCTGAGACAACCGCGATCGGGAGCGCTGCCTTCTGCACATTTTCACTGAAGCGCTGAGCGGTAACCACGATGTCCTGAACGCCCGAGTCGCCCTGCGCCGCCGGAGCGGAACTTGTGTCCTGCGCCCAAGCCGTAGAACCCAAGGCCAGCATCGATGATGACACCCCGAACGCCACCTTCGCGCTGAATTTGAACCATTCCCTTTTCACATGCATCCTCCCTTACCTGCTTTTGATGCGCGCCACCGCTTGAGCTCGTGGCGCAACACAACAACGCCATTGTCCACGGCGTCATCGCGACGTTCCAATCGCACTTACGACATTAACGGCATTTTTCCATAAAAAAAGGATTTGTTTCCTCATGGAGGGATAATATCGATATTTTGTCTATATGGCACCATTTGCGGGTTATCGTATCATCTGTGAAAATAACATCGACAATCTGGATGATGGAGGATAAATCTGTAGGGCACTCGGTGACATGATCGATGGAGCGTCGGCGTCGCGGAGCAATGGCGCGGTTCCGATGCCCAGAAAAGAAAGAGATTTGAGCGATGCAAAGTGTAAACGGCGGTTGGGATACTAGCTACGAGTGGAAAGCTGTCACTCTGTTGACATTGGGCTTTGGCCTGGTCGGCCTGGACCGGTGGGTGATCGCGCATCTCGCCGCTGCCAAGTCTTCAACGATGGTCGCCGACCTTCACCTCGATTCCGCTGGCCAGATCGGCACTTTGGTTGCCTCCCTGGGGGTCGCCTGGGGCATATCATCGATGTTCATGGGCAACCTTTCCGATCGATTTGGAAGGAAGAAGGTGCTCGTCCCGGCGCTTGTCACCTTCTCCCTACTATCGGCCGTTTCGGGGATGATGTCCGGCTTTGTCGGCATGCTGTTGATGCGCGCCTTGATGGGCGTCTCTGAAGGAGCCTACTGCCCGACCAGCTTCGCCACCGTAGCGGAAGCGTCGAAGCCGTCGCGGCGCGGTTTCAACATGGGACTGCAACAATGCGCATTTGCGCTTTTCGGCCTCGGCTTCGGGCCGATCATCGCCACGCAGTTGCTGCAGTATATGAGCTGGCGCTGGGTTTTCGGGATCGTCGGCGTACCTGGCCTCATCGTTGCCGTGCTCGTCGCCATGACCATCCGCGAACCGAAAACCATCACTTCGCGCCGTGCCCACGGCGCTGCTGCGGGGACCGATGATACGTCGGACGCCGTCGACACCCAGTTCCGCATGAGCGCGCTTCTCAGCCACCGCAACATCCCGCTGAGCGCGCTCACACTCCTATGCGCGATGTGCGGCATCTTCGTGCTGAGCGCATTCGCGCCCATTTATCTTGCGACCGATCTGAAGCTCAACGATCAGGCGATGGGCGCCGTCGTCTCCGCCATCGGCTTCGGCGGCTTCCTTGGCCAATGGGGTTTGCCTGCTTTTTCCGACCGTTTCGGGCGCAAGACAATGGCGCTGGCAGGGTTCTCGGTCGGCAGCGTGTTTCTGATCCTGTTCATGAACGCAGGCGCGGACAACCTCTTCGTGCTCTTCATTCTCCTGTTCATCAGCGCCGGATTCGCATTCGGCCTCCTGGCACTCATCACTGGGCCGATCTCCGCCGAGGCGGCGCCGGTCGGAATGATCGCGTCCACGGGCGGCGTCATCATCGGCGCGGGGGAAATCTTTGGTGGCGGGATAGCGCCTCTGATCGGGGGAGCGATCGCGACCAGCTACGGCGTGCGATACACCCTCTATCTGGCTCTCGCCGGGCTTGTGACAGGCGCAATCATCAGCCTGTTCTACAAGGAAACCGCACCTATCAAGGTCGGCAAGAACGAGGACGAGTCCCCGCTCGACAAGCTGGAAGACCAGGTCGGACCGATCACCGGCACCGCGGCCGGTTAACGGGACGACTTTGCATTACCCCGAACGGAACCGCTGCGGGGACGCGGGTGATGCCAGACGCAAGAGGAGATGGAGGGATCATGTCGAAGCGGTCGCGGCTCTCCCGCGCCAATCCATTCGGCTGGACGGTCGGACTGTCGACGCCTGAACGGCGCACGCTGGGTGCAGCCTTTGGTGGCTGGGCTCTCGATGCGATGGACGTTCAGATCTTCAGCTTCGTGATCCCGACATTGATTGCCACCTGGGGCATGACCCGGGGCGAAGCCGGGGCCATCGGAACTGCAGCGCTCGTGGTGTCGGCCATCGGCGGCTGGCTCGCGGGCTGGCTCGCCGACCGATATGGCCGCGTGCTGATCTTGCAGATTTCCATTCTGTGGTTCGCTGTCTTCACGCTCCTTTCGGGCTTGGCGCAGACCGTCGAACAGCTCTTCGTGGCGAGAGCCTTGATGGGTCTGGGGTTCGGCGGCGAGTGGGCCGCCGGCGCAGTGCTGCTCGGCGAAGTGATGCGTCCATCGCTTCGTGGCCGCGCGCTTGGGTTCATGCAGTCAGGCTGGGCGGTCGGTTGGGGATTGGCTGCGCTCGGCTATGCCCTTCTGTTCAGCCTTCTGCCTGCAGAGCAGGCGTGGCGGTGTCTTTTCTTCGTCGGCGTGGCCCCTGCGGTCCTCGTTTTCTTCATACGCCGCTTCGTGCCGGAATCGAAAATCTATCTCGATGCGCGCAAGAAGCAGCAGAATGGCTCGTTCTGGGAGATATTCCGCCCGCCCCTTCGCCGGGTGACCGTCTTGGGAACGCTGGTCGGCATGGGTGCCCAAGGCGGTTACAACGCCTTGACAACCTGGCTTCCGACGTTCCTTCGGACGGAACGTGGCCTCTCGGTATTGGACTCGTCGGGTTATCTCGCGGTCCTGATCCTCGGCTCGTTTTTCGGTTATCTCAGCGGCGGGAGCCTTTCCGATCGTCTTGGGCGGCGCCTCACCTTTTTGGTATTCGCGATCTGTGCCGGTGTGATCGTCGGGACATACACGCTGATACCCTTTGGCAATGGCGCCATGCTCGTGCTGGGCTTCCCGCTCGGATTTTTCGGCGCTGGCGTGTTCAGCGGAATGGGACCATTTTACACCGAACATTTCCCCACGCATGTGCGCGGCGTAGGGCAAGGCTTTGCCTATAACGCCGGTCGCGCAGTCGGCGCGCTTTTCCCAGCGCTGGTTGGTTTTCTGTCCAACAAGGTGGGCTTGGGGAACGCAATCGGGATTTTCGCTTGTGTCGCCTACGGGATCATGGCGATTTCAGCGTTCCTGCTGCCTGAGGCCACGGGCAAGCCGCTCGACGAGGATCCGAAGTCGCCGGGGGTGGCCGACACCGCCGGGTGAATGATCCGCCCCAGTCTCTAACTATGCGCGAGGGGGCAAGATGCCATTCACGGCTTCATACCGATCTTGGCCGACACTTCGAGGTAGAGCCCGTCCAGTTGTGAAGGTGAATTCCATGTAAAGCCCATCGGCTCAATCGAGATATCATCCGCCTTGATGGAACTCAGCAGCGCTTCCTTGGGCGTTCCAGCGCGAACGCCAGCCTCCACTCGCGCAAGGAAGATGTCCAGATCCCTGAAGCGCTGCTCGATTACACTCCGGCTGACAATCGGCCCATGACCGGGAACAATCACCGTCGCGTCATAGCGGAGGATGCGTTCAAGCGCGTCACGCAACCCGTAGGCCGAGCCGCCGGACGCATATTGCGCCATCGAAGGGACCGTGGTGAACACATCGCCGGTCGCTAATATCTTCCTGTCGGGGAAATAGACGAGCGCGTCGCCGTCGGTATGCGCGACGACGTGCCGGAGTTCTATCGTTGCGTCGCCGAAGCGGATTTTTTTCTGCTCCTGAAAGACGCGACTGGGAGGGCCGGGTGCCTGAACCCCCGGCGGCTGCTCCATCGAATGCGCAACGGACCGGTCCTGCCCGAGAACGACCGCGCCCGCTGCCTCGAACCTGCCGTTATTTCCGGCGTGGTCGGGGTGGCCGTGGGTGTTAATGACAAACCGCACAGGTTGCCTGGTGACCGTGCTGATTTGTCCGACCAAAAGGTCGAATGTTTCCTTGTCACCATTCTTGGCATCGACGAGCAAGACGCCCTTCCCCGTCACACGCACTATGCTGTTGCCGCCACCGCCGGCAATCACGTACATATCTTGCGCGATCTTCTCGATGGGCTGCAATGGCTGCCGCATGACTGCCATGTCTGCGGGAGACATGCGTGGGCGTGGCGCCGCCGACCGGGGAATGTCAGCAGCGTCATTCGCGCGCGGAACCTGGCCCGAAGCCTCATTTGCCAGCAAAATAATAGCCAGCAGGCCAAATCCCGCGTGCGACATATATTACCTCGACTCGGTCACACGACCTTAAACATTGAAGGCGCGTGCGATCGACAATCGCCCTTGTGCCGCTTCGAAGTTGGAATTGCAGGCAGAAACCCCCATAAGCCCGCGATGCCCGGTGGCGCGCGAACAGAACTCGGCTACTTCAGGTGATTCCACATCGGCGAGCGTAAGAAAGATGTTGTCACCGAAATAATCCGAGATTTTTCGCTTCGGCACCGGAAGCCCCTCATTCTTACGCAGAGCATAAGTATCTTCCAGACGCGTATGCCAATAGGGCGCACCCTCGCCAAGACGGGCGAGCACCACCTTCAGGTTCGGGAATTGGTCCAGCACCCCGCCAAAAATCAGCTGCTCCGCGTGCTTGGCCGAATCCTGTGAAGCACCCGCCATGACGCCGGGCGCCCCCGCAGCCCGATAAGGGGCATCACCCGCACTCGGCGCGTAGGATGCGGGTAGGTAGATGGCGACATCTGCCGATTGGGCGAATGCATAGATGTCCCAAAGGCTGTGATGATCGAGCCGCTTGCCGCGATTTGCTCCCAACGAGAGTCCCGACAGG